>Ga0265294_10008226_pt1 | contig 12228 bp, 14 predicted proteins | sample MunlanPumphouse3_FD_192504 | JGI IMG/M metagenome (GOLD analysis project Ga0265294, IMG submission 192504) | Groundwater microbial communities from a municipal landfill in Southern Ontario, Canada - Pumphouse #3 | ecosystem: Environmental > Aquatic > Deep subsurface > Groundwater | place... | reverse complement strand
CCACGCTCAGTATCATTGAAAATCGATGAGAGGCTAGATGAAAGTATTAAGTATAAGATACTTCGCGGCCACGCTCAGTATCATTGAAAATCGATGAGAGGCTAGATGAAAGTATTAAGTATAAGATACTTCGCGGCCACGCTCAGTATCATTGAAAATCGATGAGAGGCTAGATAAAAGTATTAAGCATAAGATACTTCGTGGCCACGCTCAGTATCATTGAAAATCGATGAGAGGCTAGATGAAAGTATTAAGTATAAGATACTTCGCGGCCACGCTCAGTATCATTGAAAATCGATGAGAGGCTAGATAAAAGTATTAAGCATAAGATACTTCGTGGCCACGCTCAGTATCATTGAAAATCGATGAGAAACTAGATATTTATCATTTTCAATGAAAAAATAGTAGAAAAAAACATTTAGCATGATATTATCTTCATTGGCTGTTTTATCTATAAAAATGTAAGCGGTTACAGAAAGCAGAGAGATAGTAAAACAACAATTTTGAAAGTATGTTATTATCTAGTTAAAGGGGGAAATATGAAGAAAAAAGAAGTAGAAAAAATAGAGGAAAGAAGACAGAACATACGAGTGAAAAAAACACTTTCTGTTGTTCAATGTGATTCTGAATATTTATTAGAGCATAATTATTTGAGTATGGATATCTCAGAAAACGGGATCTGTCTGCTTTCCACTAATAGGATTGAAATAGGCGAAGATATTACTTTGGGTATTTATTTGCCGGAAAGTAAAATCCCTGTTGTTGCTACAGGAAGCGTTGTTCGCAGAAATGAAACAGGCGACGAGAAATATCCTTATCTTGTCGGTATACAGTTTACTCAAATAAATGATACAGATTATGAAAGAATACAGGCGCACATAAGATATTATACTTTACAGGAATAAGCGAATAGTTCTTTCAGAGTTTTTAAAAAAACTTTTGTTTTCTGCCTTTCAAATATATCTACATCTAGGATTTATCTTTATAAAAAATGTGATAGAATATCCTTTTAAAAGGAGTATGTATGAAAAAAATATTGAAATGCTTACCGGTGTTTTTTTCTGTGATCCAAACAACGTCAGGTTTTGCTAAAGAAATTTATAGTGATAGTAAAATTTTTATGAATAATGCGGAGGAGTATGTTTTTACGCATTATATCCTTTATGTTATTTTAGGATTTTTTGTGTTAGTAGCCGGGTTTTTTGTTGCGGGTAAAATAATTATGAAGCTTAGCACAAAAGATAAGATTTTAGCTCTTCATTTACACGAAGTGATGGAGCAGGCTAAGCTTATTGTAGAAAGGAACGACAGTCTTTCGGAAACAGCTATTCTTTTAAGCAGGGAAAAAAAGGAATATGCGGTTGTCATTGGTGCTATGCGAAAACTCGAAGGAGTTATTTTAAAAAAAGATATTGATAGATGGGCGGTGGAGACCAAAAGCGGCGAAGACAATTCGAGAGCGCACACCGTTAAAGATATTATGACGGCGCCGGTTAAATTAGGACCGTATGATAATTTTTCTGTGGCAGTTCATCTTTTTGTAAAAGACAATTTAGATATCATTGCCGTTGTTGATGCTGACGAACGGTTAGTAGGTGTTATTAACAAGAGATTAATTCTTTCAACAATCGACCGTTTAATTTTTATGCAAAGTAATATTGATAAGAATTAATGGTAACAAAAGTTTTTTGTTTAGCGTGCCTTGGCTTAAAAGTATCTCAAGTCGAAATTGAAGTTGATATTCAAAAAGGGCTACCGGGAATATCTGTCATAGGGTTGGCGGATGAAGCCGTAAGAGAAAGCAAACACCGAGTAAAATCGGCAATAAAAAATAGCGGGTTCGAAATCCCTTCCAAAAAAATAGTCATTAATCTTGCACCGGCAAACATACAGAAATCAGGCAGTCATTATGATCTTGCAATGGCATTAGCTTGGCTTAATAGTAATTTTCAAACGAATATAGACTTTCAAAAATATTATCTTATCGGAGAGCTTTCGTTAGATGGGATGATTCGCCCTGTAGATGGCATTCTTCCAATGGTTTTAAAAGCACGTGAGGATAATAAAAAAATTATAATACCCTGCGAGAATAAACAGGAAGCATCTTTGGTCGAAGGTGTTCAGCTTTATGCAGCTAAAGATCTGAAAGAAGTATATAATTTACTTTTAAATGATACGTGTATTTATTGGCAGAAAAACGGAGCAAGCTATCAAAATAATATAAGTAGTTATGATATCGATTTCAATGAAGTTAAAGGACAACAGCAAGCTAAGCGGGCGATAGAGATAGCTGTTGCCGGGATGCATAATATTCTTATGATAGGGCCTCCGGGTGTAGGGAAATCTATGCTGGCGGCTAGAATACCGACAATTTTACCGGAAATGAACAGGGATGAAATGATAGAAGTTACAAAAATACATAGTATAGCCGGCAGTTTGAAAAAAAGAAAAGTGCCGTTAATAACAGAAAGGCCATTTAGGGCGCCTCATCATACATTGTCGCATATTGCTTTGGTCGGAGGGGGGACACGAGTTATGCCGGGGGAGATAACTTTAGCGCATCATGGTGTTTTATTTATGGATGAGCTGCCTGAATTTAATAGATTAGCATTGGAGTCATTAAGGCAGCCTTTAGAAAAAAAAGAGATAAATATAGCCAGAGCTCAACAGCATGTAACTTTCCCTTCAAATTTTTTGTTTGTTGGCGCAATGAATCCTTGCCCTTGCGGTTATTTATTGTCTAAAGATAAAACATGCCGATGTACTTCATATCAGATACAAAAATACCGCAATAAAATATCAGGGCCATTGTTAGATAGAATTGATATACATATAGAGCTTACAAATATAGGATTAGAGTCTATTTTTGATAAAAAAGAAGAAAAAGAAGGGTCTAAAGAAATAAAAAAAAGAATTGAAAATACTCGCAGTAAACAAATTGAGAGATTTGACACTTCTGTGCAATTTAATTCTCAAATAAAAAATAAAAATTTAGAAAAACTATGTAATTTATCTCAAAATGCAGAAAAAATGCTCAAAAAAGCCGTTAAATATTATAATTTTAGTTTGAGGGCATATACCAAGATAATTAAGGTCGCAAGAACAATAGCCGATTTGGAAGATCATAACACAATTCAGGAAACAGATATCGCAGAGGCCGTACAATATCGCAGTCTTGATAAAGCACTGTGGCTCTAAGGCCTAGGGAAAAACATCTTTAAAAAAGGTTGCCCTTAAAATAAAAAAGATTATAATAAATGCACGCATATTGAAAAGATGAGAGGACAAAATTGGAATTTTTCAGCAGTAAGATAATTTGGGCAACATTTTTTAGTTGGGCAATCGCCCAAGGTATAAAGATTGTTATAGGCTTGCAGCATGAGAAAAAATTTAATTTTTATTGGCTGCTTAGAACGGGCGGGATGCCGTCGGCACATAGCGCGGCGGTAATGGCTTTAGCGAGCTCGATAGGGAAAGTTGAAGGGTTTGATTCACCTATTTTCGTTTTGAGCCTCGGATTTGCGCTTATAACGATGTTTGATGCACAAACATGGCGGCGATATATAGGAGTACAGGCTCGTATTTTGAATAAAATGATGGAAGATATACAGGAAAAAGGCAAAATAGAAGAGAAAAAGCTTAGAGAGCTTGTCGGGCACACTCCAATGGAAGTTTTTGTCGGTGCATTGATAGGCGTTTTTATTACACTTGTTTTTTTCCCTTAAAAATGTTATCAGGAGAGGATAATGCGAAAGAATTGTAAAAGATTATATTCATTTTTTTTGATTTTTTGTTTGATACTTTGTTCTTGTGGGAAAAAACCCGAACAACAGAAATTTACTGTAAATAAGGAACAGGAAAAAGTTTTACCTATGGAAATAATTCCTGAAGATGAGTTTCAGGGGAGTCTTTTAGATCTTAGAAAAATGTATATAAAGAATCTTGAAACGAATACGGAAATAGAAGCGTTAGAGGCTATACAAAATAAAATAGAAGATCTTAATATTAAAATAATTTTTTCCGATATTATTGATGATTGCAGTCAGAAATATATTGTTATGCCGGGTGATACTTTATCCAAAATTGCGAAAAAAAATGGGACAACTGTCGGGCTGATTAAGCGTGCTAATAGTATGGATAGTGATTTAATAAAGATAAATCAGAAATTAAAGATTCATACATGTCCTTTTTCTGTTGTTGTTGATAAATCACAAAATAAGTTGTTTCTTAAGCGCAAAGGAGAAGTTATTAAAACGTATACGGTTTCGACAGGGAAAGATAACTCTACGCCTGTAGGAAATTTTACTATAGGTAATGAAAAACTTAAAGATCCTGTTTGGTGGAAGGCGGGGGCTGTTATAGGGCCTGATAGCGAAGAGAATATTTTAGGGACAAGATGGCTGCCGTTAGTTGGGAAGGATACTAATGACGAAGATATTCAGGGTTATGGCATACATGGGACGACGAAGCCTGATGAACTTGGCATGCAGGTTACGGCGGGATGTGTCAGAATGAAAAATCAGGACGTTGAAGATTTGTATGATTTATTGCCGGTTGGGGCAAATGTGCAAATTTTAGATTAAAGAATATATGAAAAATTGGGATTTTGAAAAACCTATATTGGAGCTGGAACAAAAGATTCAGGAATTGAAACATTTTTCTGAAGATAAACACGTAGATTTATCTGCTGAGATAAAAGAACTGAATAAGAAACTTAAAGAATTATATAAAAAAACCTATTCACAACTTACGCCTTGGCAGAAAGTACAAATTGCCAGGCATCCACAAAGACCGACTACATTAGATTATATAGAGCTTATTATGACGGAGTTTCTTCCATTACATGGTGATAGGCTTTTTAGGGATGATAAAGCCTTGATTACCGGGTTTGCTAAACTTGAGGGGAAAAAAGTTGCCGTTATAGGGCATCAAAAAGGTAAGGATGTTAATGAAAATGTACAGAGGAATTTCGGGTGTGCGCATCCTGAAGGATACAGAAAGGCTATGCGGATAATGACGCTTGCTGACAGGTTTTCTATTCCGATAATATGTTTTATCGACACACCGGGAGCGTATCCGGGAATAGGAGCGGAAGAACGGGGACAGGCGCAAGCTATTGCTGAAAATATACGCGATATGTTTGCTTTGAAAGTACCTATAATTGTTGTAATAATCGGAGAAGGCGGAAGCGGAGGAGCCTTAGGGATAGGCATAGGCGATAAGGTAATGATAATGGAATATGCTTATTATTCTGTTATTTCTCCGGAAGGGTGTGCCGCTATTTTATGGAAGGATGCGGCGAGAAAAGAAGATGCTGCTAAGGTTTTAAAATTGACTGCACCTGAATTATTAAATAATGGCCTTGTTGATAAGATAATTAGCGAACCGCAAGGTGGTGCACACAAAGATCCAGCTAAAACGGCAGAATTTCTTAAAAAAGAATTAATTGAACAAATAGAAGAAATATCAAAGATACCTCCGGAAGACCGTATAAGTTTAAGGTACAAAAAATATAGAAAGGTCGGCGTATTTGCGGAATAAAACCAACATTCATCAAATACAAAAAGTTATAATTTTAGGGTTGCTTCATTCCCAAAAAATCTCGGGTTATGATATAAAAAAATTTTTGAACCACGAATTCAGTATAATAGCTCAGCCTGAAAATAAATCAGTTTATTATCCTCTGAAAAAAATGATTTCCGAAAAATTAATTAGGATGTCTGTTGTTGAAGGAGATACAAAATTAAAAAAATATATTTACAGCATAACGGCTAAAGGAAAAAAAACTTTTCAGGAAATTTGCAATTCAATTTTATTATCTGAAAAAAGACCGTTTTTTGACATGGATATCCCTTTATATTTTTTACCGTTTTTAGATACAAAAAAAACTATGGCTCGTCTTAAAATAAGAAGAAAATTCTTCGTGAAAGCCAGGAAATGGTTAGAGAACAAAGAAAAAGAAGAAAACAAAGGATATAAACAGTTTCTCATAAACCATCAGCTAAAGTTATTGGAGGCTGAAGAGATTTTTTTAATTGAAATTATGGAAAAAATTAAAAGTAGAGCTATATTATAGTTATAGTTTTTGTTACTTTTAAATGGTAACCTTTAATTAGGGGGAAAAAGAAGAAAATGAAAAAATGTTTTACTTTAGTGGAGATATTAGTTTCTGTTATGGTTATGGGGATAGCGCTTACAGTGTTTTTGGGTGCCTATTCTTCTATGGTATTTCTGGGCGAATTTTCAGGTGTTCAGGCGAAGGTTATGAATGCTTTGTCCTTTAAGGCGGAAGATATAAAAAAAGACGGATATTCGATTTCAAAGGCTTTGGATGGGACGAAGTTTGTCCTTGAAGGGATAGCTTCGGAATCAGCGGAAGGGGTGATTTTTTTCTATGATATAGAAAATTCAGATCAGCTTGTTAAGCTTAGACTTTTAGCAAAAATTAAAATTAATGATAGAATTGTAGGAGAGATAGACGTAACGGATCGAAATGCGTCAAATTCGCGTTTTGAATTAATAACCTTTATACCGAAATGAAAAAACAAATTAAAAGAAAAAATAGTTTTACTCTGTTGGAAACATTAATGGTTGTGAGTTTGTTTTTGGTTTTTATTTTAATAATCTTTCAGTTTATAACGGTAACACAAAAAACAAGAGCGATTCAAGAAAGCAAAGTAACTGTGCAAATCCAAGCACAGCACGCGATGCATAGCATTGTTTCAAGGCTTAAATTGTCGGGGGCTGGTTGGGTGGGTTGTTCTGTAGATGTTTCAGATGGTATTGAATTCTGTTACCCAATATTTTCTGATAATGATGTTTTTTATGAAAAAACCGATAAAATAGATACATATAGAACAAAATTTTATCATGATGCAGTAAATAATAGATTGATGATGGCTCAAAAAAATATAGATGGTACGATAGAAGTTTCTTCTATAGCAAATAATGTAACAGGCTTGACTTTTTCTTGTGAGGCGGGAGATTGCTCGACAGTACGCGTAGGAGTGACGACTAACGAACAAAATGAATATACAATTGCGACAAAAGTAGAATTGCGTAATACAAATATTGAGGCGGATGTATTTAATTTTCCCGCGGCTGATGAAGAAGAAACGGGAGAAGAGGGCGAGGAAGGCGGGTCAGAAGATATTGAAGGATAGTGAATAAAGGGACCTTTTTTATAAGGAGAAAGATTAATGATGAAAAAATCAATTGCTTTGATCTTTGTATGCCTTGTTTCGGTGGTTTTAGCCATAGTTTTAGGATCTCTATTTTTAAGAGTAAAAGGGGCATATGAGTTTTCAAGAGTTACAAAGGAAATATTGCAGGCTGAAAATTTAGCAGAAAGTTGTTGTTATTTCGGAGTAGAAAAGCTTAATAATAAACTTACACAAGAGGTAGAAGCAGATTATTCAACGCTTACTAAATATTGGGATGAAGATGAGAGTAACGGCACTCCTTTAGACTTTTTGTGTTATTTAGCAGAAGTTGAAAATGTTCCTAATTTGGAATTCAAAGAGGGTGATTGCCTAGGTGCGCAAGCGCAATCAGATCAATTAGAAATTCTTCTTGATGAAGATGAGTTGCCGGATGATGAGTTGGGTGGAGAAGCTTTAGGAACAGATATAAGTTCAATAACTATATATTTAAGAGAAAGAGAAGACGCGGATGAAAATCTTCCTTATGAATTTACTGTAAGCGCAACAGCTTCAGTAAATGGTACGACACGAACTGTTAATCTAATAGGAGGAGAATTTGGTATAGAAATAGAAAAAGCTAAATTTTCCAGATACGCGTTATTTACTACTAAACACACGTCTCCGTCAGGTTCTTTAGTATGGTTTACTGATGATACAAAGTTTTATGGACCGGTACATACTAATGGGCAATTTTGTTTTGCGTTTAATCCGGGTGCTTATTTTAGCGATGTTGTTACTCAAGCTGATCAATATGCGCGGTTTTATAATAATGGATGGACAAAAGAAAGAGATGATGATCATTATGGAACTACAGATGTGCCTACTTTTGATGCAGGGTTTACCAGGGGCATTACAGCAGATAGTTTAGGAGATTCTGTTTCAAAAGAGTATGTGAAAAATGAGGCTTTAAGCACAATGAGTGAGCCATCTTCTGCGGGTGTTTATTTACCGGCAAATACAAGTTCAGCTACAGAAACTATTGCAGGTACGCTCATCGGAGGTATTTATGTTAGAGGAGATGCTGAAATAGGGTTGAGCGTGGATAGTACTGATAACGCGGTGTATACCATAGAGAGACGGGTTAGTTGGTATACTACAACGACAACAACTGTAACGGTTGATAGGCCCGGTAATATTACAACGGTCAATGACGGTTCGGCTACTTCTGTTTATTTGGGGGTACCGGATGGTGCGTCAGGGGATGGAACGATAATTTATGTCTCGGGTGATATAGATTCTTTAAGCGGAACGGTACAACAAGATACAGATATAACGATTACGAGTGAAGATGATATGTTTATTACCGGGAATATTTTGTATGAAGCGTATGACCTTGATGAAAATGGTAATCCTACGGCGGAAGGCTATGACAATGTATTAGGTCTTATCTCGTGGGAAGGAGATGTTATAATAGGAACAACGGCACCGAACGATTTAAGTATATACGCTGTTATTATGGCGCCAAATGGTGTGTTTACAGTTTATAATTACGATAGAGGCACGACGCGGGGCGATGTAACGTTATTGGGCGGTGTGATTACTGACAAATATGGGGCTTTTGGAACGTTTTCAAGTTATGGCGCTCAAACAGGGTATGGACGGAACTTTGTTTATGACAGCAGAATGAAAAACATGGCGCCTCCTTATTTTCCTGAGACCAGCAATCTTACAATAAGTGCCCCGGAATTAGATGATGTGAAAAATTTGAAGATGATTTGGAGGGAGGACATATAATGAAAAAGAAAAAATTTATTTTGGGCATAATTTTATTACTATGTATAATATTGGTAATAGCCTTGAATATATCAACCAATAATCTTTTAAGAGAAGCCGAAAAAGGTGAAGAAGTGAAAAATGTTATTTTTAAGGTCGATAAAAAAACGGATGTACCTATGACACAAGAAGTGAAAGAACAGGGCGATATTGTTCTTGATAAAAATGCCGTTCTTTTATATTAATAACGAAAGGTCTTTGATGAGAAAAGTATTGATAGCGGATGATGAAAAAGAGATAGTTTCATTTTTGGAAAGAGGGATTAAAAGAGAAGGGTTTGATGTGAGCATTGCGTATAATGGACGGCAAGCGATAGAAGTTATAGAAAAAAATGAGCCGGATATCATAATTTTAGATATAATGATGCCGGAGATAGATGGGCTGGGGGTTTTAAAATGGATAAAGGAAAATAAAAAGAATATCTATGTTATTTTGGCTTCGGCTCGTAAAGAAGTGCAGGATATGAGTAAAGGCTATTCTATGGAAGCGGACTATTATATAACAAAGCCTTATGAGTTAAGTGAAATTCTTAAAGGCATGAATTTACTTTTTGCCATGGAAAAGGAGAACTGATGGCCGCGTTAGTTAATTTGAAATTGAAGAGAAAGCTTTTCATAGCAATGGCGCTTACGACTATTATTCCATTTTTAGCTGTTACTTGTTATTTTTCAGGGATAGAAATTTCATTTTTAGCGGTAATAGCGATTTTATTTTTAACTTCTTTTGGATGGGTGATTATATTTAATGTGTTTTTAGGGATAATCAAAGTAAATGATAAATACTCTTCTATGATACAAAAAGAAAAAGAACATCCCGCGGTAGATGAAGTTCAAAATATAGAAGGTATTATCAATGTTATGTCTGATAAAGTTAAGACAGGGCTAACTTATCTTAAAGAATATAGTAACAGAACAAAAGAGCTGAATCGTGAAATATCAAAAAAGGTGTTAACTTTATCAACAATATTAAAAGCTAATGAGATGTTTTCCGAAACAAATGATTCAGAAAAAGTGGTTAAGATTTTGGTAGAAGGGCTTAAAAATGTTTTAAATGTGCATGGTTGTTTTTTATGTCTCGAGAACGAAGATAGCCACGAGATGGTTGTTGTTAAAAAAGTCGGGATAGAAGATTCTGATCTTGATCAAAAAGTGGAAGAAGACAGATTGTTTTTTGCACGGCTTGTAAGAACGTGTTTATTTGATGAGAGCATGAAAACAATTAAAAATTGGAAGAAAGAACTTAATGCTACTGATATTATTTTTACGCCAATTACATCAGGAGAAAAACGAATAGGGTTTTTATGTGTTTTTGATAACAGAGATTATGCTGGATATATTTGTGATGAGATAGAAACAGTAAGTCTTTTTGCTCAGAATATAGCTGTTATGTGGGACCATAAAATATTAGAATTAAAAATAGATAGTCTTGAGATAACAGATAGTTTAACCGGGTTGTATAACAGTAAATATATGATACAAAAATTAGAAGAAGAGACACTTAGAGCACAGGCATGTCAGAGACCTTGCGGGTTTATTCTTGTAAAACTAGAAAAATATAAAGAGTATCAACAATTACACGGGGATCTTGAAACGGAGCGAGTGCTTAAAAAAACTGCGAGGTTATTTAAGCGGATATTATCCATAACGGATATCTCGGGACGCATGGAAACAGATAAATTAGCAACTATTTTAATTGAAAAAACGAAGCGGGAAACAGTTAAATTGAAAACTATGATAGAAAACACTTTAAAAAGTAATGTTAAAGAAATAGAAATAAGTGTCAGTATGGCGGAAGTACCAATAGATGGTATTAATGCTCAGCAAATATTAAACATCGTGCAGGAAAGGTTGAACCAAAGTGAGCAGTAAAAAACGAATAGACAAACCTTTAGGGGAAATACTGGTTGATAGGGAAGTTATAACTAAAGACCAGTTGGAAAAAGCCTTACTGGAACAGAAAAAAGATGGGGGGCTGATAGGAGATACCATAGTTAAATTAGGGTTTGCGCAGGAAGAAGATATAGCGCATTGTCTTTCTTTGCAATACGGATTTCCTTATTTGCCGCTAGAGAATTATGAGATACCCAAAGAAGTTGTTAATGTTATACCAAAAGCGGTTGCGGAACATTATTGTATAATACCTATAGATAAAATGGATAATATGCTGACAGTGGCTATGGCGGATCCGCTTAATATCCATGCGATAGAAGATATAGAAGAAATCACAGGCTGTGAGATACAAATTTTTGTTAGTACATCGTCCGATGTACGTAAAAGCATAGACCTCTTTTTTTAAAATGGCACAAAAAAGTTTTATTGATTATATTGTAGACGAAAAGATACTTTCTCGTGAACAAACCGATAACCTTTTAAAAATTTGCCGTGATAGAAAAACCTCATTAGTTGAAACGATAATAAAAGAAAATCAAGCTACCGAAAAGCAGATATTAGCCGCGTTATCCGGGTATTTGTCAATGCCGCCTATTCGCGTAACACAAATGGATATAGCCAAGGAGATACTTCTTCTTGTTCCGGAAAAAACCGCTCGAGCAAGAAATATTATACCTATAGGCAAGATCGGTAATACGCTTACTGTTGCGATGGCAGATCCGCTAAATGTCATAATGATCGATGATCTTAAAAATATGACCGGGCTTGAGATCAATCCGGTTATAGCGGGACTTTCTGAAATACAGTCTGCAATATCAAATAGCTATTCTTTTAAATCTGTTACATCGTTAGAAGAAATTATGTCGGAAAAAAAATCAGACTCTTTGGAGCTTCTGACGGAAACAAAAGAGAATATTTCTCAAGAACAAATAATAAAATCTTTAGATGACGCCCCTGTTATAAAGTTTACTCAATTTTTGCTTGAACGTGCTATAACAGAACGGACATCAGATGTCTTTATTGAGCCGTTGACAAAAAAGGGGAGAATAAGATTTCGCATAGACGGGATTCTACAGGAAGTAGACAGTTATCCTAAGACCATTCATCCCTTTATTGTCTCCAGGATCAAAGTTCTAAGTAAACTTAATATAACTGAGCATAGGATGCCGCAAGACGGCAGGTTTAGATTGCTATATAACAGTCGCCAGGTTGATTTCAGGGTTTCTGTCATGCCCTCGTGTATGGGCGAGAAAGTTGTATTGAGGGTTTTAGATCAATCAGCCGGGATGCTCGATCTTGATACGCTTGGCTTTTCTGAAAAAGTTGTTACGGAGCTTAAAGAAGATAGTTTAAAACCTCATGGA
>Ga0265294_10008225_pt1 | contig 12229 bp, 15 predicted proteins | sample MunlanPumphouse3_FD_192504 | JGI IMG/M metagenome (GOLD analysis project Ga0265294, IMG submission 192504) | Groundwater microbial communities from a municipal landfill in Southern Ontario, Canada - Pumphouse #3 | ecosystem: Environmental > Aquatic > Deep subsurface > Groundwater | place... | reverse complement strand
GTGCCAACGCATCGAACACGTCGGCTATGGAGGTGATGCGCCCCTCGATGGGGATAGCATCGCCCGCCAAGCCTCTTGGGTACCCTTTGCCGTTGTATTTTTCGTGGTGAGTGTGTGCGATCACGGCGGAGGTTTTTAAGATAGGGCGCTCGGAGTGCTTAAGCATCTCATATCCTAATTGCGCATGGGTTTTCATGATCTCGAACTCTTCGGGGGTGAGTTTGCCCGGTTTGTTAAGAATATGATCGGGGATGGCAACCTTGCCGATGTCGTGCATAGGAGAAGCTTGTTTAATAAGATAGGCATGTGCCTCATCAAGCCCGTAGAGTTTGGCTAGAAGGTAAGAATATTCCGCTACCCTCTTAACGTGCAGCCCCGTCTCTTTGGAGCGGGTCTCGCCGATGGCACCCATGGTAAAGACTACCTCTTTTTGGGTGAGGACGATCTCTTCGTTGAGCTTGTAGATTTCGCTGACGTCGTGCATCGCCTGAATCAACTCTACGATATTCCCCTCTTCATCATAAATAGGGTAAAAATAGGTATCAACCACGTAACGGCTACCGTCTTTGGCGATATTTGTAAGTACCTTACGGGTTTTGATCCCTTTTTTGAGCTGCTCTAAAACTTTTGCGCAATCCCCGTTTTCTACATGTTTGTAATCGCGTAAAAAACTACAGTCGATCCCGTAAAGGTCTTCAATGCTAAAGCCGCTCAGCGCGCTAAAGTGCTTGTTGACATGAATGATTTTGTTGTCCAAGTCGGTCTTCACCACCGCCGTGGTGTCGTTGATGGCACTCTCGTACTGTTTGAGGTAGTGCAGATCTTTACTCGCCAAATCGAGGTTTTTTTTCAAAAACTCTTTGTAAGATTCTAGCTCGGTTACGTCGTTGCGTATTCCGATATACTCTTTGAGATTCCCCTCTTTATCGAATATAGGCGCTATCTCCGAGATTACATAGTAGGGGGTGGCATCTTTGCGTCGGTTTTTGACCAGCCCTTTCCAGATTTTGCCCTGCGAGATCGTCTCCCACATCTCACGGAACGTCTCCCTTGGCATGTCGCCGTGGCGCACGATGTTATGGGGTTTGCCGATAAGCTCCTCGCGCGAATAGCCGCTGATGGCACAAAAGTTTTCGTTTACCTCTTTGATGATCCCTTTGGTGTCGGTAATGGAGAAAATAGAGGCTTCGTTCACCGCGCTTTGAAACTGGCGCAGGTAGTGGATGTTGGCATCAAGCTCCTCGCTTGTCGCGCGCACGAGTCGGGTCAGCGCTTTTAGAACGATCTGCTCTTTGGTTTGCGGGTTTGGCATGTGGTCGAGTGAAAATTCGGAACTCTTTTGTTTTTCCTCGTCAAGCGTCACATAGGTGGTCGTGATATTCAAAAGGGAGTTTGTGCAGCTTGGAGCATCGTGGTAAAACTCTCCGTAGGTTACAAACCCGCACAAAGGGGCGACGCGAGAGAGCGCGGCAAGTTCGAGGTCGAGGTATCTCCCAAGCATACTCCGCCGCGCGGCGCAGGTATAGACGTAGATCGCTTCGTGGGTCTTGGCATGCAGATCGCGTATCTGCTCTTTGGCATCTTCATACACCCGATGCACGTCCGCATACCCGAACAAAACGCTTTTAGCCCCCTCGAAACTCCCCGCATAGGTGATCGAGCCGTCGTCGTTAACGCTCAAAGGCGCACGCGCCACCGACAACCCTTCGCGCTTAAAGATCAAAGGAAAAACCGTCGCATACTCCAAAATATTTGCCGCGATCTCCTCGCCGAGATATTTTTTGTATATCTCTACAATCGGCGTGTCGTCCAACTCAAAAAGGGTCGCGCCGCTGCTTTTTGTGATACGCATCTCTTTGCCGATCGTTTGCCAGTTAAGAAGATGTTTTGTTTCTATGCGCAGAGTGGCAGAATCTATAACGGCGGCGGCAAACGTAGCCTTTGGTTGCCCAAAACAAAAGACGCTCGCGGCTCTAAACTCCATAGCATCGGCACCGTTGCCTCCGGCAAGGACGATGCGGGGATACTCACATGCCATAGCTTCCAAAAGAGGCGTTACGTCGTAGGCAAACGTATCGGCAAACAAAAGAACAAGCTTGCTCTCCTCTTTGATTGCACCGCGCAAAAGCGCCAGATTCTCCTCGTGCGAGAGGGAGGTGCCGCAAACGACTCGCACGCTCGAAGAGGCAAAAAGGGAAAATCCTAAAGTGATCGTGTTATCGAGTATCTCTTCGTTTGCGATGTTCCCCGCGCTCGAGACGGCGATGAGCTGTGCATCGGGAAGTTTTTCAAACAGGTAGTCGCCGATTTCGCGCGCTTGTTGCTCCATCGCGTAGGGGAAGAACATCTGCACCAAAACCGAGTTCTCCTGCGCAATTTTTTCTGTTTCCAAAACAGATTGCAACGCTTCAAAACTGCTAAAATTATGGCTTACTACCCTCATTTTCGTCCCTTTCTTTCTGACTAAAAAAGTTGGATTATTATAGTCAAAATAACTAAAATCCCGTAATTTTCTACGAAACTAAGAGGATTTGCTATATAATACGCTCTTATAGCACTTAAGAATGTTAAAATGAGTGAACAAGGAGAGGTTATGTATGTTGCATCCTATAACACCTATATAGCTCCCTTAAATGTTTCCGAACAAACGGAACTCAAAAAAACACAAAAAGGGCGTGAGCCTTCGACCTTCGCCCTTGAGACCAAGCCCGATGCTCCGTTTTTAAAACCCTCGACTCTTCCCGTCGATTACGTAGCAAAAAACAGCGGCTTTTGGCAAAAATACGAGCTTCAGCGCCAGATGCAAGAGCAGCAAAAACAGGGTGAAAAATTCCAAGACGCCACCCAACTTTTCACCCGAGCCAGCACCCTCCAACATGCCAAAGAGGTTTACACCCACCCTCTAAAAACATTTTCGCTCTACCCAAAGCCGCATGCCAAAGCGATCGATCAAACCCCAAAAATCGACGAAAGGCTTTCTCCCCAAGCGCACGAGTTTAAAGAGCTGCAAATGCGCCGCACCATGATCAACACCTACGTCGCAAACGACACCTACTACAAAATCACCGCGTAGCTTATGATAAGAGACCATTGGTTCATTCAGGTACTTTGCGTCCTAATTCCGTAAACTCTTTTAAAACTTCAGCTTTTTCAAAAAACTTTGATACAACGGATTTTGCGTACGCGGGAGAATCTTTTTCTATATAAGCGGCAATAGACTCTATATCTTCAAGAGCTTCTTCCGACCACTCTACTTTAATAGCCATTTAGCCATTCTTTCTTTTGCATCTTTATGGGATGAAACCTCACCCTTCTCTGCACGGCTAATTCCGTTTTTAATTTTTTCTATAACATAAAGGTGATACTGAATATCTTCATACGTACAATTGTCAGGAAGATTTCGAATCATATCGTGTGCTTCTTGCTTTACCGCAACCATGTACTTTCCTTGTTTTTCTTGAATTATAGCATACTTGTTTTTTGAGCGTAACAGTTATTAAAAGCTATAATTTCACCTAAGATAAACCATTGCACTCCTCATACTTGTTTCGTAAGATTACCCTTTTCATACATTCATCTTGACAGTATAAGCTTTTCACTACGACACCTTTGGCAAAAGTCGGAATGGTGCCCACGGGATTGTGGCTCATGTCTATATATTGCAGTTTAGGCAACGCCACAACATCCATAGGTATATCTGTAATATTGTTATGCGAAAAATCGAGTATTTGCAATTCACGAAAATTTGCAAAAAAGTCTGGAATGACTTGCAATGATCTATACGATAGGTTCAAGATTTGAATTTTCGAAAATGGATCACGTATATCTTTGTCACTAAATATATAAAATAAATCAGTAATTTCATACCGATTTGCCCATTCAAGAACGTCATTACGTTGTCTTTGTTGCATTTACACTCCTTATAAATATATAAAAAGTATAAAATAGACCTAAGACAGCTTTATGTCGACAATTTGTTATAAAATACTTGCCATTGAAAACAATACGAGTTCATTTCGTATTGTACACCTTCACGTCAGAATCATCGCAAAATATTTATTAGACACAAAGGTGTCCAATAAAAAGATTATTCTTAGCCAAACCTAAGCCATAAACAAAAGAACAAAGGAAAAATATGAGTGATTTTTATAAAGAAACCAAAACTTCACACATCTATTGTAAAGACACAATACAACGCACACAAGGATTAAAAAATTTACGTTCTTTCTTTTACAATTTATTAGAAAATTTTGATGAAGAGGCATCCACCTTTTACAAATTCTGGGGTCATTTTCCATTTATTTACAGTGAAAAACAATTAGCTTCAATCTTGGCTCCTTCTATTCACAAGCATACAAAAAACGTTTGGTTTGAACAACCGTTTAAAGATTATAAAAAAAATCAACGCTTTTTAGACTTAGCAATTGCAGATAACGAAAATATCTATCTCATAGAATTAAAACACTCTTGGAATAGCAAAACAAATATTACAGACAAACAATGTTCAATCAAATGGGAAATTGCTATTGAACAAATTAAAGATATTAACCGTAGAACAATTTATAGACATTTTAATTTTGAAGAGTTCAATGTTTTTAAAATAGCACTTATGGTTATGCCTACATACATTGCATTTGAAGAGGAACACGATATTTTATCTCAAACAGTAGAAGAGTATACAAATAATTTATTTAAAGAATTTGACAGCTATACGACTCAAAAACATCGAGCCAACTTTACAGGTGTCATTAAATTGAAAAATCCAAAAAAATTTAAACATGAATATAAAGATGGGAACCAAATTTACCCATACATTTCATTTTTGGCTAGAGTTGAAGAGATTTAACAACCTATTGTATGCCTATGATTATTCATTTTTTTTCAATATTTCTTTAATTCATAATAACCAAAAGGAGTTTTAGTATGACTGTCGAAGAACATATCTTAAGAGGATATTACGAATCAGGTACATTAGAATACGAAGTTCCTTTTGTAGAAAACAAATGTCAGGGTATTTTGAAATGCTATTATGAGAGCGGCGAGTTACAATTGGAAATTACTTATGTAGATGATAAACTAGAAGGCTTTGAAAGAACATACCATAAAAATGGCATGCTACTATCTGAAGTCCCTTACGTTAATGGTCTTAAAAATGGCAAACTTAAGGGCTACAACGAGAAAGGTACGTTGCAGTATGAAAGTTTTTTTGTAAATGATGTTATGAATGGAGATTTTAAAGTTTATTATGAAAACGGTGGTTTAAAAGCCCTAGCTACTTATAAAAATAATTGTATAGAGGGTTTGTACCAAGAATATTATAAAAATGGTATCTTACGACTTGAAGTTACTTTTGTGAATGATAAAGAAGATGGTTTTGAAAGAGCATACTATTCAAACGGTCAATTAAAATCTGAAGTTTTTTACATTAACGGTTCAAGAGAGGGATTTTACAAAGAATATTATGAAAATGCCGCGTTAAAATATGAATCTTTTTTTGTAAATGATGTAGAAAAAGGAATCATTAAAAAATACTCCGAAAACGGTGCATTAATACATACAACGGATATTGATAAGCTTGAATCTATTCTACAAGAGTGCGAACGTCTCATATCAGACATACGTAATATTTCAAAAAATATAGAAGTACGTTAGCGCGTCATAAGCTGAAGAGGGTTGTATTTGTAATTTGAAATTTATATGAGTTCTAAGATAATTTTATGTTTAGTGTTTTTGGGAGAGCGTTCAGAATTTCGTGTCAGCCTCCGATAGTTGATGGGATTGTATCATAGTTTGAGTGCCTTATCGATTCTGCCTTCAAAAAAGATCGCCAACTGCGAGAGTGTAAGGCTCCAGTTTTTGGACATAAAGTTGTCTTTGATTGATTATATACTTTTAAAAATTTACCCTGAGAAATAATATGTTAAAAGAAATCACATTCCAACAGCTACAAAAGCATCTAGCTACTACTTTCCATAGCGACAATCCTTCAGATATTCTATTAGTCCAAGAAGATTTTGAAAGTTTGTTTATGCCTACAAAAGGGATAAAATTTTTTTTCAGCAAAGTAGAAGGCAAGGGAAATAATACTCTTAGCACAGCAGTAAGTCAAACGATTAATTTAATTCCTGATCCAGATAAATGCAATGCCTGTGCCCTTTGTTTTGCCATGCACCCAGATTATGATTTATTCAATCTTGCAGATGCTTTAGAAAACATCCACAGTGTTTTGCCGGATGATGCAGATATCCTATTTGGAACTCATTGGAATGAAAAATTTAAAAAAGATTTTGTCATAGTCCATATCTTTATTTCAATAGATTTTTCATTATGTCGATCCACAAATAATCTTATTTACAAGCATGTGTAGAGATTTTCATGAAGGGGTGCTATAATCTATGGCATTACAAATCAAAAAAGAACGACAAATGGCTTATAAGCACGATTACGACAAAATACTCACTCGCTTGATGAATATATTAGGAAGGCTCAACGACGGTGAAGCGTTAGATATGAATGAACTTTCAAAAGAATTCAATGTCAGTACAAAAACGATCTATAGAGATTTTAAAGAGCGATTAGTCTCATTTCCAATCTATCAAGAAAATAAAAAATGGAAAATGCAAAAAGGGTACAAACTTGAAAAAATTAAATCCCTTGAAGATGAGCTTATTCTAGACATTATCGAAAAAATGACAGAAAGTGTCGGCGGCAGCTTTGCCCTCAAATCAAAAAAACTGCTTGCTAAAATAAAAAACGAAGATTTCAATCCCATCTACACAAAACTGAACATCGAAGATATAACAGATAGATTTCAGGACATAAAAATTATAGAACAAGCCATAAAAGAGAAAAAAGAGATTCAATGCTCTTATGAAAACGAAAGAGAAGGAAAGTTCAGAGCCAACATTCAGCCTTTGAAAATAGCAAATTTCGAAGGATATTGGTATCTTGTCGGGATGAGAGATGAAAATCTTGAAAAATACTACATCAAAACACTATCAAATATTACACCTACGAACATTAGTTTTATTCCTGATGGAGAGTTAGAACAGCTTTTAAAAAACTCCATCTCTATTTGGTTTCAAGCCAATATAGAGCCTTTTGAAGTAAGAATCTATGCCGATAAGACTGCAGCTAAATACTTTAAAAGACGCCCTCTACCGACGCAGAAAATGTTTACAACCGATGCAGACGGTTCGATGGAGTTTAGTGTTACTATCACCTATGAGATGGAAATAATCCCCATCATCAAATACTGGATGCCGCATCTGAAAGTTTTAGAGCCAAAATGGCTCGATGATAAGATCGACGAAGATATTCAAAAGTATTTGGCAAGGAAAACAAAATGATAGAAGCTGAAATAAAAAATAAAGTTCCTAAATTGGAAAGTTGGGAAGATATTTTAACTTCCAATGTCTTTGGATTATTAGAGCTTATAAATTATAAATATTTACTAGAGATAGTCTCAAAAGCACAAAACTACCAAGGTAATCAAGTAACGTACAACTTCAGTTCTCGATCCATAAAACATATTAAATTATGGGAAAAATTTAAAAATATTGGAGAACCTGATGTGCTAGTTACATTAGATGATGATACATTTTTTATTATAGAAGTTAAATATTTTAGTCGTGAGCATAATAAAAGAAGGGACATCGTTGAAGAAGATGACGATTCAAATAATTACGATGATGAAGGACAGTTGAAAAAGTATTTAGATATAAAAATTGATGACAAACAAAGTACTTTTATTATTTATCTGACTGCTGATTATCAAAGTTTAAATCATATTCAAAACAGCGATAGTACAAGCAAAGAGTGTATGCATAACATTTATCATATACATTGGGATGATTTTAATGAGAACCTTTTAAAAAAAGATATACCTGATGGTGTAGAAAAAAAAGTCATTGATAAGATAATAGAATATTTAAATTTCAAAGGTTTTACTTACTGGGAAGGATTCCATTATAAACCTGAATATAATCTGCTAAATACGAATATAGGAGGTTTTTATGCAAGATAAAGACAGAGAGCAAATAACAAACATTGTCAATGCTTTTAGAATATTGAATAAAGATATTAGAGAGTCTTTTAAGATAATGAGTGAAAAATTAGAATCTCAACTAGGTTTTGAAAAGTGGAAAAAATGGGAAAAAGGCAAAAATCAAGTAAAAAAAGATTATTGGGATGCAGAGGGTTTGTTGCACGGTTGGGATGATTGGTATTATTTGAATTACTATGGCATGTACAACAACCAAGTGGTAGGTTTTACATTCGTAATAAGTATTGAGTATGACGAAAAAACAGATACTGAATATTCAAAATTTATAGATAAATTAGATTCTGATATCAATAAACATTCCCCTATGCTTTGTATTTTAGGTATATATGAGCCAATCAATCCAAAAAAAATACAATTAACGAATCAAGATACTTGGCAATATGTAGATAGTGTTTTACAGTTTACTGACGATTGGGAAAATTATAAACATGAAGAGATTGCTTATGATAAATGGCTTGATGTAGAAATTAATTTTCAAGACAATGAAGAAGCTTATGAGGGTTGGTATAAAAAAGCCAAAGTAAAAATCAAACACATTACCGATATTTCATCAAAAGAAGAAGCTGTCAAACTTATAGACAATCTGATTCATGAAATGTAGGCTCAAACAAAAAATTCAATGACTTTTTTCATGCCATGCAAGACGGCGCCCTACTCTCCTCTCCGCGCATAGATACGTAGTACGCGGTTATCGTTGTCTTGTGAATATTGACAAAATAGCCACATTTACATATAATATATTTTTATTTATATAAACAACCCTTGCAAGGAGATTGCTATGCTAAGTATCGGTATTGGAGAAATTCAAAAAAACACTTCGGTTTTTACGAATATGACCGAAGCTATACAGATTATCGACAAAAGAAAAAAACAGGTACTTGCTACGGTGTATCCCGTAAAACAACAATCGGTTATAAAAAAACTATCGGGCAAATATAAAGAGAGGGTTTCAAAAAGCGATATGTCTTTAGAGGAGATCAAAGAGTTTTCTATGATGGAAGCTATGAGGGAAAAATATGGTTTATCTTCTTGATACAAATATTATCATCCGATTTTTAGTAGGGGATCATGAAGAGTATTTAGAAAAAAGTACCGAATATTTTGAACAGATAGAGCAAGGTTCAATGGAGGTTGAAATCTTAAGCGATGTTTTGATGGAAGCTTTTTTTGTCCTCACAAAGTTTTACAAACTTCCTAAAGCCGAAGTGATATCCGACCTTAAAACTATACTTTCGTTTGAAGGAGTCGTGAATAAAGATAAAGTACTATTATTTGAGGCACTTAGTATTATTGAAAATAAAAATGTTGATTTTGTGGATGCTTTGATATGCGCAAAATGCAAATTTCAAAACTATGAAAAATTGAGTTTTGATAAAGATTTGAACAGATGTTGATCGCAAACAAAAAACTTGATATGCCGTCCTACTCTTCCCTCCACGCATCGGTGCATAGTACGCGGTTGTCATCGAAAATTTTGAGCTTATAAGCTTGGGTAGCTTTGCCCTCGCTCATCTCTACGACGGCGATTTGGAGGATTTTTTTGCAGTTTTTTGGGATGTCGAAATGCCCTTTTAGCCCCGTGAGAAACTGCTTGAGAGGGACTTTCGGTTCCATCCCTATCACGTTGTCGCGACAGCCCGTTAGCCCTATGTCGGTGAGGTACGCGGTGTCGCCTGTGATCTGAAAATCGTCGGTGCCGACATGGGTGTGGGTGCCGATGATCGCGCTAACTTTGCCCGCCAAAAGCATCAGCATCGCGTGTTTTTCGCTCGTGGCTTCGGCATGAAAATCTATGAAGATGTTTTTCACCCCCTCATCATGCAACTTTGCTACGCTCTCTTGGGCACACCGAAATGCGTTGTCGACGTAGGGCATGCCGTAGTGCCCCATCAGATTAAGCACCGCAAGTTGTTCGCCGCACACCTCGTACACCTTGCACCCCGTTCCCGGAACTTCCTCGGGGTAGTTGTGGGGGCGCAGCAGTTCGCGGCTCTCAAAAAGGGGGATAATCTCTTTTTTGTCCCACGTATGGTTGCCGCCGCTCATCACGTCGATGCCGCATGCCAAGAGTTCGTCGCAGTTTTTTTGGGTAAGTCCAAAGCCGTGGGAGGCGTTTTCGTAGTTGGCGATCACGAAGTCGATCCCCTCCTCTTTGCGAATCTTTTGCAGATGGGCTTTGATCATCTTTCTCCCCGGTTCCCCCACGATATCCCCTATAAACGCTATTTTCATACATTGCCTCTCTTGTTTCGCAAATATCCCAGCACAGCTTTGATGATATCGTCGTCGTCTTTGCTATCGGATTTTATGCTCTCTTTTTGCTCGTTTTCGTAGGTAAAAGTGATGTTTTGCCCGTAATTCATAATAGATTTGATCTTTTGCTCAAGACCCATCAACTTCATCGCCATCAGCTCAAAAAACTGCTTCGTCGGCGTATCGAGGGTGCCGAAACGATCGATCACCTCCTCCTCTATCTCGTACACCTCAACCACGTTTTCGCACGCAGAGAGACGGCGGTAGATATCTAGGCGCAGCCTGTCCTCTTTGACTACCTCATCGGAAATGAATGCCGAGATGGTGAGCTTGATGTCGATTTTTGCTTTTTTGCTCTCAAACTTGCCGCTTAGCTCTTTGATCGCATCCTCAAGCATCCGCAAATAGAGCGAATACCCGATATTTTTAATGTGCCCGCTTTGGGCATCCCCCACGAGGTTCCCTCCGCCGCGAATCTCAAGGTCGTGGTAGGCAAGCACCGAACCGCTTCCCAAAAAGGAGTTCGACTCTAATGCCAAGAGCCGTTTTTTCGCCTCGTCGGTAAGCTGCTCTTTGTTTTCGACGATGAAGTAGGCGAACCCCTCCAAACGTCCTCGCCCGACCCGCCCGCGAAGCTGATGCAAATCGGCGATCCCGAACCTGTCGGCACCGTCAACGATAATGGTATTGACCCGCGGCATGTGGATACCGCTCTCGATAATGGAGGTCGCAAGCATCATGTCATACTCCCCCGCTTCAAATTTAAGCAGTTCCGCTTCGGTCTGGGCTGCGGAGATTTTTGAGTGAAGCATCAGCACGCGAAGTTCGGGCATAAGTGCTTTAAGCTCGCCGAGTTTGATTGGCATGTGATCGATGGAGTTGTGCACGTAAAACACCTGCCCGCCGCGGCGTAGCTCCCTTGCGATCACCTCTTTGACAAGCTTTTCGTCGTACTCTTTGACAAAGGTGCGCACCCCTTGGCGCTCACTCGGCGGCGTAAGAAGCTGCGACATCGTTTTGATGGAACTAAGTGCTTGATTGAGCGAACGGGGGATCGGCGTGGCACTCATGCTAAGCATATGCACCTCGTGGTAAAGCTCTTTGATCTTCTCTTTTTGTTTTACGCCGAATTTATGTTCTTCGTCGATTATTACGAGTCCGAGTTTTTTAAACTCAAGCCCAAAAAGTGCGTGTGTCCCGACAACCGCGTCGATCTCCCCCGATGCAAGCCCTTTGATGATGTTGTTTTTATCTTTTGTGCTGACAAATCTATCCATTTTGGCATAGCGGATACCAAGCCCCGAAAAGCGCTCATCGAGAGAGCGGAAATGTTGCGCCGAAAGAAGGGTCGTGGGGACGATAAACGCCGATTGGAATCCCCCTTTGTAGGCGGCATAGATCGCATTGAGCGCCACTTCGGTTTTGCCGAATCCTACGTCACCGCTAAGGAGCTTGTCCATAATATGCCCCGAGCCGACCTCTTGGAGAATCTCGTTGATCGCTTGTTTTTGATCTTCGGTGTACTCAAACCCCGCCGCTTTTTGAAAACTCTCAATCGCAAATCTATCCGCTTCGATCACGGGGGCTTTGATAAGTGCGCGCGCTGCGGCGGTGTTGACGATGGTTCCTGCTATCTCGAAGAGGCGTTTTTTTACGCTCTCTTTGAGTTTTGCAAAACTTCCTTTGCCCAACCGATCAAGTACGGGAGTGGTTCCGCCCGAAGCGATGTAGCGGTCGATATAATCAAGGTTTTCGACGGGGAGCAAAATCTTGTCGTCGCCCACGTAGCGAATCACGATAAAGTCTTTAATCCCCCCTAAAATCTCCGCCTGCTCGATCTTCTCGAAAATACCCACGCCGTAATCTTCGTGTACGACGTAATCCCCCGCTTTAAGATCATCCAAAGGATAG
>Ga0265294_10008224_pt1 | contig 12230 bp, 8 predicted proteins | sample MunlanPumphouse3_FD_192504 | JGI IMG/M metagenome (GOLD analysis project Ga0265294, IMG submission 192504) | Groundwater microbial communities from a municipal landfill in Southern Ontario, Canada - Pumphouse #3 | ecosystem: Environmental > Aquatic > Deep subsurface > Groundwater | place... | reverse complement strand
ATAAACCTCTCCTCCACGTTCTCCTTTCAGAATATAATGGTCAGTAGCAAGTGCTCCGCGATAATTCTCATTATAGACACGCCCTTTTCTCTCTTCATACACCTCTTTTGTCAAAGGAGGAACAGGGTCTTCAGGGATAATTTCAGGATAGATCATCTCTCCGTATTTTAGGGTAATCATTTCGCCTTCATCACCTTTTACCTTAATTCTTGGCACTCCAACCATGTTTTGTCCCATATCATAGACAAATACTCCCTTTTCCGGCTCGGAAACAGACTGAGCCTTCAGGATTATGTTATTCTGAATAGGATTGCCGATGTAATATTGAATCTCTATTGAGTCTGCAGGTGCATCATATAGAGCCACATTGCTCCATGAGGCATCATCAAAGTCCCCATTGGTCCATCCTTTGACCTCTCTGCGGGCATCATAATCCTCTCCATTCTGTAAGCTGTTGCTTAAAATAGGTCCCTTGTCATAAACTTTCCACGACTTGTCTGACACTATGGTCTCTTTCTCCCCATCCTCGTAGGTTATCACTATCTTGGCGATAAATGACAGATCAAGTCCGAACTGATCCTGCCATGCTGTGGCATAACCTGTAAAGTCGCTCCACCAGCCTGCTCCCAATTGCACGCCAACGCCATTTTTACCCTCTTTGAGCGCATTAGTAATATCATAAGTATTGTACATGATTCTGAAGCGATAGTCGGTGGAACCCGGGTTCAAATAGTCATTCCCGAGCCTTTCACCATTTATGTAGTATTCATAGACACCTCTTGCCGTGGTATACAGTCTTGCCGAGGCTATCTTCTTTTTCACATCTATCTGCCTGCGAATCATAGGAGCCCCAGTCTCTTCGGCAGGAGACCATACATTGATCTTATCTCCTCCCTTTTCTCCGAAAAACGAGTTATTTGTGTAAAGCGTCTTATTCCATACTTTTTCAGATATTTTTATTTTGGAAAATACGGCATCACTGCCCTCAGGTTGATTAAATCCTATCGACCATAAGCGGCAATCCGGCCTCCAGACACCCTCAGGATAAGGTCTTGCAACTATCCACTTGTCAGGATTAAGCTCTTTTCCGTCAACCGATACCTTTATTTGATATCCGAGCGCATAATTGAGAGCAAGCACATCAAGCGAAATAGTGTGCTGTCCATAGAAATCTTTCTTCTTCAGAGCAAGTCTGCCATCATCAACACTCTCACCGTCAGTTGTATGTCCGATTATGAATAGAGGCGATCCTCCATTATAATTGTAATCGGCCGTAACATAGTTCTGCGCGTCCCTATAGCCGAATACAAATACTGCAGATTTGCTTTCTTTAGCTATATTTAATTCATAATCAATTACATAATGAGAACGATATTTGGAAAAATGTGGCTGTGCTGAGCCGATCCACTCTGCATCGTCCCAACCTGATCCCATAAGTCCGGTCTCGAACCATGCCGGATGCGACTCTGACATCTCATTCTTTTCATTCCATACCATTACTTTCCAGAAATATCTTGTCTGAGGAGCAAGAGTCTCTCCTTTATACTCAATTCCAACTGAAATATCGGATTCAACTTTATCAGTATCAAAGAGATAATGACCATCATTCAAATCATCCTGTGAAACTGCCACTACAACACGATAGGCAGTCTGTCGGGCACCGTACTCCTCACTTTGCATCTGCCAGCTGAAACGCGGCTGAGCCACGTCTATTCCGAGAGGGTTGACTTGATACTCGGTTTGAAGGTTATTAATTTGCGTGATCTTCGTACAGCCCGCAAACAATGTCAGGCTGAAGATGATAGCGAGAAAAATTCGTTTCATACGTCAAGAAAGTTTAGGTTATAAATTGAAAGCGTCTTTTAATTCATTCATTTGCTGCTCGGAAAGTCCTTCAGGCTCATATCCCATTGAGCGGGAGTTGATATATATCTGCGCCGACTTTGAAAGCGTATCAATCATATCGAAAGCCTCAACCAGGGTCTCTCCGACCGCAAGCACACCGTGCTTTTCCCACATCACCACATCATAATCTTTCAACTGCTCAATTGTTGCAAGGGCCAACTCTACCGAGCCGGGAAGTGTATATGGTACGATTCCCAGTCCTTTCGGACAAAAGGCCCGCGTTTCGGGGATCATGCTCCAAAGTAGCTTTGTAAGTACATCCTTTTTCAGAAATGCTCTATTGTGAGACATCGCTACCAATTCAGTAGGATGAGTGTGAACCACTGCTTTGTAGCCGATAGAGCGATCTTGAAGATAATTGTGGATTGCAAGATGTGAAGGTATCTCAGAAGTAGGTCTGATATTTTTTTCTGCAATTATCTCATAATGAGTACAATTGTCACATATACGAATAATAGCCGCATTGTCCATAGGTTCGGTAGCGACATAGCGCATTCTTTTTCCGGTACCAGTCACTAAAAACATCGCACCCCTTAGCCCTGGAACAGTAATTCCTATTTCCATCGGATTACTTAAAGCTTTAAGCGACTGAAGTTCGGACGCCACTGACGTAATATTGTATGAGATGTTACCTCCGTTACGCTCGGCCCAACCCTTCTCCCAAAGATAGCCTGATACCTGAGCGACCTCGGTTATTATTTTTGTCAACTGTTCATTGTAAATCATATCATCAATTTTTTAAACAAGAGAAGGAAAAAAGACTGAAAACAACAAAACCAACAATCCTAAAATAAGGACAATGATGCTCTTCCGGCTGCTGTTTTTCCACTCCTTGAGGACAATTCCCCATACATTTGAAAATAATATATTCAAAGACATTAAAATACACCATGAAAATGCAAGCAAAACAGGTGATCCCGTCAAGAAGCTCTTTCCGACTTCAAGTCCGAAAAATTGAGAGTACCAAAGAAGGCCTGCGAGTGCACAGAAGAGGATATTATTGATAAAGTCTTTTCCACTGACATTACAATATTGTGCAAATGTACGGTTCTTGTAATTCTGCATGAGGCAATAAGCGGCATTTGTGAGAAATCCGCCGAATGTAACCAGAAGAATAACAGGCAACCCTGCAAAAAGAGGATCGACATCGGCAAAGAGAGCTGCCTGCTTGATATCGGCCCCGGCCTCAAGCCCGAAGGCAAAACAGGAGCTCATCACACCTGCAAGCAGGGCTACCAACAGCCCTTTGGTAAGAGCGTAATCCTTAATAGCTTCACGCTTCTGCTCTTCGGTCATATTTTTGGAGCGAAGCGAACCTGCATATCCGATAATGGAGATACCTGCTATAGTGATGCAGACTCCCAAAAGCAAAATGAGACCGTCTCCCCTGAAGATATTGGTCCCCGCAAACAAAGCGGGCAGCAAAGTACCGAACGCCGAGCACGTGCCTAACGCGATACTCTGCCCCAATGCTACGCCTAAATATCTCATGCTCAAACCGAAAGTAAGACCACCTACACCCCACAAAATACCGAAGATCAGTGGCATATAAAACTTTCCGTAAGAAAACAGCTCAAACAATCCCATTCCATGCGGCTTGCCCATATACGCTCCGATAAGTGGAAAGATTATCCACGCAAAGATACCCTGTACAAGCCAGAAACATTCCCAGGACCAGTTACGCACCTTCTTGATTGGCACGTAAGAGCTTGATTGTCCAAGACTTCCAATAGCTATTATCAATAACCCTATTAAGATTTCCATATCATCCTATCTTTTAGAGAGCACCTCTTTTTCATATTTTTGAATCTCACCGATGTATTCTTCGGCTACAGGCACATTGTTTACCATACAGAAGTAATCGAAGACATCTGCCCAAGGAAGAGATTTGCTCTCTTCAAGCAGAGCGAGTCGCTCGAAATATCTCTCTTTGGACTCATATTCCCGTATCTGCTTAATCGGTGTAAGCAGTGCCTGCAAAAATGCCTTTTGAGTAGCTCTGCATCCTATTACATAAGCTCCTATACGGTTGATTGAGGCATCAAAATAGTCAAGTCCTATATTAACCCTGCCAAGTGCATTGGCCCATACAATCTCCTGAGCAAGCATGGTGACACTGTCATTCAGTATCACTACGTGGTCGCTGTCCCATCTTACCGGACGGGATACGTGAAGCATAATCTCATCCATATAGAGCAAAAATGATGAGATCTTGTCATAGATCTCTTCAGTAGGATGAAAGTGCCCCATATCAAGTGTAGCCATAATGCCGTTTTTAATGGCATATCCCATATAAAACTCATGTGACCCGACAGTAAAACTCTCAAGTCCGGTTCCGAAGAGCTTGCACTCTACCGCGTCCTTCACATTGTCGAGTTTGCAACTGTATATCTTATCCAGGGAGTCCTTTAGCAGTGAACGATAATAATACCTGTCAACCGTAATATCTTTTGAGCCGTCATGAACCCACAAATTGTGGCAAACTTTACCTCCAAGCTGACGTCCCATCTCATCGGCAATCTTACGACTGCGAACAGTATGTTCAATCCAAAAATCACGAATGCCTTTATCTCTGTTTGCAAGGGTCATATCTCCGCTTTTAGGATGAGAAAAGCTGGTGGAGTTGAAGTCTAACATCATTTTATTCTCTTTGGCCCAATCTATCCAACTTTGGAAATGACGCGGTTCTATCTGATCTCTGTCAACTTTTTCTCCCTTGAAATCTCCATATATTGCATGAAGGCTCAAACGGTGATTGCCGGCAACAAGCGTTTTAACTTTTTCGATATCGGTACGTACTTCCTCAATATTGCGAGCCTTCCCCGGATAGTTTCCGGTAGCCTGAATACCGCCGGACAACTCTCCATCGGGATTCTCAAAGCCTGATACATCATCTGTCTGCCAGCAGTGAAGTGACAGCGAGATGTGTGAAAGAGACTTAAGGGCGGCATCGGTATCAACTCCCAATGCTGCATAACGCTCCTTAGCTATTTCATAATTCTTTTCTATTTGTTTCTGATTCATAGTATGTGTTATTTATTAATTTCAAAGTTCAAATAATTGCCGTACGCACCATTCCATAATTCCGTATCCTGAGGCATATAAGTCTTGGTATCAACACTTTGAGCTACAATTTTACGCATTGCGCAAAGGTCCGGAACCATTCCTGAAGCCGAAGCCTGAATCAAAATATTTCCTACTGCCGTAGCTTCTGAAGGTCCTGCCACTACCGGTAAATTTAAAGCATTGGCCGTAAACTGATTAAGTATCTCATTTTTGGATCCTCCTCCTATGATGTATAGCTTCTCTATCGGGAAAGGTGCCATTTTGGCAAGCATGCCTTCAACCTCTTTGTAGCGCATAGCGAGGCTCTCAAATATGCAGCGAACATACTCAAAGTCTGTAACGGGCCTTCCCTGCCCTGTTTTTAGGCAATAATTATCTATTGCCGCTATCATGCTCTCAGGATTGGCGAACAATGGATCGTCAGGGTTGATAAAGTATCTGAAAGCCCTGCCTTTATGGGAAAGAGCCACAATTTCGGAATAACTGTACTCTTTACCATCCGCGCTCCACTCCTTTAGCACCCGCTCAAGTATCCACATTCCTGTTATATTCTTCAAAAATCTGGTAGTACCGTTAATTCCCCCTTCATTGGTAATATTCAATTTTTCTGCCTCAGGCGTAACAATCGGTTCCTTGACCTCTATTCCCATAAGGGACCATGTACCACTACTCAGATATGCAAACCTTTCATTTTCAGCAGGAACTGCTGCAACAGCAGAAGCCGTATCATGCCCTGCAACAGAAATGACAGGGACGGGAGGTATCCCAACCTCATCTGCAATCTCCTGCTTAAGCATGCCTGTTGTATGCCCCGGCATCACTATAGGAGAAAACAGGCTCTGCGGAACACCGATTTTACCGAGCAGATCAAAATCAAATTCATGTTTGAAAGGATTCAAAAAATGAGATGTAGAAGCAATAGAATATTCTGAAACCATCTCTCCTGTAAGCATATACGTAAGTGCATCAGGCATAAAGAGAAGTTTGTCGGCAGAAGATAGATTGGGGGAATTGTTGCACTTCAAAGTATAGAGTTGAAACAGCGTATTAAAGTCCATTACCTGAATACCTGTACGTGAATAAAGCTCTTGAGAAGACATTATCTCCTTGAAAAAATGCTGTGAGGCTCCGACAGTATGCGGGTCGCGATAACTGTACGGCAACCCGATGATAGAGCCATCCCTGTCTATTAAAGCAAAGTCCACACCCCATGTATCAATACCTATTGATGATATCTCTATCCCCCGCTCAGCCACTTCAGAGAGGCCGTGGAGGATATGCCTGTATATCGAAAAAATATCCCAATAACAGTGTCCGATGTTGTTCAGAATGTTATTGGGGAACCGATCTATTTCCTGTATTTCCAGCTTATTGTCAGACAAAGTTCCCACAACCGCTCTGCCACTTGTGGCTCCAAGATCAAAAGCGAGAAAGTTATTAAAGGCCATTATTATAAAAATTACGTTAACCGACAAAATTATATAAAAAAGATCATCCAGGCAACCCAATGGTCTTAAAATTTCGCACGTTTATTACTTTTTAAGGTATAAAAAGGTGTCGTACTCGACTGCTTTTATTAATAGTTTTACTAACTTTGCAAGTTAATACTGCGATATATAGGATATAATGAGACAATTAGAGATATTATTTAAGGATTATACCGGCGAAGAACCAATTGCTATAGAGGAACTTCCATCTTCGGGAAGCAACAGAAGGTACTTTCGTCTGAAGGGTAGCAAGACGTCAATCATCGGAGCTAAGGGCGAATGTGTGGATGAGAATATTGCATTTTGGATCATAGCACAGGATTTTCATTCCAAAGGATTGCCTGTGCCTAAAGTTCTCTCACACAGTGAAGACTTTATGTACTATTTGCAGGAAGATCTTGGCACCGATACCCTTTTCGATGCTGTTGCAAATGGACGGGAAAACGGTAAATATTCCGATCGGGAAAAAGAATTTCTGATTAAGTCCGTCACAAAACTGCCGGCTATTCAGTTTGAGGGCGCAAAAGGCTTTGACTTCTCAATTTGCTATCCGCAGCCGGAGTTTGACCGCAGGATGATCTCTTTCGATTTGAACTATTTCAAATACTGCTTTTTAAAGGCTACAGGAATTGGTTTCAGTGAGATTAAGCTTGAGGATGATTTCAGAGCACTGTCAGACGTCATGATGAAGAGTATGTCCGACACATTTCTGTATCGCGACTTTCAGGCCCGCAATGTAATGCTTGTCGGTGGAGAGCCGTATTATATTGATTTTCAAGGAGGAAGAAAAGGTCCAATCTACTATGACGTAGCTTCGTTTATTTGGCAGGCAAAGGCAAACTACTCTGAAGAGCTTAAAGAGACGCTGATTGACGCATATCTTGAAGCCTTGAAAGCTTATCAGCCGGTAGATAAGGAGCAGTTTCATAAGACATTAAGACATTTCGTATTGTTTAGAACATTGCAAGTACTTGGAGCATACGGATTTAGGGGATACTTTGAAAAGAAGCCACACTTCCTGCAGAGTGTTCCTTATGCTATGGACAACATCAAAAAGTTACTTAACGAGCCGTTTGACGAGTACCCGTATCTTTCCGATATTCTCTTGAAACTTACTCAGATGCGCGAGTTCTCCGAGATGAATGCCGGTCGCAAGCTGGAAGTAAAGATTTACAGCTTTGCCTATAAGAAAGGCATTCCAAACGACGTCAGCGGCAATGGAGGAGGATACGTCTTCGACTGTCGTGCTCTTGAAAATCCTGGCAAATATGAGAGATACAGTTCATTTACAGGTATGGACAGCGAGGTTATCAAGTTTATGGAAGATGACGGCGGCGTGCTGAAGTTTCTCGATAAAGTATATGACTTGGCCGATGTCCACGTGCAAAGATATATTGAGCGAAAATTCACTCATCTCATGTTCTCTTTCGGATGTACCGGAGGTCAGCACAGATCGGTTTACTGTGCACAGCACCTGGCAGAGCATATCGCAAAGAAGTTTAACGTTAAAGTACGTCTCTTCCATCGAGAGTTGACCACTGAGCAAGAGTTCTGATATGAAAGCTTTTATATTTGCAGCCGGACTCGGTACGCGGCTAAAACCGCTCACCGACACCATGCCGAAGGCTCTTGTACCGATTGGTGGTGTCCCAATGCTGAAAATTCTTCTAAACAAACTTATAAGCAACGGATATGATGACATTGTTATCAATGTGCACCATTTTGCAGAGCAGATTGAGAACTATATATTTGAAAATAACAGTTTTAGCGTAAAGATAACTTTTTCTGACGAAAGGGATTTGCTTCGTGATACTGGTGGAGGTATAAAGCATGCCAAAACTCTGCTTTTGGAAGGTAACGGGGAACCGATTCTTGTGCATAATGTGGACATCCTTTCCAATCTGGATCTTAATTGGTTCAGGAGTATATTTCTCAGTTCAAGAGCGGAGGCAAATAATCCTTTGATTGCCACTATCCTCGTAAGCGAAAGAGATACATCACGATACTTTCTGTTTGACGATTCAAACAGACTTGTGGGGTGGACAAACATAGCCACCGGGGAGGTGAAAAGTCCTTACCCCGATCTCGACGTCGCCAAATGCAGAAAACTTGCCTTTGCCGGAGTTCACACAATTTCACCGGAGATCTTTCCGCTTATGGACTCGTTCCCTGAAACATTTTCCATAGTAGATTTCTATCTATCGATCTGCGATAAATATTCTATTGTAGGTGTACTGCAGGATGGCCTGGAGATTCATGACATAGGCAAGTTGTCGGATTTGTATAAATTTAATACCTTTGCGCAAATATAATCGATCATGCTAAATATATCTTACTGTTCCGATAAATACCAATATACCATGGGAAAGTCTTTCTACGAAAATGGTATGAAAGACAAGATTGCAGTATTCAATTTATTTTTCAGAAAGGCACCAGACAACAACAACTGGGCTGTAGTCAGCGGTACAAAAGAGGCCATGGAGATGATTGCCGGTCTGGGCTCTGCAGATATCTCTTTCTTTGAGAAGTTTTTACCGGGAGAAGATTACAGGGAATTCAGAGAGTACCTCTCTAAAATGAGATTTACAGGAAAGGTATATGCGATGAAAGAGGGAGAAATTGCTTTTCCGCGGGAACCGATCATTACAGTTGTCGGCCCGATAATCGAAGCACAAGTTCTCGAAACTCCTCTTCTCTGCATCATGAATCACCAGATGGCTATTGCCACAAAGGCCTCAAGAGTGACCCGTAGCACCACAAAGCCTGTCAGTGAGTTCGGATCACGCCGCGCACACGGCCCATGGGCTGCAGTTTACGGCGGCAAAGCTGCATTTATCGGTGGCTGTCTCAACAGTTCAAATATTATTTCGGCCACAGACTTCGGCTTTGAATCGAGCGGCACAATGGCTCACAGTTACACTACCGCTTTCGGTTGCACTATTGAAGGTGAGTATAAAGCATTTGACTCATATCTTAAGACTCATGTAGGAGAGGGCCTGATCCTGCTGATTGATACATTCGATACTCTCAAATGCGGTCTGAAGAATGCTATTAAAGCATTTAAGGCTAATGGCATAGATGATTCCTACACAAAGGGATACGGTATCCGCCTCGATAGCGGTGACCTTGCCTATCTCTCATCAAAGTGCCGTGAAGAGCTTGACAAAGCCGGTTTAAAAAAGTGTAAAATATTTGCCACCAATTCATTAGATGAATATATCATATCTGACCTTGAGAAGCAGGATGCAAAGATTGATGCATACGGAGTAGGTGATGCTATTGCCACAAGCAAGCACAATCCATGCTTCGGCAACGTATATAAGCTTGTGCAGGTTGACGATGAGCCGCTTTTAAAGCGTTCTGAAGATAAAGCCAAGCTAATTAATCCCGGCTTCCAAATTACATACAGAATCATTCAGGACGGCAAGTTCAAAGCTGACGTCACCTGCCTGCGTGGAGACTCATTTGCACAGGCGATAGAAAACATAGATGAACTGACTATCACTGCCGAATTTGATGAAACTCAAGTAACTACATATCCTAAAGGATCTTACACATACAAGCCGCTTCAGGAACTTTCATACGACAACGGAAAGATATTTGAAGACAGTAGGACTATTTTTGAAAAAAGAGATTACTACAAGAAGAATATTGCCTCTCTAAATGATACGCAGACACGTATCATCAATCCTCACTACTACAAAGTTGATATTTCGGATGACCTGTATGATCTAAAGATGCTCCTGATTAACAGACTGATACAGCAGATCAACCATCAGGAAGAGCTTGCCGACACGAGCGGAATCAAGAAATTTACTCATGTTGTTGTAGATATGCTGTATGACTTTATTGACGGATCCCTTGCCTGTCAACATGCCGAAAAAGCTGTTGAAGAGAGTGTTAAGTATATCAACGCACACCCTGATCAGAAGGTACTGTATGTTGTCGATCACCACCCTTCCAACCACAGTTCTTTTAAAGAAAACGGGGGACAGTGGCCTGTACACTGCGTAATGAACACCCACGGAGGCGAAATCCATGCTGCATTCTATTCTGTTGAAAATAAAAGCAACTGCCCCAATGAAGAAAATATGTTTTACAAGGGTACAAATGCCAAAAAGGAACAGTATTCAGGCTTTGAGGGACATAACAAAGAGGGTATTGAACTCAATTCACACCTCACCAACAACGTAGTTATCAGCGGTATAGCTACGGAATACTGCATTCGTGAGACTTGCTTTGACTTGATTAAGGCAGGACACAATGTTTACCTTATTGAAGAAGGACTCGGCTACATATATGAGAAGAAGCATCAGCAGGTACTCAGAGAACTTGTTAAAATTGGAGTGAAAATTATTTAAAACAGGATATTATGCATTATATCGGAATCGACCTTGGCGGAACAAAAGTTATGGGAGCCATCTTCAATAAAGAGGGCGTTGTCCTGCTGGATAAATATGTCCTTCTTGACAAAAAAGAAGGAAAAGAGGTTGGAGCCTTGGTCTGCTCGCTATTTCGGGAACTTTGCAAGGATGGAGGAATCCCTTCCAATGAACCTGTAAGCGTTGGAATATGCATTCCGGGCATCTCCTACTCTGCAACCGGCTGCGTTTGGGCACCAAATATTCCGGGATGGGACAATTATCCGCTCAAAAGTGAGATACTTCTGTCCGTACCCAATGCTATCGTTACGATTGAGAGCGACAGGACGTGTTACATCTTAGGTGAAACGACAATGGGCGGCGCCAAAGGATGCAAAAATGCCATCTTCATTGCTGTCGGTACGGGTATTGGAGCCGGTATTCTGATTGATAACCGCGTTTTACACGGAAATTCGGATATTGTCGGAGCCATCGGCTGGCTTGCCCTGAAACCTCCCTACTCATCAAAATACGACCAGTGCGGATGTTTCGAATCTCACTGTTCCGGTGAAGGGCTTGCAACTCAGGCACGATATTTTCTTGAAGAGGATAAAAATTATAATGGAGAGTTAAGACAATTTGCACCGAACGATGTGACTTCCTACCACGTATTCGAAGCATACAATAACGGAGATCCGCTTGCCAAAAGAGTTATAGATCAGGCTATTGAGATGTGGGGTATGGCTGCTGCCAATTTGGTAAGTATCTTCAATCCTGAGAAGGTAATATTCGGGGGCGGAGTGTTCGGTCCCGCTTCCATCTTCATTGATGATATTAAACGTGAAGCTGAAAAATGGGCTCAACCCATCAGCATGAAGCAGGTAGAATTTACAACAACACAATTGCCTAAGCTCGCCGGTCTGTACGGCGCAGGAGCCGTGGCTATTAAATTTGCATGATAATACACCATAAATATGGAACAACAAACAAACATAAAAGTGTTGATTGCCGCTTTTTTAGGCATCTTCTTCTTTGGTATGGCTTTCCTTGTCCTGGGAGCTGTATTACCCTCATTAACAGAATTATTTTCTTTGACCAAAGGGCAAGAGTCTACTCTGGCAAGCTGTCTTCCGCTTGGAGTGCTCTTCGGATCTTTAATATTCGGCCCGGTTATAGACAGATACGGCTATAAAATACTCCTTATCTGTGCCACCGCCATTGGTATCATCGGTCTGGAATTACTCGCATTTACAAACTCATATCCTGTTATTGTAGTCGCCGTGATATTGATTGGCCTTTGCAGCGGAATGCTTAACGGTTCCACCAGCGCCATTGTTTCGGATGTCTCAAGTGACAAAGCCAGAACGTCCAATCTTTTCATCCTCGGCCTTGTCTACTGTCTCGGTGCCAT
>Ga0265294_10008223_pt1 | contig 12231 bp, 14 predicted proteins | sample MunlanPumphouse3_FD_192504 | JGI IMG/M metagenome (GOLD analysis project Ga0265294, IMG submission 192504) | Groundwater microbial communities from a municipal landfill in Southern Ontario, Canada - Pumphouse #3 | ecosystem: Environmental > Aquatic > Deep subsurface > Groundwater | place... | reverse complement strand
GGGTAGTAGCGATGATATAAGCAATGGAACCAAAAATACGAATATTTGTATAGTTAATTTTTGTTTCACTTGCATAGACTGCGGTTAGTGAGTCAAGCAAACCATAATGGCTAGAACCAAAAAGAGCTAATAATATCACGAGACCAGAAACAAGATAAAAATTTGTTGAAAAAGAAATACCAATAATAATTAAAGCTTCCATTATTGTAATAATACGTAGAACTTTTCTTGTGGTTTTAATATCCTGACAAAGGTGTGAATAGATGGGATTGGCAATAATTGCAATAATAGGTGTAATGGATAAAATAAAACCAATCTTAGATTCAGTAAGACCGCTGTTAATTAAATATAGAGCAAAAAATGGATAGAAAAAGGCATCTCCAAAATAGCGAATCGCAGCGTTTAATTTATATTTTGTGATTTCTCTCATATCTTCCTCCAAAGTAAATAGATTATAGCATGCCTATCATAAATATCAAGAGATTTATACGATATTTCAGAAAAAAACCGCCATTTTAACATAACGGTTTTGGTGAGGCTATTTTACTAAATTATCATAAACGGCTTTGATTGTTTTTTCAAAATCTTTATTGCTTACGCCCACGATAATTGTCAATTCTTGTGCACCTTGAGCGATCATTTTAATATTAATATTTTCATTGCCAATGAGGCCAAATACTTTTCCAGAAATTCCTGGTTTAGTTACCATATTTCTTCCAACGACTGCAATTAAAGAGATATCATTATCAACAGTTATGTTTTTTACTTCTTCATCTTTATTTATGTCACTAACCAAATCATAGATACATTTTTCAACATCATTATTAGCAACAACAACAGAAAAACTATCAATGCTACTTGGAATATGTTCGACACTCACTTTATATTTATTGAAGATACTCAATGTATTTCTTATTACATTAAGTTTATTGGCATTGTGATTCTTAGTGATTGTGAAGGATGTAAAATTTTTCTTGCCTGCAATACCAGTTATTATTTGTGTTTTATCATCACAATTCTCTGTGATAATTGTTCCAGGATTGTCTGGTTCGTTAGTGTTCAAAATATTGATTGGGATATTTCCCTCTTGAACAGGAAAAACTGTTTCTTCATGAAGAACGCTTGCCCCCATATATGAAAGTTCACGTAATTCATTGTAAGTGATCTGGTTGATTCGCTTAGGGTTATCGATTATTTTTGGATCTGCCATTAAAATACCAGATACATCCGTCCAGTTTTCATAAAGAGTTGCCCCTAATACTTTTGCAACAATGGCTCCTGTGATATCAGAACCACCACGAGAAAATGTTTTAATTGCTTTGTTTGGATAAGAACCATAAAAGCCAGGAATTACAATTTTTTCAAATTTTTGGTAAACTTCATTAATTGCTTTTTCCGTTTTTTCATAGTTGACGAATCCGCTATAATCGAAAATAATCAAATCCTTCGCGTCTACAAATGTATAGCCAAGGTATTCAGCCATCATTTTTGATGTGATATATTCACCACGACTAGCCAAGTACTCAACGGATATTTCTTTGTTCAATTCTTTTGCCAGTAATGAAAATTCGCTTTCTAAATCGAGTTGTAATTGTAAATCTTTTTTGATTTGGTAAAAACGATCTTTAATCATTGTAAAGACATTATCAAAGGGAACAGAATAACGCAAATGAGCATGAAGTAAGTATAATAAATCGGTTATTTTACTATCACCTTTTTCCTTTTTACCCAATGCAGAAACAATAATTACTTTTCTATTTTCTTTTGCTTCCACGATTGCTTTTACTTTTTGAAATTGACTAGTATTGGCAACAGAAGAACCACCAAATTTAGCAACGACTAACATAATACCACCTCGATCCATTAGTTTTTTATCATTATATCATGGAAGAATGGCTTTGTTAAGAAAAAAATAAAAAAGTAGTGATAATTCTTTTTTTCCAAACTTCACCGAATTTCATATTAGAAATTACTAGTAATGATTATCAACAAAGAGGATCTTTTCTTATAAATCTTGTTTTAAACGTGTTTTTTTGGTATAATCAGTAGAAAGAGTACGATGAGAGGATGAATAAAATGGCTAAAATAACAAATGTTATTATCATTGATTCTAATACACTGCAATTAAATGTCGATGCCCAAAAAGGGGATGTAATTGATTTATTATCTCTTAATCAAGTTGATAATTCTTCATTAATAAAAAAGATTCTTGACAATACAGATGAAGAATATCAAAAGCGTTTACAAGAAGTGAAGGAAAAATTAAAGGTTGAAAAAGAAAGAGATATCGCTTTTCAAACGGAAAAATTAAAAGAAGAAATAACAAAGTATAAAAGGGACTTAGAGCATCAAAAAGAATTACTGGCAAAGGAAAAAGCAAACGAAATTTTACTTGCCGTCATGAAAAAAGAAAAAGAGTTACAGGCAAACATTAATCAATTGCAGCTTTCTTTACAAGCGAAAGAAAATGAAATCATTTTAGCAGTAAATCAAAAAGAAAAAGAATTGCAAAAAGAATTAAACGATCAAAAAGAAGAGATTAGTAATTTACGATTAACAAAATCTCTGCTAAGCGTGAAGAAAATAGGCGAAGAACTTGAAAATTGGTGTAATAATGAATACATTAGTTATTCCCAAAGTGGGTTTTATACTTCTTCTTGGGAAAAAGACAATGTTTCAATCAAAGAAGAAGGAGAGTTTAGAGGGACAAAAGCCGATTACATTTTTAAAGTCTATGCAACAGAAGCTAAACTAGAAAACGAACTACTAACTTCTGTAGTTTGTGAAATGAAAAGCGAAGACCCCAACTCAACAAACAAAAAGAAAAACTCTGACCACTATGCTAAATTAGATAAAGACCGTAAGAAAAAGCAATGTGAGTATGCGCTGCTGATTAGCGAATTGGAATGGGATCAAGCCAACGATGTACCGATTCGCCGTATTGAAGGATATGAAAAAATGTACATGGTTAGACCCCAATATTTCATGACTTTTTTAAGTATTATTATGGCTTTGAGCCTAAAGTATAAAGAATTACTGCTGAGAACAATAGAAGAAGCCGAACAATTTAAAGATAGTCAAGCAATTATTGATGAATTTGAAAAAATGAAAAAAGAAATTTTCGATAAACCACTGGATAAGTTAGAAAAACAAATAAAAGAAATAGCAAATAATGCCAATATCATTATCAAGTCGGCAGAAAAGATTATTACTTCTAGTGAAGTTCTAACAAGCTCAGTATTGGAAACAATAAAGAGTAAAATTGAAAATTTTAACATTACAAAAGTAGTAAATAAAATGAATAAAATGAGCAAAGAAAATGAATAGAAAGTTCGTTCAGGGTAAAGGCAATGAAAAAAGGATGTAAGGTATTACTTGTTATCGTTTTAATAGGGGTGATATTCATCACGATTATTAATTTGATTCCTCCTAAACGTGTAATTGAAAATAATCCATTTGTTAGTGAAAACAGTAAACCGATGGTTGTTGCTCATCGTGGGGGGAAAGTTCTAAACCCAGAAAATACAATCAAAGCGTTTGATGCGTGTATGATAGAGTATGATGTGGATGTTTTGGAAATGGATTTATGTTTAACTAAGGATAAGGAACTGGTTATTATTCACAACATGTATATCAATTCTTATTGTGATGTTGAGGAAATAACGGGGAATACAGAGCGTCATTATGTAGCTAATTATACGTATGATGAGCTACTGAATTTTAACTTTGGTTATCAATTTACTAATCAAGAAGGTAATAAGCCTTATGAAAATTTGTTGATTGGTGTTGATAGCGAGGCAAGAAAAAATGTGATTGCTGCCAATCATTTGAATCTTGTTAGAATCGCTGATTTGTTTGCTAGGTATTATGATATCTATCCAGAACTATTATATATTGTTGAGATAAAAAACGAAGATGCGCTAGGAAAAGAAGCAGCTGATATTTTGTATCAGTTATTGACAGCGGATTACCCGAATCTAGCATCCAAAGTAGTAATTGGTACATTTCATACGGAGATTTCGCAATATTTAGAGACAACGTATCCATCATTATTAACAGGAGCATCGATTGGGACAGCAGCAAAATTCATTATTACGCAAATGTTTGGTGTTAATCTATTTTACCAAGGGTCTTTTGTTTGTTTGCAAATCCCCATGTCTTATGAATTGAAAGGAATAAAGTTAAAATTGGCAAAGCAAAATTATATCGATAGGGCTCATAAATATAATATTGCTGTTCAATATTGGACAATTAACAATGAAGCTGATATGCGTAAATTGATTGCTATGGGTGTGGATGCCATTATGACAGATAACCCGAAGTTGTTAACCGAAGTTTTATTGTCTTATGAATGATTTTATTGAGTATGGTTAAGGCCATACTTTTTAAATGATTGGGTAAAAAGCCAAGGAATTATATTTTAATATTGGATTTTTGTATAGAAATTAACATTATTTTGTGTTATAATATCACAAGGAGGAAGTATCTATGACTATTAGTATTGGAAGCGATCATGGAGGCTATCAATTGAAAGAACAATTGATGGAAACCTTAAAAGAAAAGGGTTATAAAGTAATTGACCAAGGATGTTTAGGTCTTGAAAGCGTTGATTATCCTTTTTATGCACGACGTGTTGCTCGTGACATTCAAAATGATATTAGTACAAAAGGAATTCTTATTTGTACAACGGGTATTGGAATGTCAATAACAGCGAACAAATTTAAGGGGATAAGAGCAGCTCTTGTTACGAACGAAGATGCAGCCAAGTTATCACGCCAGCACAATGACAGCAATATTATTTGTTTAGGTGCTAAATATACACCTTATGAAGAAGCAATAAAGTATGTGCTAATATTTTTAGGAGAAAGCTTCTTAGGAGAAAGACACTCAAGACGAGTAAATATGATTAAAGAGGTAGAAGAAAAATGAATGGAAAACTTGTAATACTTGACCATCCCTTAATTGATCACAAATTAGCATTAATTCGTGATGAAAGAACGGGGACAAAAGACTTTCGCCAGACAGTATCAGAGATTGGTATGTTAATGGCTTATGAAGTGACTCGAGAATTGCCAACAAAAGAAGTAGAAGTAAAAACTCCTGTTGGTATTGCTAAAACATACATTTTAGCAAAAGAAGTTGTGGTTGTACCGATTCTTAGAGCAGGATTAGGAATGGTAGATGGTATTACAGCGTTGATTCCAACGGCTAAAGTTGGTCACATTGGCTTATATCGTGATGAAGAAACATTAGAACCAAAAGAATATTATGCCAAATTTCCAAGTATCATAACAGAGGCAGTGGTTTTACTGGTTGATCCAATGTTAGCTACTGGTGGAAGTGTTGTTCATGCAATTAATATATTAAAAAGCAGGGGAGTAAAAAACATTAGTTACGTTGGATTAGTTGGTGCTCCTGAAGGTGTTAGAAGAGTACAGGCGGCACATCCCGATGTAGATATTTTTCTTGCCGCACTTGATGAAAAATTAAATGAAAAAGGATATATTATTCCCGGTCTAGGCGACTGTGGAGATCGTTTATACGGTACAAAATAATGCGCAAAGAAGATCCTAAAGAGAAATATAAATCTTTTAAGGCCTTTGCAAAAGTATCGGGACTAGCTTTAGAATTGGTTACTACTATTTTGATAGGGGTTGTACTTGGTTCTTATCTTGATCGTAAATTTGATAAGGACTTTTTCACAATCATTGGAATAATCGTGTTCACACTTCTAGCTTGTTATAATTTTTTTAGGACGTTAACGAGGTTATAAATATGAAAATTAAAAAAGATAAGGAAAATGTTGAGCGCACTATCATCTTTTATGTTTGGATATATGCGATTTTTGTTGCAGTGGTTTTATTTCTTATAACATTTAAATGGGTATTGCCGCTTAGCTTTTTGCTAGGTGTAGCAACAAACCTACTATGTTTTTCAATGACGATACGCACCATCGATAAAATATTTAAATATGAAGAAGAAGATAAAAAACGAGAACTGATTAAAAACAACGTTGCTAAATATTTGATATATTTTGTTGTTCTAGCTTTGGCTGGAGTAAGTTATTATTTTAATAAAGATCGAGTGATTCACTTGGATGTCATTGCTACGGCTTGTGGTTTCTTTTCGGTAAAATTAATGATTTATTTTAAGTATTTTATTTATGAACCATTATTTATGAAAAAGAAAAAAACAGAGCCGAAAGACATAGCAGAAAGTACAGACGAAAATGAAACAAATAATTGAGTTTTATCAGAGTTTAACGCCACAAGTTCATGCATCATTGTGGATTACATTATTCTTGTTAATCGTTATTATCATCATCAGAATTGCTATGCGCAATTATACAGCAGACAAACCACCAAAAGGGATAATCTCTCTTGTTGAGGGGTTCGTAGCAATGATGAATGACTTTACAAAAAACATTATTGGAAAGCGCTGGAAGGCTTTGGCTCCGTATTTTGTTACGATAGCAATTTATTTGTTTGTAGCTAATATATCGGGTCTTTTTGGCTTTACACCACCAACAACGAGTTTAACAGTTACCTTAAGTTTAGCGCTAATCACCTTTACTTTGGTTCAAATTTTTGGCATAAAAAGTCAAGGAATATGGGGACATTTAAAAGGATTTACTGAACCGATTCCCCTGTTATTGCCCATCAATATTTTAAGTGAATTTGCTTCAGTACTTAGCTTGTCATTTCGTCTTTTTGGAAATATCTTAAGTGGAGCAATATTGTCAACGTTGCTTTATAGCTTTTTAGGAGGGTTTGCAGTTTTGATAACCCCACCAATTCATTTGATTTTTGATATTATTTTTGGATTATTACAAACATTAGTCTTCTGCATGCTTTCGGCTGTTTATATAGCGAATAAATTGCCAGAAGAAGAAGTTGAATATTTTGACTAACATAAGGAGGAAAGTATGAATTTTTTAATGGTTTTAGCAGAAGTAGTAAGTGAGTACAATGAGTTTTTTGTAAAAGGTATGGCTTGCTTGGGTGCAGGTATTGCGATGATTGCTGGTTTTGGTCCTGGTATTGGTGAAGGATATGCTGCTGGTAAAGCGGTTGAAGCTGCTTCACGTCAACCAGAAATGTTAGGAAAGCTAAGAACAATGATGCTTGTAGGACAAGCAGTTTCTGAAACTACTGGTATTTATGCATTGATTATTGCCATATTATTAATTTTCGTAGTATAAGAAATTTTTAAAAGGAGGCAAACTATGACACTTTCAGTTGCCGATAAAATAAGTGAAATAATAAATGATGGATTAGAATTAATATTAAATCCTCCTGGAGGATTTGTTTCGGTCATCATTCAACTAATAGCTACTTTAATTCTCTTTTTAGCAGTTAGATTTTTGTTATGGGATAAAATAACAGCTGTATTGGAAGAACGAAAGCAAAAAATGGATGATGCTTATAAAGCCAAAGAAGATGCGTTGAAAGCTAGTGAAGAATTAGCACAACAGATGATAAAGGAAGAAAAAGAAGCTCGTGAAAAAGGACAGTTGATCATTGAAAGAGCGAAGCAAAAAAGCTATGTTGAAGCGGAAGAGATTATTGATAAAGCTAAGACTGACGCTAAACTTCGTCTTGAACAAGCAACGGAAGAAATTACAATGCAACGAGCAAATGCTGAAGAACAGATTAAAAAAGAAATTGTTGATGTAGCCTATTTAATGGCGGAAAAAATTGTTGAAAAAGAAATTGATAAAAGCAAGTATGATAATGTAGTGGATAACTTCCGTGAAAAGATGGAGAAAACTCATGATTAGCGCTGTTGCAAAGCAATATGCATTAGCTTTGGATTCTTTAGAACTCGATTATAATGAAGTATTAGATGACCTTGGTCTTGTAACAGCAGCACTTAACAATAAAATGACTAGCGATTTTTTTGCTCATCCTTTGATTAGCGATGAGGAAAAAAAGGATGTTATTCGTAAAACGTTTGAACATTTCCATCAACAAATATTGCATTTCATTTTTGTATTAATAGATAATGAACGAATGGCAATTATGGAGGACATTATTGACTCCTATATGTTTATTAATGATGAAAAAAACAATATAATGAGGGTAGACATCATTGCATCTACTTCATTAACAAAGGAACAAGAAGAACAACTGATTCAAATATTAGCACAAAGATTTGGTAAAAAGATAAAAGCCAATATTGTTATAGACACTAAAATAATTGGTGGTTTGATTATAAAATATAATGGTCAAGTCCTTGATGATTCTGTGATTGGTAAACTGAAATCACTGAAAGAAATTTTTAGTGTGTAGGAAGGAATTGTATGGCAAAATTGAGAATTGAAGAAATTAGCTCTTTAATAAAAGAGCAAATTAAAGGATACTCCGACAAACTTGAAACCCAAGAAGTAGGGTCTGTTATTAGCGTTGGTGATGGGATAGCTTTGATTCATGGCCTTGATAAAGCAATGAGTGGAGAACTATTACAATTTCCTAATAATGTTTATGGTATGGTGTTAAATCTTGGAGCAAATGCAGTAGGTGCCATTCTTTTTAATGATACTAATACAATAAAAGAAGGCGATATTGTCAAGTGTACAAAAAGAATACTAGAAGTCCCTGTTGGTGAAAGTTTAATTGGAAGAGTTGTAGATCCTTTGGGTTATCCTTTGGATGGAAAAGGACCAATTAATACAAAAGCATTTCGACCAATCGAGAAAAAAGCAACAGGAGTAATGGATAGAAAATCAGTATATCAACCATTACAAACTGGTCTAAAAGTAATTGATGCTTTGGTACCAATTGGCCGCGGACAAAGAGAGTTAATCATTGGTGATCGCCAAACTGGGAAAACGGCGATTGCTGTTGATACAATGATAAATCAAATGGGAAAAGATGTAATTTGCATTTATGTAGCAATAGGACAAAAAGAATCAACGGTAAGTAACGTTATTGAAAGCTTAAAAAAATATGGCGCTATGGATTATTCCATTATTGTTAGTGCTAGTGCTTCTAATCCAGCACCGCTACTTTATCTTGCTCCTTATTCAGGGGTAACAATGGCGGAAGAATTTATGTTTAGTGGCAAAGATGTACTTATTATTTATGATGATTTGTCTAAACATGCTGTCAGTTATCGTGAATTATCCTTGTTATTAAAGCGACCACCAGGACGGGAAGCATATCCGGGAGATGTCTTTTATTTACATTCGCGTTTGCTTGAAAGAGCAGCAAAATTGAATGATGAATTAGGTGGAGGTAGCATTACTGCGTTACCAATCATTGAAACACAAGCTGGAGATATTTCTGCTTACATTCCAACAAATGTAATATCAATTACAGATGGGCAAATCTTCTTACAAGCAGACTTGTTTTATTCAGGTGTTCGTCCAGCTATTAATGCTGGTTTGAGTGTTTCTCGAGTTGGAGGGGCAGCGCAAATTAAAGCCATAAAAAAAGTTTCAGGAACACTGAGACTAGATTTAGCATCCTTCCGTGAGTTGGAAGCTTTTACACAGTTTGGTAGTGACTTAGATGCTATTACCAAATCAAAGTTAGAACGAGGAAAGCGCACAATCGAGGTACTAAAGCAGCCAATCCATAAAACGATGGCTGTTGAAGATCAAGTTATTATTCTTTATGCTTTGATTCATGGTTTTTTAGATGATGTTGAGGTAAAAGATATCGTTCATTTTCAAAATGACATTTCTAAGTTCTCACGAGCAAATCATTTAGGTAAAGAAATTATATCTATTATTCATAAAACCAAGGATTTGCCTGAACAAAGTAAAATGGATGCCTTTATGAAAGAATTTAAACAACAAAGATAAATTGAGGAGGTGAAGTCATGGGAGCATCAATTAAAAAAATCAAAACTAAGATGCAAGCAACACAAAAAACTTCACAAATCACAAAAGCAATGAATATGGTTTCGGCTTCAAAATTAAGAGGAGCGGAACATGCAATCAGAAATTATCTTCCTTTTATTGAAAAAATAGAGGAGATTATAGCTAACTTATTAAACGCGGAATCTTTTATCAAACATCCTTTATTAGTGAAAAGGGAAATTAAAAAGACTTGCTATATTTTAATAACAAGCGAAAGAGGTTTAGCAGGTCCGTTTAATAATAATTTGTTTAAAAGATTGGAATTAGAAATAGCTAAAAACGATCATTTTGTTATCGCTCCATTAGGAACGAAAGGTTATGTTTATTGTCGTAAAAACAAATATCCTCTTTTAATTGATGATCATGTTATTCTTCGAGATGATGTTAATTTCAGCGATGTTGCTTTTGCAATCAAAGAAGTGGTCTTGGGGTATATCCGTGAGGATTTTGATAGTGTGGAAGTCATCTATAATCACTATATCAATACGTTAACACAGGTTGTTACAGTGAAAAGAATGTTACCAATTGAAAATGAATTTCAGGGTAAAAAGACACAAGTAATTTATGATTTCGAAGGTGGTGTAGCTAGTATTTTAAATGAAGTATTGCCACTTTATATAGAAAACTTAATCTATGGATTAACACTGGATTCAAAAGCGGCAGAACATGCATCAAGAATGGTAGCTATGAAGAGCGCAACTGATAATGCTGAAGACATCATTGATAAATTAGAATTAATGTATAATCGTGCACGACAAGCATCAATAACATTAGAGTTAACCGACATAATCGGTGGTGCTAGTAGTGTTAGCACAAGTTAGGAGACTATATGAATATAGGTAAAATAGTTCAAGTGACAGGACCTGTAGTGGATGTAAAATTCGATATGGGTAGTCTACCCGCAATTAACAATGCTATTGTGGTCAAGGTGCCTGAGCGAGAGAATAATGGAATTGCAATCAATGTAACGTTAGAAGTAGCACTACATCTTGGAGATAACATTGTGCGAACAATAGCAATGGATGCTACGGAAGGCCTTGTAAGAGGAATGAACGTTGTGGATACAGAAAGTCCAATCAAAGTTCCTGTTGGCCGTAGTACCCTTGGAAGAATATTTAATGTTTTAGGGGAACCAATTGATGGTAAGAATGAATTAGAAAAGGGTATTATGCGATTGCCAATTCATCGTTCAGCCCCAAAGCTTCAAGACTTGTCTACTGATGTTGAGATATTAGAAACAGGTATAAAAGTGGTTGATTTACTTGCTCCATATATTAAAGGTGGTAAGATAGGTTTGTTTGGTGGAGCTGGAGTTGGAAAAACAGTATTGATTCAAGAACTAATCAATAATATTGCCCAAGAACATGGAGGAATCAGTGTATTTGGTGGCGTTGGCGAAAGAACTCGTGAAGGAAATGACTTATATAATGAAATGAGTGCTTCGGGTGTTATTGCAAAAACAGCAATGGCCTTTGGTCAAATGAATGAACCGCCAGGAGCGAGAATGCGAGTTGCCTTAACTTGTTTAACGATGGCTGAGTATTTCCGAGACTATGAAAAACAAGATGTATTATTGTTTATTGATAATATTTTTAGATTTACTCAAGCAGGTTCCGAAGTTAGTGCTTTACTAGGAAGAATGCCTTCTGCTGTTGGTTATCAACCAACACTAGCAACAGAAATGGGCTTACTACAAGAAAGAATTACTTCAACAAAAGAAGGGTCAATCACTTCGATTCAAGCAATCTATGTACCTGCAGATGATTATACCGATCCTGCGCCAGCAACAACATTCACACATCTTGATGCGACAACCAACTTATCGCGTAAGATAACAGAAGAGGGTATTTATCCAGCAGTTGATCCGTTGGCATCGACTTCTAGAGCTCTTACCCCAGATATTGTTGGTCAAGAGCATTACGATATTGCTCGCCGTGTCCAACAAACAATCCAAAGATATACAGAATTATTAGATATCATAGCCATCCTTGGTATGGATGAATTGAATGATGAAGATAAATTAATTGTTCATCGTGCTCGTAGAATCAAACTATTTTTATCACAAAATCTTCATGTTGCTCAACAATTCACAGGAACACCAGGTTCATTTGTTCCGGTCAAGGAGACAGTGCGGGGATTTAAAGAAATTCTTGAAGGACTTCACGATGATTTACCAGAAGATGCCTTTAGAATGGTAGGTACTATTGATGAAGCAGTGGCAAAAGGAAAGATGATTCTTGAACAACTAGAGGGCAAATAAAATGATTAAAGTAATTGTTGTTACTCCAACAGGAGAAAAAATAAAGGAAGAAGTCGATTATTTAGCAATTCAAAGTGATGATGGAAGTAGGGGGTTTCTAACAAAT
>Ga0265294_10008222_pt1 | contig 12232 bp, 10 predicted proteins | sample MunlanPumphouse3_FD_192504 | JGI IMG/M metagenome (GOLD analysis project Ga0265294, IMG submission 192504) | Groundwater microbial communities from a municipal landfill in Southern Ontario, Canada - Pumphouse #3 | ecosystem: Environmental > Aquatic > Deep subsurface > Groundwater | place... | reverse complement strand
TCAGAAACACAGTTACACTATGGTCGAGTTGAAAGTTGAATTATTTCAGAAAATCTGTTAAAGTTTTAGCTAACACACCTACTTAATGATTAAGGTTACTAACAAGTGTTTAGTGATAAAAACAGGGCGCCTCTTTAGGCAGACAACACAATGAAACCTCGGGGCAAAAGTTTTAGAACTGATACAAGCAGTTGAGTTCCATGGTTAGAAAAGGGGTAGAGTAGGATTTGATTACACTTTTTAATACTGCCGAGTCACTGTGTACACAAATGATTATTCGATGCTAGCATATAATTTGAGTAAGTCATGGATGAACCATAAGGGTCTATCTTGGTAAGCTGAATGTGCTGCACCTTCATACACAAGCATTTTTGAATTAGGGAGCCTATCTGTGAGGGTACGCATTTCTTCGCCAGAAATAAGGCTATCAAGGGATCCCCAAACTACACGAACAGGAAAATCAAAGCGATTATAGGATTTTACTAATTCTTTGTCGTCTAATGAATTCGCTGGCGCAACCACCAACAATCCTTTAACTGGAAAGCGTTCAGCGTATTTTAGTGCTATATAACCACCTAAACTGGCACCGACAACTAATGGAGTTGTTTGCCCAAAAACTTTTGTGAAAGCTTCAAACGCGAAATCCACGTTAGTTTGAATGTCACGAGTTTTGGGTTGACACTGACTTTTAAAACCGTAGGGCATGTCAAGTGCTAGGAAAGGTAACTGTTTTTTGAGTAAAACATCGACTAGGTTAATTTCTTGCCAAATCTCAATAGTATAAGACAATCCATGCAGAAAAATAATTGGAATACCACTTGATTTGTTGTAAATGGCTTGACAATTACAGCCAGCCGCAACGAGTCTTTTCTCCATATTAAATTACCGTCCAAGGTATAATAAAGGATCTTTAGATATTACCAAAAATTTTTAAATGAATATTTTTACCTATCTGCCCATGTTCTTTTTTTATTCATAATAATTACTTATTAAAAATTCAATAGTAAAAAAATGTAGTCTAAAATTCACATTATTTATAAACACTATAGACATATCTCTTTTCGGGGCATTATATTGACTGATTCGAATGCTGATGCGTCAGGTGGTTTTCGTGTTTTGCTTGTTGACGATGACGAGGCTTTTTTGGAGATATCAAAACAAATCCTCCAACAAGAAAACAACTACCAAATAGACACCGCAACATCAGTAAATCAAGCAACACAAAAACTAAAAACAAAAACCTTTGATGTAATAGTTTCAGACTACGAAATGCCCCAAAAAACCGGACTAGACCTACTAAACCACATAAAAAAAACACAGCCCAACACACCCTTCATATTGTTCACAGGAAAAGGAAGAGAAGACATAGCCATACAAGCCCTAAACCTAGGAGCAAACTACTACATAAACAAACACGGCACACCAAAAACAGTCTACGGAGAACTAACACACGCAATAACCAATTTAGTTAGAGCCCGAAATGATGATAGTTCTCTTTTGACAAGTGAGGATGAAAATCGTTTATTGTTTGAAAACAGTTTTGATGGTGTGATGCTAACAAAACCAGACGGCTCTATTTTGTCCGCTAACCCTGCAGCGTGTCGTATGTTGAGGATGAGTGAGCAGGAAATTATTAAAGTTGGACGCCAAGGAATAGTTGTAAAAGATGAAAAACTAAAAAATGCGCTAAAAGAACGTGAACAGACAGGCAAAGTTGTTTCCGAGTTTACTTTTAAACGTAAAGATGGTTCAACATTTGTTGGCGAAGCTTCTTCTAATTTGTTTCTATCTTCTTCAGGTGAAGTTAAAAGCTGTCTTATTATTAGAGACATAACTCAACGTAAAAAAATCGAGGTGGCTCTTAAAAAAAGTGAAGAGCTTCAGAGAGCTATAGTTGCTAATTCCCCAATTGGAATAGCCACAATAGCAGCAGACGCAAATTTTTTGAGTGCCAACGAATCATTCGTCAAAATTCTTGGTTATTCAGAAAGTGAACTGCGAAAGATGGATTTCAAAGACATTACGCATCCAGACTATTTAGCTGATAGTATTATCGCTGTAGATAATCTAAATGCAGGAAAAGTACCTTTTTTTAGTTTAGAAAAAAAATACATAAGAAAAGATGGAACAATAATAGATGGCAAAGTAAACGTGAGTCTAATCAGAGACGAAAAAGGAAAACCCAGACTGTATGTTATATCTCTTGAAGATGTAACTTCACTTAAAAAAGATATGTTGGCTTTAAGTGAAAGTGAAGCACGTTTTCGCCAATTGATAATCAATTCACCTGACACGATTTACCTTTTTGATAATATCTCTCATAAGACTCAATTTCTTAACAGGGATACTTTTTTGGGGTATCCAAGAAGTGAGATAGAAGGTACAAATTCACTCACTGAACATATTTATCCTGCTGACAAAGAATCTGTTCTAAAAAATTGGTACGATATAATGCAAGGTACAATAAGCGGTGAAAAACCCATCGAATATCGTCTAAAAAGTAAAAGTGGCAAATGGGAGTGGCTTCAAAGTAGAGTAAATGTTTTACAGCGCGATGGCAAAGGCAAACCTCAGCTTTTGTTAGTTTCTTTATCAATTGTCACTGAACGCAAATTTGATGAAGAAAAACTCTTTTTATTCAATGAGAAAATTCGCGTCTTAGGTAGCTTAACCCGACATGATGTGGGTAACAAACTTATGACTATAAGGAACAGTGTTTATCTGCTCAGAAAACATGTTGGTGATGACCCAAGGGTGACTAAGTATTTTGAAGCCATTGATTCTGCAGTTAATTCAGCAAATAGACTGTTCGATTTTAGTAGAGTCTACGAGAAAATCGGTGCTGAAAAACCCTCAGTCGTTGATGTTGGTGAAGCTTTTGATCAAGCTATCTCTTTGATTCCAAATTTAGGTAAAATAAAAATTATTAACGAATGTCATAACTTAAAAGTTGTTGCTGACTCTCTTCTTGTGCAGGTTTTCCATAATCTAGTTGACAACACGATTAAATATGGTGGATTTGTGTCCCAAATTAAATTTTATTTTTTGGAAAATGACGATAAAAAACATCTGATTTATGAAGACAATGGTGAAGGCATATCTTTTGAAAATAAATCTAAACTTTTTAATGAAGGCTTCTCTACTGGCGGAAGTACCGGTTTAGGTTTGTCTTTGATTAAGAAGATAGTTGAGTTCTACGGTTGGACTATAGTTGAGGAAGGGGAACCTGGAGAAGGCGCAAAATTTACTTTAATAATAAATAACAACTAAAAAACCATAAAAAATAAGCTGAACTGGTTTATCATTAATCGAACTTTTTTTGGAATCCGCTTTATTTAAAAAGAATTTAGGATAGCGGAATATGTATGTGACCTAGTTAATGTTTATCCTGATTATTTGTTTTCTTATAAACTGAGGATTTTTCGTTAAACAGAAAAATGTAAAACTCCTGAGATTCTTTGAAAATTGACCAATTAAAATAATGATGTTGGGGCGTCTATATTTTATTCCACCAGTCAGGTACTCTTACGTTGACTGCAGCGTCTCCTTCCGGATCGTACGGTTTAATATCCAATACAGGTGTGTCGTCGTAGGCGTCTAAACCTTTAACCGTCAAAATGTTTTCCTCGACTTTTATTATCTCTACTAATGTTAAGCCAATGGGATTTGGGTGCAGCATCGATCTGCTTCCTAAAGTTCCTACTAAAGGTAAATCAGCTCGGCCTTTAGGATGTAGTTTCAATTTGCTCTTTTTTTCAGGTGAAATGCGGTCAAAATAGAACAGCACAAATATATGTGAAAAATCCTCAATTCCCTGCAATGTTTCAATTAGTTCATTTTTTATTACAATCTGCGAAATTATATCTCGATTTCCTTTATTGACATATTTGCTTTTTACGTAACCTACAGGATAGAGCACGATTTTTTCTTCAGAAGCCATTTAATCTCCAATGAATCATTAAGTTCCATTGTATAAAATAATTTATGTTAAAATCAAATTAAAAACAACTCAAGTATCAATTGAACTTCAGTGATATTATATAGTGGTCAAATTGAGTTTTTAGAAAAGACGAAGAACCATTAAAAATTATTTTTGTTAACTTTTAGCAATTAGCAGATTAAATATATCCATTAACATTTTTATGTTCTAATAACTTTTTTTCTGTAATAGTAGCATTGGATTTTTTTATGTTGAATTAGTAAGTTAAAGAATTACAAAAAACGACTATCACCGATGCTACTATTATAATCAAATCGTTAAAAATTAACACATAAAAACAAGCAGAGTGCCTAAAATTGGTGTCTATCTATGTTAGATAATTGTAAGGTTAGTTTTTGGATTTTTTCATGTTAGTCATTTCAGAAGAAAATTCGTGTTTGGAAATCAAATGAATTAACGCTGTTGAGGGTTCTAATTCGAAAAAATTGGTTTTTCCGTACGAAGCTATGCAATATGTAATTTTTTTTATGTAAAAAACGAATTTTTATATTTGAATAAATTGTTTTTTAAATAGTATTATTGATAAAAAATTGTTTATTAAAAAAAAACTTGGTAGCGATAAGTCAAAGTCTTAACTTAAAAAGTTTAAAAAAAATAATGAACTATAAATAGTTGTTTTGTAAAAGCAATCGGTTTAGAATTGATTGGTTTAATTAATCAATCAGATTCGATTAATCTATGAAGGCGACAGGTTATGAGTAACGAGGAATCATGGCATGCCTTAGAATCAGCAGATGTTCTAAACAAGCTTGACTGCACAAAATCTGGATTAAGCTCAACTGAAGCAGCTAACAGGCTTAACAAATATGGTCCTAATCAGTTAGCTGCTGGACAAAAAATGTCGCCCATAAAGATTTTTTTGGGGCAATTTAAAAACATCTTAATAATTATACTAATTGCAGCAGCGATAATATCTTTTGTAACTGGGCATCAATTTGACGCCTCAATAATATTGATAATTGTGGTGCTTTCCGCTGTCTTAGGTTTCGTTCAGGAATATCGCGCAGAAAAAGCCCTTGAAGCTTTGACAAAAATGCTTGTTCCAACAGCTACAGTGTTAAGGGATGGACGAGAAGTACAAATACCCGCTAAAGACATCGTGCCAGGTGATATTCTAGTTCTTAAGGAAGGAGACAAAGTAGCTGCTGATGCAAGACTTATCGAAGTTAACAATTTACATGTAAATGAAGCCCCTCTAACTGGCGAATCTATACCAGTTGAAAAGAACATAACGAAAGTAGCTAAAGATGCAGCTATTTTGGACAAAAAAAATATGGTTTTTTCAGGAACAGCAGTTACATCAGGCAAAGCTAAAGCTTTAGTTATAACTACTGGAATGAATACAGAGTTTGGAAAAATTGCAGGCCAAGTAAGTGCTGTTGAAAAGAGAGAGACTCCTTTAGAGAAAAGAACTAAAGAGATTGGAAAATGGCTTGGTGCCGCAGCTTTAGGAGTAAGCATAACAGTCATAATTCTTGGGGTACTGCGTGGTCTAGACCTGCTTGAAATGGTTCTATTTGGAATTGCGCTAGCAGTTGCTGCAGTACCCGAGGCCCTCCCAGCAATTGTGACTGGCAGCCTAGCCATAGGTATGTACAAGATGGCAAAACGTAGTGCTCTAGTGAGAAAAATGCCTGCAGTTGAAACTCTTGGATCTACAACAGTCATCTGTACTGACAAAACAGGCACTTTAACCAAAGGAGAAATGACTGTCCGTAAAATTTACACACCTGGCTCATTTATCAAAGTAACTGGTGTTGGATACTCACCTAAAGGTGAATTAGAACTAAATAACCCGGATGTGCTGAAGACTGAATCTTTTTCACTCCTCATGAAAGGATCTGTATTATGTAATGATGCAGCCGTAGTTTTAGACGGCGATAACTGGATTGTTAAAGGTGATCCAACCGAAGGTGCTTTAGTTGTTTCTGCACTTAAGGCTGGAATTAAAAAAGATGAAGTATCTTGTGCGTATCCTCGTATAAACGAGTTTCCATTTTCCTCTGACCGCAAACGCATGACTACAATACATGCTGTTAAAGACCGACCAGAAGATAAAAAACTCATATTCACAAAAGGTGCCCCCGAAATTGTTCTGCGATACTGCTCACATATCTACTCAGAGAACGTAACTGAAAAATTGACTGAACAAAAACTCCAAAAAGTACTTAGTATAAACGAGGAAATGGCCAGTCAAGGTCTTCGAGTATTAGGCATAGCTTATAAAGAAATGTCTGGAGATTTAACCGACTGCACAGAAGAATCTGTTGAGAACAACTTAGTATTCTTAGGTTTAATTGGCATGATGGATCCGCCGAGAAAAGAAGCTATAGACGCTGTAAGACTATGTAAACAAATCAAAATCAAACCAATTATGATTACAGGAGACCATAAACTAACTGCTTTGGCTGTCGCAAAAGAAATCGGTATTTACCAAGATGGCGACGAAATTTTAACAGGCGAAGACTTAGAACGGATATCTGATGAAGAATTCAGTGATAAAGTCAGAAGAATAAGTGTTTACGCCCGAGTTTCCCCCCTTCATAAACTCAAAATTGTTGAAGCATGGAAAAATAAGGGCGAAGTTGTCGCCATGACCGGTGACGGAGTTAACGATGCGCCTGCACTCAAAAAATCCGATATCGGCGTCGCTATGGGTATAACGGGTACAGAAGTAACAAAGGAATCTGCAGACTTAGTGCTTGAAGACGACAACTTTGCAACAATAGTAAATGCAGTAGAAATGGGGAGATGGACATACGATAATATCAAAAAATATCTTACTTACCTGCTGCAGGCAAACCTTGTAGAGATACTTATACTATCCTTCGCAGTTTTGGCTGGTTATCCTCTTCCGCTTCTTCCAGTGCATATTCTATATATCAATTTAGCCACAGATGGGTTGCCTGCCATAGCTCTAGGTTTAAGTCCTCCTGAACCAGACGTAATGAAGAGACCGCCAAGAAATCCGAAAGAAAGCATATTCACTAAAGACGTTAAAGTATTCTTAATACGTGCTATCCTCATAGAAACGCCACTACTGCTTTGGGTATTCATAAGTGCGTTGCCACTAGGTATTGAAGTAGCTCAAACCCGCCTCTTCTTGGTATTGATCTTTTTCGAACTAGTATTAGCTCTAAGTTGTCGTTCACTAAAATACACAATAGTCAAAGTTCGGCCCCATAAACTGCTTGTGGGAACAATACTTTGGGAAATCGCCTTAATTCTGCTGATAATAAACGTGCCGTTCCTAAGAGAAAGCTTTAATCTCGCTCCAATTGGTTTGGATGAAGTGATTCTGATAGCAGGCCTATCTTCGATAGTCCTATTAACAATTGAAGTAACCAAACGCATTCTACATTACCGCGATGATAAGAACGAACAAAAAGCGTCTACACTAACTCCTTTGCCTCAGCCGATTAAAAACTAATTTTTCCATTTTCCTTCCTAATTCAGTTTCACATACTCCGAAACTTATTCAAGATGCTTAAACTTTCACCATCCGACTGATTTTTGAATTTGCATATGTTTTTCCCGTCATCTCGACAAAGTTCTTTTATATAAAGACCCGAAAATGTTTTAGCTTCAATGTTGCTATCCTAAAGTGTGATTTTATGCCCAGTGTTGCAAGAAGGAAACAAAAAAATACTCAGAATAAACAAAGAAAAAAAATGGAACGTGAAAAGGAAGCTAAGAAGAAAGAAATGAGACAACAACTGCCTCCAAAAGGCAAAAAACGCTAAAAAAGTAGGTTCCCTATATTCTGTTTAAACATAAATTTCCTGTTTGTTTATTGTAAATAAGAAAAAAATTTTACCTTAAGTCAAACTCGAGCAGGCGCCTATCTTTAGTGTAGTCATAAGTTTTTGTTTGGACGTTTTTTTAAAGTAAATTTAAAGACCTTATTCTTCATTCTAAAATACTTTCTTTTAGTGTCGTATTCTTTGGACTGGTAAGGTTTTTACAGGTGTTATTTACTGCTGTTAAATGAGCGCTTCAGGATATCTTGATGTCTTCTTTATAAGTAGCTTAGACCTCTTTGACGTTCTAAAGCGGTGTGTACTGCGATAGGCGAAAAACAGATGTTACCTTACAATAATCAATTATTTAAATGTCGAATATGCAATAAAAACTTTCAAAGTCCTGAAGAATTAAGAGTTCATAGAATGGTTCAACATAAAGGTCATATGTTAACAAAAAACCATTAAAACCATTTTTTGTTCTATTCACCTTAGATGTTAATCCTTTTAATATGAAAAATTATGGGGTTATCTGGAGAAAAATAAAGTTCAAGTGAACTTTAACTGGAAACTTCCCAGAAAAACTTTTTTGAGTTACCTATAATAAGTGAAAAAGTTTTTTATTATTTCCAGTTATTTTGTCGTCTAGACCATGCTTGCTTTTCTACACTGGGAACCGGTGATCTATTTTCCACTCTATCTCTAGAATCTGTTCTTTTTACTCTATGTTTGCTTAAACAATCTCGGCAATAAACTGGTTTACCTGGTGTTGGTTTAAATGAAACAGTATCAGTTTTGCCGCAATCACTACATTTTATTTGTACTCTATTTTGTTGTGACATTACTTATTATTCCTGTTAATTTTAAGCTATGAAAAATAGCGGAAGAATTAACTATAAATGTAAATATTTCGGTCGACTTAAATGTTTGCACAAGAAAAAGACCTTTTACTTTAAAGTTTGTCGTGCTAAAATTACTTTTAGATTATTGCAAATAACCCTTTATTTTTTATTCAGAGCTGTATTTTTAAAAATTAAATTTTTACTTTAAATAAAGGGTCTTTTTAATCCTGGGTGCTTCAGAATTCTCCAAAGTCTTTTTCTTCAAGCACATTTTCTTTTAAAGAAATTTTTCCGTTATCTATAACAATTTTGTATTGCGATTCACATATTGGGCAAGTAACAACTTGGTTGTGTGTTATTCCATCTTTGGAGAAAGTATTTCCGCAGTCTATACATTTTAAATTAATTATTATCCCTCATTACATTGTAAGATAATTGTGGTTTCTCAGCCAATCAGACTGATTTTTCCTATAGCGCCAGAAAATGTCTCCTCTAGTATCGCTTTGGAAATCCCATGGTGAAACAAGGACTATGTCTCCATCTCTTATCCATACACGCCTTTTTAGTTTACCCCTGACCCTGCATAATCTTTCTTTTCCATCTTGGCACTTCACCATTATTCTATCTGCACCCAACATTTTTACGGCTATACCTAAAACGTCGTTTTCAGAAGGTAGAACCATGTTGTCTAGACTTCCTTCATTTGTGATTTTTCTTTTACCCATTTAACATTCTTACCTGAGTTCTTATTCAGAATAATCTGAGAGAAAGCGCCTGATTCTGCTTTCTTTCTATTAAATTCTAATGGTTTAAAATAGTTTTTGCGGCTATATTAGTGTATTTACAAGAAAAGACTTTTTTAGCCATAAAACTGTCCATAGAATTAAAAATTTGGTTTTTTACCTGAAAAACCTTTATTTTTTGTTTATATTTGGTTCTTTGGCAGATTTTTGTGTCTTATAATTATAAAACAAGGTTTTAATTGATTTGTTAGGCTTCCTCAAAAAATTTAAAGTTGACTTTAGTAGACCCTGTATTTTTCGAAAATGACTTTTAATTTTTTATTTGAGAAAAACTGGTTATCGAAGATTTATAGTAACAGAGAAAAATTAGGTATATCTTAATCTGCGAATTAAAAAATCCTAATAAAAAAGGAGCTTTTGATTATGAGATTTCATTTAACTGAATTCCCATTGCTTTTGCAACACCTTTCCCATATTCAGGGTCAGCCTTCATACAGTTACTGATGTGTCTCACTTTGATTTCTTTTGGGCTATCTCCCATTGCACGTGCTGTGTTATCAAATAAGGCTTGTTTCTGTGTCGGATTCATTAACCTGAATAGTTTTCTCGGTTGTGTATAGTAGTCGTTATCGTCTTCTCTAAAATTCCATTGATATGCAGGACCACTTAACTCTAAAGGCGGGTCTTTATAGTCTGGTTGCTCTTGCCACTCGCCATAGCTATTAGGCTCATATCCAATTGTGCTACCAGCGTTACTATTCACCCTCATTTGGCCATCTCTATGATAACTGTTGACTGGACAACGTGGAGCATTCACAGGTATCTGATGGTGGTTAACACCTAATCTGTAACGTTGAGCATCTCCGTACGAGAATAATCTGCCCTGAAGCATTTTATCTGGTGAAAAACTTATTCCTGGAACTACATTAGCTGGATTAAATGCTGCCTGTTCTACTTCAGCAAAGTAGTTGTCGGGGTTGCGGTTTAATTCAAAATAACCAACTTCTATCAGTGGATATTCTGCATGATACCAAACTTTTGTTAAATCAAACGGGTTATATGGCATTTTCTTTGCTTGTTCCTGAGTCATGACTTGAATGAACATTTTCCAGCGTGGAAATTCCCCTCTTTCAATGCTTTCGTATAGATCGCGCTGAAAACTTTCTCTGTCTTTTGCAACTATCGATTCAGCTTCTGCGTCAGTTAAGTTTTTTATTCCTTGCTGGGTAACGAAGTGGAACTTTACCCAGACTAGTTCGTTTTTAGTGTTAATCATACTAAATGTGTGACTGCTAAATCCGTGCATGTGCCTATACGAATATGGGATACCTCTATCGCTCATAGTTATAGTGACTTGATGAAGAGCTTCAGGAAGTGACGACCAGAAGTCCCAGTTGTTTTTGGCGCTTCTCATATTTGTTCTAGGGTCACGTTTTATCGCATGATTTAAATCTGGGAACTTTAAGGGATCGCGAAGGAAAAACACAGGAGTGTTGTTGCCTACTAAGTCCCAGTTTCCCTCTTCAGTGTAGAACTTCAAAGCAAAGCCTCTGATATCTCTCTCAGCATCAGCAGCGCCTCTTTCTCCTGCGACTGTTGAGAAACGAGCAAACATTTCTGTTTTTTTACCTATTTCGGAGAATATCTTTGCTTTAGTATACTTTGTAATGTCATGAGTTACGGTAAATAATCCGTGAGCTCCTGAACCTTTGGCGTGCATTCTTCTTTCTGGGATCACTTCTCTGTCAAAGTGTGCAAGTTTTTCTAAGAACCACACGTCTTGTAGTAGCATAGGTCCTCTTGGACCTGCCGTCAATGCGTTTTGATTGTCTGGTACGGGAGCACCTGCAACTGTAGTTAGTTTCTTTTGAGGTTTATCACTCATAAATTAACCTTCTTAACAATGTTAACTAATTTATAATGATTATTATTTAAACATTTATTTTTGTTAGAAACTATTTTAAGCAGCCTCCTTTTTAATATACTCTCATGAACGATCAGCAGCTCATAACAATGCTCAGAGAAAAAGGCTTCAAAGTTACACCTCAACGTCTCGCAATTTGTAGGTTTGTTCTTTCTAGCAAGGAACATCCATCTGTAGAGAAAATTTATGATAAAATCCAAAAGGTATACCCGACAATTAGTTTAGCTACAATCTACCAGACACTACATTTACTAACAAAAATTGGATTACTACAGGAATTTGCACTCTGTAATGGAAGCCTTCGTTACGACTCAAATATTTCCCCTCACCTTAACTTAATATGCAAGAACTGCGGAAAAATAATTGACTATGAATCTGAAAAAATAAACATGTTCTTATCCGAAATAGCAAAAGAGCTGGAACTTTCCCTTGTAGGGCAACATCTGGAATTGTACGTCTACTGTAATCAATGTAAATAAAACTAAACTTTCCAAAAGGAGGTGAAAAATATGACTAAAATTGATGAAGTATATGTTTGTAAAATTTGTGGAAATAAGGTCAAAGTTCTACAATCTGGTATGGGAACCCTAGTCTGTTGCGGTAAACCTATGACAGTAGAAGCATAAATTAAATTGGGTACCCAACTGGTATAGACAGCCTTAGTCTAATTCAATTCCTACTTTTATCAAAAACTTTCTCTTATCAGCAATCTATTTTTTTATGTTACATTAAAAGTTATTAGCTTTAATTCATTCTTTGTTTAACGCATTTCTTTTTTCTTTTTATTCCCCGCCTTACTACTTCGATGCCAAAACATTTTATCTGCTGGGAAGTAGAGCAGTTGATACACCTTTTATCTGTTTTTTCAACAAACTGGCCCATCTTAAGTCACTTCATTTATTTAAGAACAAAAAAACTCAAAAATGTTTTCTTTTTTTAAATACTACACTCAATGGGTGACTCTATTATCCATCAATCAGACT
>Ga0265294_10008221_pt1 | contig 12232 bp, 13 predicted proteins | sample MunlanPumphouse3_FD_192504 | JGI IMG/M metagenome (GOLD analysis project Ga0265294, IMG submission 192504) | Groundwater microbial communities from a municipal landfill in Southern Ontario, Canada - Pumphouse #3 | ecosystem: Environmental > Aquatic > Deep subsurface > Groundwater | place... | reverse complement strand
TTCCCAAAGCGATGGAGTCGGCACTTCCTGATATAGCACCTCACATTAGAGAACCTTTTAATAAATTTGTAAAATCCATAAAACTAAATCTTACAGTTGAACAAGCACTGACAGAATTAGCTAACGAAGTAAAAATAAGAAAATTTACTGATTTTACAGAGACCCTTCTTTTGGCACACACAGAAGGAATTAATGAACAGTCTGTCAATACACTCAATACCATTATAGATACAATGGTTGAAGATGTCAGAGCCATAAAGAACATACAAATAATATGCAAAAAAGACAAACAGGATGTATTAGTAGTTATACTTGTATGTTGGTTTATTCCGATTGCGTTATCTTTTTTAAACTCAAATAATATTAACTTATTTCTGGATACCTTCATTGGACAAATAATAATGTTTAGCTACTTTTTGACGACTATATTTGTGATTGTTAAAGGGGATGAATATTCCTCCCTTGATCTGGATGAACTCTAGTAAAGGATAGCTGTAATTTAATTAGTCTATAAAAAATTGATTTAAGGAGGGGAATGTTATTACGGTAGTATTTTTGATGTTGTGGTTAGCTGTTTTTGCATTAACCTTTGCTATTTTAAATATGATTTTACCTAAAAGACAAGTTAATTTAGATTTAGCTAAAAGGGCGCAAAATTTTTTGCTATCTGATTTTGAGTTGGTGCAAAAAAAAGAAGGATGGTTAGTAAATAAAGTAGTTGAAATAATACCTAGATTAGAAAATATAACGAATACAGGTTTTGCGGGAATTAGCAATTTAAGAAGAATGATTGAATTATTGGGAGCTAAAAAAAGCTTTGAACATGTTGTAGCAGATTTTATATTAAAGTCTGCTTTACTAGGAGGGTTAATGGTAGCTGTGCCAGTGATAACAGGGGTTAAGGGGTATTTGTTACTAGCACCTGTTGGGTTTATTGTAGTATTAGTAATTCAATATAGGTCAGTTTTTAATTCCTATAAAGCCTGGCAAAATGAGCTTGTGAAAGATTTGCCACTGTTAATTGACAAAATCCAGATTAGTCTCGAAGCAGGTAAACCTATTTTGCATGCTTTACAACAAGTATATAAAACAGCTAGTCCACGTTTAAAGAGAATGCTGGAAAAGCTTATACTTGATATGCAAATCATGAAGCAAACGGAAGCTATGGATAGATTTGCACGAGCCACAGGTATCCCAGAGATGCTCAATTTTTCAGCCACAGTAAAAATATCTATTGAAAATGGATATGAAAAATCTCGTAAAAATTTTGAAATGTTAAAGCATGATATAAGGAAACTAAGGGTAATCAGTTTAAATGAAATGACGAGGAATAAACCTGAAAATTTACGAAAGCTACAGCTGCTAATGGCTTTAAATGCTGCTGTAGCGATGGGGTATACGTTTTTCACGATATTTAAAGAAGTGGATAAATCTTTGTAAAACGACGTTTTAAAATTAAAAAAGGGGGAATTCAAATGTTAACCAAATTAGAAAAAGTAAATGAGAAAAGTATTAAGGGGTATATTTTATTGAGATATCAATTAAAAAAAATAATATGTAATCAAAAAGGGGATGTAACGACGGTAGGAATACTTGGGTGGGCTGCTCTTGTCATTACGTTAATTGTTTTAGCACATGACAAATTAAATAATTGGCTTCCAGATTTTCTTAAAGTTAAAATTTTTGATCGAGCTAATACTTTATAATATTTCATTAAGGTAGGTTAATGAAAACTATGCGAAAATTTATTGAGGGTATTAAAAGTGATAATCGAGGGCTTTCTGAAACAATTGCAATAGTATATTCTTTATTGATTTTTATGGTGTTTGCTGTTTTATACGTAGATTTGTACGGATATTTCTATACAAAAAATAATTTAAAACAGGCAGTGGACGAAACTATTATTTTAATGAAAGCAGATAATGGTTATGATGACACAGTGACAAGACAGTATTTTGATAATATTGTTTTAAAGCTAGGTCTTGATACAACGAAAATAACCTTGAGTGGTACGCCTAAGATTGTACAACGTGGTGAGCTAATGGAACTGAAAGCATCAACTGCTTATGAGGTCAAAGGGTTAAGACCCTTTAATCATAATATTACTTTAAATATTATTGTTCATTCAGAAGGTCTTGCTCATGCTAAAGTCAGATAATAAGGGGTGATATGGGTAAATGCCGAAAATAATTTATTTAATATTAATTAGTCTCTTGTTATTGGTGGTAATGTTTGATACTAATATTTATTTTACTTCAATTAGCAACTTCCGCGATGCTATAGATCAGGCACTGGATGCTAGTCTTATTGCAGGGATGGAGGAAGACAGTGTGGGACATGGGAAGATGGGAATTAAAAATACAGAAATTGAGAATACCAAAGCCTATCAAGCTGCAAGGGAAAGCTTAAGAAAAAATCTACAACTTGACAATTCCCTTGAAAGTTCGTTATATTCAGATTCTAACTTTGAATTTACAATTGAAAGCAATCCCTTACCGATAGCTAAAGGGAAGTTTAGTACCAAGATACATTTGCTGTGTTTAAAAATATTGCAAATAAAGGGTGTGCCTTATAGCATAAGTAAAAATCAAGAATTTTCAAGTGAATATGTTTACTAGAAATGGGGGTAATGGTTTTATGCGAAGTACGAAGAGATATTGGAATGTGTATACAAGATTGCTTCTGATTATTTTTCTTGCACTGCTAGCAGCAGTGGGAACAACTTATTTAAATAAAAATTATATAGATAGTAAGGTAGAAATGATTAAGGTTGTAGTTCCTTCTGAACATATTAAACCGTACACGGAATTGACAAAAGGTTTATTAACTTATCGGGATGTAATTAAATCAGAAATACCTGGTGATGCAATTTATGACAAAGAGGAATTTTTAAAAGAGGGGTCAAAATTCACTGGAGAAATAGGGCTTGTTAAAGGATATCCTGTCAAGGAATCTTTAACAGTAAACTCATTTGATAGTGTTTTTGGAGCTGCCATTGCGTTAAAAGATGGGAAATCATATTTAGGAATAGCTACAGATCAAGTTAGATCACAACTTGTAAAACCGGGAACTTTAGTTGATCTGTATTGTTTTATAGAAGGAGATACACAAACAGGGGAATCTGTGGTTATTTCAAAAATTGAAGAACCACTGTTTGCCAGTTTATATGTGCATTCATTGAAGGGGAAAAATAACGAAGAATTAAAGGGAGCAGAAGGAGAATCAAGTCCTGCGGTAGTAGTGGTCGAAACTGTATCACCTGAACAGACAAGCAAAATAATACGTTATCAGATGAGCGGAAAAATGTATCTAGTTCCAGTGGGAGCTGATTCCAAAAAGCATATGGCGGAGTTGACAGAAAAGGTCTGATTTTTAGTGCGGAAAAATTTCACTTTGAGAACTGTTTATGCAAATTTGATTGATGGTGTGATTTTTTTAAAATTATGTAGCAAAAGAGGATTCTTATACAAAGATACAAGATAGAGATTATATAGTTATGTGTCTTGATGAACCCACATCTGCCTTGGAACCCGAATTAAGAGAAGGAATAGCAAGCACGATTGAAGATTTGGCTGAACAAGGTATAGGGATTTTATTAATAACACACGATATGGGGTTTGCGAAAAGAGTTGCTCATCGAGTTATTTTTATGGATGAAGGGCAAATTATTGAAGAAGGTAGTAAGAAGGAGTTCTTTGATAATATGGAGAATAAAAGAATAAAAAAGTTTATTAATTTATAGTTGTAAAAAATATTGCGTTAAAAAGAGGATTTATTTAATAATATATTGAAAATTAGAGTAAGGTTATTATAAATAAAGTTAAGTTAATCCAGAAGACAGATACTGGGAAAAACACGCATAAAAGGAGAGGCGATAGAAATGAGTTTTCCATATACTAGAATGCGAAGATTGAGAAAATCATCTGTGTTAAGAAACATGGTGAGAGAAGTAGAGTTTAGTACTAATGATCTTATTTATCCCATGTTTGTCACACATGGAAAGGGAATTAAAAATCCTGTTGAGTCTTTGCCCGGCATATATCAATTCTCAATTGATACTCTTTTGTTTGAGTTAGAAAATGTTGTTAATGCAGGCATTCCTTCTATAATTCTTTTTGGGATACCTGAAAAAAAGGATTCGCTTGGTTCAGAGGCTTATGCGGATGATGGAATTATTCAACAGGCTATAACTCGAATCAAGAAAGAGTATCCTGATCTGATTGTTGTTAGTGATGTTTGTTTATGCGAATATACAGATCATGGGCATTGTGGAGTTGTAAAAAATGGGAAGATTTTAAATGATATTACTTTAGATTTTTTAGTTCAAGTGTCTCTTTCACATGCACGTGCAGGTGTGGATATCATTGCTCCTTCTGATATGATGGATGGAAGAATAGGTGCTATTAGGGAAGCACTTAACCGTGATGGTTACGAAGATGTTTTATTAATGTCCTATTCAGTTAAGTATGCATCCTCTTTTAATGGACCTTTTCGTGAAGCAGTTGGAACTGTTCCTAAGTTCGGAGATAGAAGTACATATCAAATGGATTATAGAACTGGTTGGCGACAGGCTCTGCGAGAAACTGCTTTGGATTTGGAAGAAGGAGCTGACATTATTATGGTAAAACCTGCTTTAGCGTATATGGATATTATTAGAAAGGTCAGGGATGAGTGTCTTTGTCCGATAGCAACGTTTAATGTTAGTGGTGAATATGCCATGCTGAAAGCGGCAGCTATGAAGGGCTGGATTGATGAGAAAAAAGTTGTTATGGAGATAATGTCGGGCTTCAAAAGGGCAGGAGCTGATTTAATCTTGACATATTCTGCTCTTGATATTGCTCGTTGGTTAAAAGAATTAGATTAAAGGAAAAAGGTAGAAAAACCCAACCTGTAAGGTGATACTTGGCTTATCTTATACTAAAGGCAATTAAACATTTTTAATTGCCTTTAGTAATGTTGCAAAAAAACATCTTGATTATATAGTAAAAAAAACGTATATTTGTAGTGACACAAAATAATATTTAGACAAGGGGAAATATTATTTAAATAATTAATTATAGTCAGTTTTATAGTATTTATTTTTTTAATCGAATATAAGTAAGGAGGAATTGTTTTGATAAGTGTTCCACCAGAATTTTATGGAAAACTAAGAAAACATATGGTCAAAGTGCCTGAAGTAATAAATCATGTTGGAGGAATAAGAATATTTGGAAAACTAATAAAATCATTAGTATTTAGTACGGATGTTGCGGTTATTAAAAATTGTAATGCAAATGCTGTAATTGCAGTTTATCCCTTTACTCCGCAACCAATAATTACGCAATCAATAATTAATACATCAGATGTTCCTGTATTTTGTGGAGTAGGTGGGGGTACTACGACAGGAAATCGTGTTGTTAATTTAGCTGTACATGCTGAATATCAAGGTGCAATGGGAGTGGTTGTGAATGTGCCAACTACTAATGAAGTAATAAAAAAATTAAGTAAAAAAATTGATATACCTGTAATTGTAACAATAGGATCAGAAAAGGATAATTTTAGAGAACGAATAAATGCAGGTGCATCTATATTTAATGTCTCTGGAGCATCTAAAACTGTAGATATTGTTAAAAGAATTCATGATCAGTTTCCTGAGATGCCTATTATTGCAACAGGAGGTCCGAATGAGGACACCATAATGAAAACAATTGAAGCAGGTGCGAATGCAATTACATTTACGCCACCTACTACAGCTGAAATATTTAAAGCAATGATGCAAAATTATCGAAAAGAATTATAGGTATGAGTGGTATGTAGCTTCTATCAAGGAAGGGTTCTTGATTAAGAAAGTTGGTGCAAAATGGCAGATTATATAGTAACATATTCTAAAACAAAGTTTTATCCGTTAGAGCCGATAAAAGAGGATATAAAAATTGAGGATATTGCCCACTCCTTGTCTTTAATGACAAGGGCTAATGGACATTTCGAACATTTTTATTCTGTCGCTCAACATAGCATTAATTGTTACAAAGAGGCAAAAAATCGTGGATATTCTCCAAGGGTACAACTTGGATGTCTTTTGCATGATGCGAGTGAAAGTTATATATCTGACTTAACAAGACCAGTAAAACGGAACATTCCTGAGTACTTCATTATTGAAGAAAAGTTACAGAAGGTAATTTATGATAAATTTGGACTTGGTGATTTATCAAAGAGTGAAAAAGATCAAATAATTGATGTTGATGATAGTCTTTTGTTTTTTGAGTTTGAAGCATTAATGGACATTAGGATATCTGATCTAGAACCTAAGAAGATTATGCAACATGATTTTTCCCAGAGGGATTTTAGTGATGTAGAAAATGAATTGATAGATGTGTTCAATATGCTTATGGAAAGCAATAAAAGGGAGATGAGCGATGCTTAGTTTAGTTTTACATATAGTGAATAATAACTAATATGTTTGCAAGTGTTAGTAGTGAAAAATGGTTTAATTAAATTATTTTATTAATATGAATAAAAAATTCTAAGCAAAAAGACATCGGATGGATATTCGATGTCTTTTAGAATGGGGGACTAAAGAATTGATAATAATGGGAACTATTTTGAAACGGAAACGTCTATAAATATAACATGAAAGAAAAGGAGTGATTATAGACATGAGAATATGGGAAAAGCATAAGATTTTAATTTCTGCACTTATTTGCACCATGATAGTAGGAATATTTACTTTTGTGAATTCTGGTATACCTATTGTTAATGCTATGGCTGGAGGTGATCCGGAATTAACAATTCAAAAAAGGCTTAATAATGCTATAGTTCTTTACACTGGTAGTTCGTTGAGCTTGGTTAATAATGAGGAATTGCAGGTCGATAAAGAAAACGTAGAAGTAGTTCCCTTTGTCAAAAATGGCAGGGTATTAGTTCCGTTACGCTTTATCTCCGAAAACTTACAAGCAAATGTAGTTTGGGATAAAGACACTTCGGCAGTGACTCTTACAGTAGGAAAAAAGAACGTAAAATTTCTTCCGGGAAATTCAGTCATGGTTGTAAATGGAAAGGATATTAAAATTGATGTTTCACCGGAAATTATTAACGGTAGGACTTTCGTGCCGATTCGTGCAATTACAGAAGCCTTTGGAAAGAAAGTGTTTTATGATCGTGGTTTAATTATTATCGGTGATGATAAAAGTCCCTTTGACAAGGAAACAGAAAAAACCCTTTTAGATACTGTAGTTGCTAGGGTAAATAACCTTCCTACTGTAGGTTCTTATGAGAATTTAAAAAACTTGTTAGCAGAGGCTAATGCACATTCAAATGACTATAGATATCGCATGAAGAGTGATATGGCTTTTGACGAGGTTGAAGTTATGAATAATATTGCTTCAAACTCTCAAAAAGAAATGAGTAAAAGTGTAGATGAAGCAACCGATTATTCTGAAACGAATGTTCAAGTGCAGGGTGTGGATGAAGCCGATATTGTGAAGACTGATGGGGAGTACATATATCAGGTAAACAAGGGGAGAGTAATTGTCTGCAAGGCATATCCGGCTGAAGAAATGGAAGTAGTTTCTACCCTTGATTTTACAGACGAAAATTACCAACCACAGGAGATATATATTGATAAAAAATACTTAGTGGTGATTGGTACTAGCCGACATAATGGGGAATATCCTGTGATTATGAATGGAATTGCAGATGGGGTGGAAAGTAAAAGAATATATCCGCGTCCCAACCATCACAGAGATAGTTTAAAGGCTTTGATATATGATATTAAAGATAAAACTAATATCACAAAATTAAGGGAAGTAGAAGTAGATGGACGTTATTTATCTTCTCGTAAAATTGGTTCTTATCTTTATCTCATAGCAAATAATCCAATTGAATGGTACAGCAATCAGAAAGAGGAAGATTATTTGCCACCTACATTTAGGGATACTGCATTTAAAGATGAAGCAGTTGCTATTCCTTACAAGGATATGTGCTATATTCCTCCAATTACCCAAGCAAATTATTTAGTGATTGCAGGAATTGACTTGGAAAGTAATGATGAGGCGGCTCAAATTTCTACATATTTAGGGGCGGGAGAAAATATCTATGTATCACAAGAAAATCTATTTATTGCGTTAAGTAAAAGGGAAAATGAGGATGTATCTATACAGCAAAATAATATGAAAAGAATAGCACCTCGATATAGGGGCGATAGTATAAATACCATGGTTTACAAATTCTCTTTGGATAAAGGGAAGGTAACATACCTTTCCAAGGGAGAAGTTCCCGGAACTTTGTTAAACCAGTTTTCCATGGATGAACATAAAAAACATCTTCGTATAGCCACTACTAAAGGAAATATCTGGGGGTCGGGAAATAATCAGTCGCAAAACAATGTCTATATACTGGATGAAAGCATGAGCATTGTAGGACGGATAGAAGGGATTGCTCCTGGAGAAAAGATTTATTCATCAAGATTTATGGGAGATAGAGCGTATCTAGTGACTTTTAAAGATACAGATCCCTTATTTGTCTTGGATTTGAAAGAACCGCAAAATCCTCGTATATTGGGTGCTTTAAAAATACCTGGGTATAGCGATTATCTACATCCTTATGATGAGAACCATATAATTGGGATTGGAAAGGATACCATAGAAATTCCCTATAAAGATAGAGAGGGCAATGTCATTGATTCCAACGCATATTATCAAGGTATGAAGTTAGCCGTATTTGATGTGACGGATGTAAAAAATCCTAAGGAAATGTTTAAGGAAATAATAGGTGACAGGGGTACAGACTCTGAACTTTTAAGAAATCATAAAGCTCTTTTGTTTGATAAAGAAAAAGAATTGCTAACGTTCCCTGTAACGGTTATGGAGATACAAGGGGAGAAAATAGAAAGGCATCATCCACAATATGGACAGTTTGCCTTCCAAGGTGCCTATATTTACAAGCTTAATTTAGAGGATGGCTTTAAATTGAGAGGCAAAATTACTCACCTGACAGATGAAGATACTTTGAAAGCGGGATATAGGAGTTATAATTCAGGTAAAGCAATAAAAAGAATAATGTATATCAAAGATGTTTTATATACTTTATCGGATGATATTATGAAAGCCCATGGGTTTACGGGCTTAGAGGAAAGAAAAGAATTGAAGTTGTAGAGAAAAATGTTTGGTAATAATCAACAAGGCAAGTTCCTCATTTTTGAGGAGCTTGCCTTGTTTTATAATGCGATAATATGAAATAAATTTATTTTATAGATTAACAACGGTTTATGATAAAATAAGCTAAAACCACGTATAAGACTAATTCATTTTGATTTGATGAAATAAAAAATGGAGGAAGAGTTAGAAATGAGAGCAGTTTTCATCCTCAAGTTACCTTTATTATCGGTGAAAACGGAATGGGGAAGTCTACATTATTAGAGGCAGTTGCTACAGCTTGGGGTTTCAATCCAGAGGGGGGAACTCTTAATTTTAAATTTAATACACGAGACTCGAATTCTGCTTTGTATCGTCATATACGTTTAATTAAGGGAATTAAACGTCCACAAGATGGGTTTTTCTTACGAGCGGAAAGCTTTTATAATTTAGCGACAAACATTGAAGAAATGGATTATATATTCTCGACGAGCCTGAAGCGGCTTTGTCCGAATAGCTAACCGTCGCTAAAGTTTATTCTTCAAAATAGGAAAGGGTACACACCTGCAGCTGCAGAGTACTAGATTTTATTTCAAGATAGGTATGTCCCCAATTTGATGGGAGATAAGCGACGCTAAGCTCCTGGAATGGTTCAACTAACTTTAAGTGAAAAAACCCCACTTAAAGAAGTTTCACTTTATCACCACTTAGGCAGATGTCTATGTTGTCGAGAATTCATCAATTGGTAGAGATGAATTTGCAGTTTATTATTGCTACTCATTCGCCAATTGTTATGGCTTATCCAGGTGCAATGATTTTACAGCTAGAGGAAAAGGGATTAAAAGAAGTGAATTATGAGGAAACAGAACATTATCAAATCATGAAAGAATTTATTAATAAGCGTGAAAAAATGCTAGATATTTTATTAGAACCATAAAAAGGGGTTGCTACACAATGAACTATATTTTTAGTCCGTTGTGCAACAACCTTTTTTCTGTAAATAAACGTAATAGCAGAAATAGTTATTATGGTTTAATAGCAACTTTAATAACGTTTTCTTTTCTGTTTTGGAATATATCAAAGGCTTTTTCAACATCGCTTAGCGGCATTCTATGAGTAATTATTGGTGATAGGTCAATTTTCCCTGTTTGAATCATACGGAGAAGTCGTTCCATATGTCCAAGATACCCAAGACCCATTTCAATCTTAATATTTTTCATACAAATTTCATTTAAAGGAAGTGAAGCACTCTTACCGTACAATGCTACTAAAGATACACGTCCGCCAATTCCTACACATCTAACTGCTTGTTGCAAATTGGACTCTGTTCCTGCTGCATCAATAGCAACATCTGCACCTTGACCATTAGTTAGTTCATTAATTCTTTCTAATACGTCTTCTTTGGAAGAAAGAATAGTATGAGTTGCACCTAATTTTTTACTGACCTCAAGTCTAAATGTATTTTTATAACCTATAGCTATGATTTTTTCTGGAGAGAATAGCCTTGCAGAATGAATAGCAGCTAAACCAACAGGACCAGCTCCGAAAACTACTACCGTGTCTCCTACTTTAATATTTCCTTTTTCGGCTCCAAAAAATCCGGTAGATAATATATCACCTACAAATAAAGCTTGTTCATCACTAACATCATCAGGAATAGGTAACAATACATTATCAGCAAATGGTACTCGAACGTATTCACAATGTGTACCGGGAAGATTACCAAATTCAGGACCACTTCCATGTACTCCCCCATACATACAATGTTCAATGTGACCTGCTTTACAATTAGCACACTGACCACAATATGGAGCGGCTGGACCGGCTACTCTTTGACCGACTTTAACAGCTTTAACTGCACTCCCCACTTTTTCAATAACACCAACATATTCATGACCAAGAACATATTCAGGTGTTGTTGGTAGATGACCTTGTACTAAATGGACGTCACTACCACAAATACTTGTCAATGTAACACGCACGAGAGCATCTGTGTCATTAATAATAGCAGGTTTTTCTACCTCCTGTAGTTTTACTTCGTTTAATTTAGTGAAAACAAGACCTTTCAAATGAATTCCTCCTAGTAACAATTAATTTAATTTATTAATTATTATACACTACTTTTACATTAAATAATAGTATTTTTCTTAATTTAAAGGAGATTGTGAAAATAATATTTATCCAAATACCTAATTGAAGATATCTTTTGTAAAAAAGTGCAAGTAAATTCAAATGCAGTTTTATGATAACTATATTACCTTGTTCCTCTTGAATGAGTGTTTTTTTCTGGAGTCATAGGTTCTGTACCAATTGTTTTATCATTGCTATTAATCTGTATTTATAACATTATTCGTCCCAATATCTAGTGAAACAAGATATAGCAAAACAGGAGCAATATAAAGCATAGATGTTGCTGCGGCTACTATTCCAGAATCGTTGACAATTAGTATAACAAAGCTACCGAAAAGACCTGCATAAAAACCAGCTTTAAGGAAAGTATATTTGTTAAAAATTTTTTCAATTAACCCAGGAGGTTTGTTGAAAATAAGAACTAAGGATACGAAGAAAGTCAAAAATACTTTGCTCCATAGGGAATAACGCATAAGTTTTATATTCATAGATATTTTTCTTTCAAGTATGGGATAGAGTGCGTCAATCCCTTGAACCTGTAATAAGTGGGCTGTTTGACCAATATGGGATTGCATATTAACCGGTCTTTGAAGGTCAAAATAAAAAAGAAAAATCAAAAAAGCCAAAGCTATGAGTGATATTTTACATATAGATTGAAAAGAAAATCTTTTCTTAAGTAATAAAGAATATAGGAGCAAATAAGTAACCGAAAAAGTGATAGCTCCCCCTACATTAGTACCCAATTGAGGTGTGGCAACAATGAATACAATGATAATTAATAAAAACCCTAAAGTAGGGAAAAGTTGTTTTACCATAATACAACCATTTTTTTTCTTGAGCATTTCTAGAAACAGAGTAAACCCCAATACGCTTGAACCAAGCAAAACGCCTAGATATTCATTACCTAAACCATAATATCGTGAGCCGCTTATGGGATCGTACCCCAAAAGGGAGCTTTTCATTAGAGGAGAACCCAAGATAAGGTCAAAAAT
>Ga0265294_10008220_pt1 | contig 12233 bp, 10 predicted proteins | sample MunlanPumphouse3_FD_192504 | JGI IMG/M metagenome (GOLD analysis project Ga0265294, IMG submission 192504) | Groundwater microbial communities from a municipal landfill in Southern Ontario, Canada - Pumphouse #3 | ecosystem: Environmental > Aquatic > Deep subsurface > Groundwater | place... | reverse complement strand
CATAGCAAACTAATGTTTGGGAGGAAATATGAAAAAGATAAAAATAATAGGAAAACCCTTTTTGGCGGCGTTTTGCTTGATGGCATCATTGTTGCTTATGTCAAACAGCGTGGATTTCTTTGAAAGTGATAAACAATCACCGGAAATAGAGGCCCAAGTTGTTGATAATATTGCAACCTTTGAACATGAGACTAATCAACGTGTTCCAGCTACAGATGTCTATTTGCCAAACCCACAGGTGGGATACACGTTAGTTGCCAAAGACGGCAGTTATACATCCGGTAGTTATAATCGCTCTTTTACATTTGTTTTCACCTTATTACCATCACATTCACAATCTTCCCCAATTATTAAAGTGAATGGCTCTGAAGTAACAGTTGATAGCAACGGTGAGTATACTATCTGGAATATTACGGAAAACAAAACAATTACTGTCGAAGGAGTTGAGATGAACACTTATTTAATTAGTGTTCCAAGCAATCAAACAGGTTATTCTTTGACTGCCAAAAGCGGAAGTGAATATAGTGTTGAACATGGCGAATCATTTACATTCGTCTTTACTCTTCTTGAAGGCTATGCTCAATCTTCTCCACGAATTCTAGTTAATAGCGTTGAAGTAACACCTGATGTAAATGGTGAATATACCATTGCTGATATCGATGAGGATATAACAATTACTGTCGAAAACGTGGTGTTAAATACCTATACCATTACTTGGAACATTGAAGGCCAAACATCGACTAGCTCCGTGAGCCATGGAGACACACCAACTTATGAAGGAACGCCAAGCAAATCATCGACTGACACCCATGCTTATGTATTTGATCATTGGACTCCAGAAGTTGTAGCGGCTGTCGAAAACGCAACATATACTGCTGTTTTTGAGGAAAAAGCGATTAAAATTGGCGCGACTGATCCTGACGAGAGCGCGGGCGAAGTCGAAGCCGAACTCACTGTTCCCGGCGGTGTTATTGTCGATGCTGTTCTCAAAGTAAAAACTGTTGAAGTGACTGACGGTGAAATCATCGTTCCCGAAAATAAAGAAATTTTTAAACTATATAACGCCACTTTGTTAAACTCAGAAAACGAAGACATTAGCGCTTCCATTACTGGTGAAGTTATCTTGAAGTTTGCTATGCCATCAGGTTTAGATGAAAGAGAAGGCGTTCAAATTGTTATTGATGGCGAAAGTGTCGCTCGTCCGGTGACGATTGAAGGACAATTTGTTGTTTTTGAAACCGAGAGCCTTGGCGATTTCGCACTTGTTGTCGATACACAATCGAATGCCGACCTTTCCCTAATTGTCACCCTAAGCGTTGCAGGATTTGTCTTACTACTATTTGCCGGATTTGGCATTTTCCTTCTTATTAGAAAAAAAGTTAAGGAAAAAGACGATACAAAGAAGGAGCAACGCTCCCACTAATCTTTAATTTGGATAAGGGCGCATCTAACCGTGCGCCTTTTTCTTTAGTCTTAGTTATAGAAACACAAATAATCAAGTTATTATCATCTTTTATGTGTTTTTCATGCTTTTATGCTAAAATGCAACCGCTAGTTGCGTAATTGAAAAGTAGACTTGGTAGATGCAACCAGCCACGTTTCTCTAAAATGTAGGTGTTTAGTAAAGGGGGTTTATTTATGAATATCGAAATTGCTGAACGACTCATCAAACTACGCAAAGAAAAAGGATTATCGCAAGAAGAACTTGCTGCTCAATTAGGCTTATCTAGACAGGCAGTTAGTAAGTGGGAACGTGCGGAAGCGAGCCCAGACACAGATAATTTAATTTGTTTAGCGCGCATCTATGGTGTCTCATTAGATCAACTGTTAAATACAAGTGATAGTGTTGAAGACATTATTAAAGAGCAGGTCAAACCTGAGAAGGAACAAACAAAAAAAGAAAGCGTACACATCGGCGTTGATGGCATTCATGTCGAAAGCAAGGATGGCGAAGAAGTTCACATCAGTCGCGATGGCATTTATGTCAAGGACAATGACGAGGAGGTAAATATTGGCTGTGGTAAAAATTATCACTTTAAGCCAAGCAAATACGAGATTGCAAAAGGAGCAGTCACCGGATCATTCACCTTACTAGTTGTTGTCGCCTTCTTGTTACTTGGCTTTTTACTTCCGGGTGGTATTGGTTGGACAACAGGATGGATATTATTCTTGTTTATTCCCATTGTCGCATCCTTGTTCTCTTGTTTTCACCGCCGGCGAATTACTAATTTCGCTATGCCAGTTCTTGTGACAGCCGTGTACTTATTCTTGGGTATGGGTTTTGGTCTATGGCATCCATATTGGATTGTTTTTCTTGCCATTCCTATTTTCTATTCAATCTTTGGCCCAATCGATAAGCTAACACGTCATCGTCGCATCGAAAAAGGCATTAAAATCGATATTATCGACAATGAAGATGACGAATAAATAGCACTCGACATTTGTCATCGGAAAGAAAGGCCCTTTGGGTCTTTTTTCATTTCGCTCTCATTTGTTAAAAAGTTCCTTTATAATATCAATCATGCAAGTTTGGAAAAGTAGTATTAAAACGTATATATCTGCGCTCTATGCTGGTCTTTGCGTTATTTTGGCGGCTTCGATTTACTTACTTTTCTATTCGCTTAATCTTCGTCCGATTGGCTCAGTCCTTTTTTCGGTGGGATTGATTATCATTGTCATTTTTGGCTTTAGTCTATATACCGGTAAAATCGGCTATGCATACGCTAAAAATCGACCAAGTATTTTGACACTTATCATAACCTTACTAGGTAATGCGACAGCGGTGATAGCCGGTGGTTACCTTCTTTCTCTCCTTCGTTATACGGGATGGACATCATTATTTGATATTATCGATGCGATTAATGTCGGGCGAATGATTGGTTCAGGAGAAACATGGTACATGGCCTTGATTAACGGCTTTTTCTGTGGCGTCTTAGTATTCTTGGCAATTCACATTCATAAAACGGCAAAAAGAACATGGGTCAAATATGTTGGCTTAGTCTTCTTTATTTCGGCTTTTGTCGTACTCGGAACCGAACACTGCTTAGCTAATATGTTTTTCTTTTCGATTGGCGGTAGTTGGAACACAGCTTTGCTCCTAAACGTTATTCTTGTTATTATTGGCAATTCTCTTGGAGCGATGTTTGCTTACATGCTCAATTACTTGTAATATTTTCCATATCTTATTTGTGCACAGTGCACTATTCATTCGTTTTTCTTCATGCTAATATTTGTTTATTAGAGGATATGTTATGGAAAAAAAGAATAATCATGTTATCGAAAAAGCAGGCAACTTTAGCTACGTTTCTTTGCGAAATATTAATAAAGTATACGACAATAAAGTTCAGGCTGTTTTTGATTTTAATTTAGAAGTTAGCAAACAGGAATTTATCGTTCTTGTCGGACCATCTGGGTGTGGCAAATCGACAACTTTGAGAATGATAGCTGGATTAGAAGATATCACTTCTGGGGATTTATATATCGACGGAGTGTTTTCAAATGATCGAGCACCGAAGGATCGCGATATCGCAATGGTTTTTCAAAGCTACGCTCTATACCCACATATGTCGGTCTATGACAATATGGCTTTTGGGCTTAAGATTCGTCGCTATCATCGCGATGAAATTGATAAACGCGTTCGTGAAGCCGCACGAATTTTAGAAATTGAAGAGCTCCTAGATAGAAAGCCAAAGGCTCTTTCGGGCGGACAGCGTCAGCGTGTCGCACTTGGTCGAGCAATCGTTCGTAACGCAAAGGTCTTCCTAATGGATGAACCTTTATCAAATCTTGACGCTAAATTGCGTGTCCAAATGCGCAGTGAAATAATCAAACTTCACGAAGAACTATCGGCAACAACAATTTATGTCACTCACGATCAAACTGAAGCGATGACGATGGCGACGCGAATTGTCGTGATGAAAGGTGGCTACATACAGCAAATTGGTACACCATTTGAAATTTACAATAGCCCCGCCAATCTATTTGTAGCTGGTTTCGTGGGCTCACCACCGATGAACTTCGTAAATGCTAATTACGATAAAGGCATTATCTCGTTTGCAAATGGCTTCAAAATTAAGATAGACGATGAAAGACGCAAAAAGCATGATGATTTTTATAAGGCGGCAATCGACGAAGTAAATATTCAACTAGATAAACTCTTAGAACGACCACAAATGACCCCCGTAGAACGCGAAGAAGCTCTTAAAAAGAGAGAGGTGCTTCTTAATCAAAAAGAATCATATAAGGAACCACACAAAGTAGTATTTGGCATTCGGCCGGAAGATGTTTTTGAAGCAACAAGCGAAAACCGAGAAAAATTGAAGGGCGAAGCATACAAATTAAAAGTGACGGTTGCTGAATTACTTGGCCACGAATATTATGTTCATTCTGACTTTGCTGGGAGTGATCTTGTTGCCAAAATCCCATCTAATCGTCCGATAGGACCTCATGAGGAATTGGAATTTATTTTTGACTTGAAAAAGATTCACCTTTTTGATGCCGAAACAACGGCTCGTATATTTTAAAAATATAAATTTTATGGTTAGTCAAACGTTAAATAAATTGTTTTCCTTTTTCTCTAGTAATTATCTACTCTTTATAACTAGTTCATCTTTTCTGAGTCGTTTTTTGCATTATCGAAAATCAAAACTCTTTATAAGTATTGAAATAAGCCATTAAAAACGATAATATATTGAAGTTGTTTAGACCGCTTGGGGCTGTAGCTCATCTGGGAGAGCGCTTCCATGGCATGGAAGAGGTAGCGAGTTCGATCCTCGTCAGCTCCACCAAGCACACAATTTACCCTTGATATTCAAGGGTTTTTTTATTGTTTTTCCTTTTCTTTTTGATTAGATTAAAAATAATAGTTCACTAACTATCAAAACACAAAGGATTACAAGATGACATTATTTCAAAAATTAGTATATGAAGCGACAAAACGAATTCCTTATGGAAAAGTTGTAACATATCAAGATATTGCGACCATGATTGGAAAACCTAAGGCTGTTCGGGCAGTTGGTAATGCCTTGCACAATAATCCGACGATGATCACTGTTCCCTGTCATCGTGTTGTCAATTCGCAAGGTGGCTTGGCGCGAAATTTTGGTTTTAAGGGTCTAAATGGGCAAAAAGCTTTACTTGAGAACGAAGGAATAATTGTTAGTGATTTTCATGTTAATTTAGATGTTTATCGGGCATTTACTTTGTAAGTTATCGTTATCTTGAGGGTCTTTTTTGGCTAAATGGTAATAAAAATGGTATAATATTTTTATTATGGAAAAGATAAAAATCACATCAGAAATTGGCAAACTAAGACGTGTTTTAGTTCATCGCCCCGGACACGAATTATCTAACCTAACACCGAAATATTTGTTCGAGCAGCTGTTCGATGACATTCCTTGGTTAGAGGAAGCGCAAAAAGAACACGATGCTTTTGTTGATGCTATTAGACAAGCTGGTGCCGAGGTCGTTTATTTAGTTGACCTAGCTTCTGAAGCGATTGCCAGCAAAAAGGTTCGCAAACTCTTCATTGAACAATTTATTCAAGAATCGTATATCAATAATCCCTTGACCATTCATAAGATAAGGGACTATCTCACTACATTAGACAGCAAAGATTTGATCAAAGTTACAATGGCAGGAATTAGAAAATCGCAGCTTCCCGGCTATAAGAAGGAATCACTTCGTTCCTATATCGAAGACTATCCCTTTGTGACTGACCCGATGCCCAACTTATATTTTACTCGTGATTGTGCATGTGCAATTGGTGATGGTGTCTCGATAAATCGAATGCACAACGAAGTAAGGCGGCGTGAAGCGATTTATATCGATTTCATTTTTACTCATCACCCTGATTATAAGGACACAAATCGCTTTTATAAGCGTGAGGAGACTTCTTCGCTTGAAGGCGGAGACGTTATGATATTAACCGAAAACGCCATTGCCATCGGAATTAGCGAGCGGACAGAACCTGATGCAGTTGAAGTGCTTGCAAAACGCCTTTTTGCAAGCGGAAGATGGGAAACGGTCATCGCTATCAATCTTCCAAAAGAGAGAACATTTATGCATCTTGATACGGTATTGACGCAAGTTGATGCCAATCGCTTTGTCGCCCATCATGAATTTATTGGTAAAATTGACCACTTCGTAATTAAACCCGGTTTAAAAAGTAATACATTGCGCATTTTTCCTTATAAGGAAAACCTTACCAAGACTTTATCAAAAATAATGAATCGCTCTATCACTTTCATTCCTTGTGGCGGAAACGACCCAGTTGCAAGTGATCGTGAGCAGTGGAATGACGGTGCTAACACTCTCGTTCTTGAACCGGGGAAAGTAATTGTTTACGCACGAAACACAATTACAAATGAAACATTAGAAAAGGCCGGTATTAAGGTCATTCCTATTCGCAGTAGCGAATTAGCGCGAGGTAGAGGCGGGCCGCATTGTATGAGCATGCCGCTTTATCGCGAATAAGCGCCTTTGATGCGCTTACAATGCGCGTGTATGTTAAAGTGATAGAAAAAAGCAAGTACCTCAGTTAGAATAGAAAAGGATAAATATTCCAAAGGAGATAAATATATGTCAAAAATCAAATCTGTTCATGCCCGTGAAGTGATCGATTCACGTGGAAATCCGACCATCGAAGTCGAAGTTCAAACCTATTGTGGTGCATTTGGAAGAGCAATTGTTCCAAGCGGTGCTTCCACTGGTGAGCGCGAAGCGCTTGAATTACGTGATGGCGATAAGAAACGTTTTGGCGGCAAAGGTGTTTTAAAGGCCGTTGAGAACGTCAATAAGATTCTTGGACCAGCCGTTGTTGGTATGGATGTTAGGGATCAAAAAGTCTTAGATGATAAGCTTCTCGCCCTTGATGGTACAAAGTTTAAATCAAACCTCGGTGCGAATGCCTTACTTGGTGTTTCTCTTGCCGTTGTTAAATGTGCTGCTGATTTTAATCACGTTCCTCTTTATGAACAAATTGGTGGACAAGAAGCAGTCACCTTACCTGTTCCGATGATGAATGTTATTAATGGTGGTTCCCACGCTGATTCTTCTGTCGACTTTCAGGAATTCATGATTATGCCAGTTGGTGCTCCTAATGTTCGCGAAGCTATTCGCTGGGGAGCAGAAATATTCCACGAACTAAAGAAAGTTCTTAAGAAAATGGGTCATGTCACGGCTGTTGGTGACGAAGGTGGCTTTGCTCCTAACCTTTCATCTAATGAAGAACCCCTAGAAGTCATTGTTCAGGCCATTAAAAATGCCGGTTATGTTCCGGGCAAAGATGTCTATTTAGCCATGGATGTGGCAGCTAGCGAATTCTACGATGAAGAAACTGGCACGTATCACCTTAAAAAGAGTGGACAAGGCGTCAAAACATCGGAAGAAATGATTGCTTGGTACGGCAAGATGATTGAGAAGTTCCCAATTATTTCCATCGAAGATGGTTTGGGCGAAAAAGACTGGGCAGGCTGGAAGAAGCTCACCGAGGCTCTCGGTCACAAAATTCAACTTGTTGGTGATGATTTATTCGTTACAAACCCTTCAATTCTTAAAGAAGGTATTGATAAAGGCATTTGTAACTCCATCCTCATTAAACTCAATCAAATCGGTACTCTAACCGAAACGCTTGATGCAATAAAAATGGCTAAAGCCGCCAATTACACCAATGTTATTTCTCATCGTTCAGGCGAAACGGAAGATACAACGATTGCCGACTTAGCGGTGGCGGTTAATGCTGGTCAAATTAAAACTGGCTCAATGTCAAGAACCGATCGCGTCGCCAAATATAATCGTCTACTTCGCATCGAAGAAAGACTTGGTGAAAAAGCAAAGTATCCTGGTCTTAAAGCATTCTATAACTTAAACAAGTAAATTAAATTATGCCAAATTACGTAATAGTAATTATTGGACTTGCTATGCCATTCGTAGGCACCGCTCTTGGTGCCTCGATGGTTATTTTTGCTAAAAACGGCATCAAACCTTGGTTGCAAAAAATCTTATTAGGTTTTGCTTCGGGTGTGATGATTGCCGCTTCGATTTGGTCATTGCTTATTCCTTCTTTAGAAGCTGAGGTAAATGGCGGGATTATTCCTGCCATTGTCGGCTTTGCGGTCGGTATGGGCTTTTTACTATTACTAGACACAATTATTCCCCATCTACATATCAATAGCGATAAGCCTGAGGGTGTCAAAACACGAAAGGTGAATCGTACTTCGATGATGGTTTTTGCGGTTGCTCTACATAATGTTCCGGAAGGTATTGCCGTCGGTGTTTCCTTTGCTGGTGCATTAACAGGAAATGTTGGGATTACTTTGATGGGTGCTTTAGCACTTGCTATTGGTATCGCCATTCAAAACTTTCCCGAAGGAGCGATTGTTTCGCTGCCATTAAGACTCGAAGGCCATTCTCGAAGCAAAGCCTTTATGATTGGAAGTTTTACTGGCATTATCGAGCCAATTGCTGCCCTTATTACTATTTTATTAACTGAGCTAATGGTTCCAATTCTTCCTTATCTTCTTTCTTTTGCGGCGGGAGCGATGGTGTATGTCGTAATCGAGGAACTAATTCCCCAGTCGCAGGAAGGTAAACACTCCAACTTAGCCACCGTCGGCTTTATGGCCGGTTTCATCGTTATGTTATTACTAGATGTTTTGATTAACTAATTTGTTAGAAATATTCTTAAAAAGTCACTCTTCGGAGTGATTTTTTGTTTATAATTAAAATATGATTCATAACAAAAATATACCGCAGGAAATTAAGAAACTCCCCTTGAAAGCGAAACTTGAACTTTTATATGGAGATGGCTTTTGGAGAGTTCGCGGCATTAAAGAATTAGATTTGAAACCTTTTGATGTCAGCGATGGACCTCATGGTCTAAGGAAACAAGTGGCAAAGGGCGACCAACTAGGCATCATGGCCTCTTTACCAGCGACTTGTTTTCCGACAGCTTCGTTAGTTGCGTGTTCGTTTGATGAGAATTTGATCTTTGAAATGGGTCAAGCCATCGCTAAAGAGGCGTTACATCAAAAAGTGGCGGTTGTTCTTGGGCCAGGAGTCAATATTAAGCGCAATCCTTTATGCGGTCGAAATTTTGAATATTTTTCCGAAGACCCCCTTCTATCGGGAAAGATGGGAGCGAGTTTTATTAAAGGCGTGCAAAGTTTAGGCGTTGGCACATCGTTAAAACATTATGCTGCTAATAATCAAGAAACAGACCGGCTTGTCATCAACGCCATAATCGATTCAAGAGCTCTATTTGAAATATACCTTAAGCCATTTAAAATCGCTGTTCAAGAAGGTAAGCCCTATAGCGTTATGTGCTCATATAATCGCATCAATGGTATATATTCTAGCGACAACGACTGGCTATTAAATACTATCCTTCGTCAGGAATGGAAATATGAAGGCCTCGTCGTCACTGACTGGGGAGCGATTAATGATGATTACCTTTCAAGAAAAAGCGGCACTGACCTTGAGATGCCTGGAATCGGCAAACGCTACCGCAATCTTATGCGTGGCATCAAAAAGAAAATGCTGACAGAAGCTGATGTTGATATTTGCGTTAACAATATTTATAACCTTCACCAAAAAGTCAAAGACCTCGAATATACATCTTCTTGCAATTATGAGGAGCATTTTTCTTTAGCGCGAATAATTGCTGCCCAAAGTACGGTTTTATTAAAAAATGACGGCATTTTGCCATTGAAATCACTCGAAAAGGTTGCAATTATTGGCGCCTTTGCTGAATATCCTCGTTATCAAGGAACAGGTAGTTCGAAAGTTACACCACACAAATTGGTGTCCTTCTTACAGTGGCTGAAAAATGAAAAAATTGAGTATAATTATGCACCTGGATACAAACACAACAGCGATGTCGTTAGTGGCGAATTGGAATCTCAAGCGCTTGATTTAGCAAAAGCAAGTGACACCATTGTCGTCTTGATAGGTTTACCTGATGCTTATGAAAGCGAAGGCTTTGATCGCGACAATATGTCTTTGCCGGATTGCCATCTTTCATTAGTCGATAAGTTAACAAAATTAGGTAAGAAAATAATTGTTGTTTTGCAGTGCGGTTCACCGGTCGAATTGCCCTTTGTCGATAAGATAAACGGGCTTATCCTTACTTACCTTGCTGGCGAAGCTTGTGGTCCGGCATTAGCAGACGTTTTACTCGGTCGCGTTAATCCTTCTGGAAAACTACCAGAAACTTGGCCTCTTAAATATAGCGACACACCAAGTGCGAAATACTTTCCTGGTGATGGCACGAATGCTCCCTATAAAGAGAGCATCTATGTTGGTTATCGCTATTTTGATACCGCTAATGTGCCGGTCTTATATCCATTTGGCTATGGACTTTCTTATACATCCTTTGTCTATGACAATTTAGACATTAAGTATGATTTTATTGATCGCCAAATCCATTATTCCATTTCCTTTGATGTCACCAATAAAGGAGATGTCGAAGGAAAAGAAGTAGCCCAACTATACGTTTCTAGTAACGCTAAAGGAACATATAAACCACGACATGAACTCAAGGGATTTAGCAAAGTTACACTTCAGCCCAAGGAATCAAAACGTGTCACGATTAGCATATGTTCAGATGATCTTAAACTATTTGATCTTTCAACGCATGAGTTAATTTTAGAAAAGGGGGCATATCTTTTCGAAGTTGGTTCTTCATCTCGTGACATTCGTTTAGAAAAGGAAATTATAGTTGAAGGAGAAGATGCCGCTTATCTATATGACGAAGAACTAATTAGCTACAACAAGCCAAGCGCTGAATTTTTTGTTAGTGACCACGAATTCGAAAAAGTTTTGCAGGCTAAACTACCGATTGCGATAAATCGTCGAAAAAGGCCCTTTAGTAAAAATTCGACTCTACGCGATATTCAAGACACATTTGTCGGTCAGATTATTCGCAAGGTATTAAAACGAGTTGCCGCCAAGATGAAAGGTAAAGACGTCGAAGCGACAAGAAAAATGTTTATCGAAAGCGCAATGACAATGCCACTTCGTGGGTATACGATGTCGGGCATGCTAAGTAATGGTGCGGTTGACGGTCTTGTTCATATGGCGAATCGCAAGTTTTTAAGAGGCATCTGGTGTATGATATTTAAAGGAAAGTAATATGCCGCAAATTTATCAAACATTAATTATTATCGGAATATCGTTAATCCTACTTATCATCATTATTTCCCTAATTATCGATATTATGCTTAAACACGCCTTAAATAAGCGCGGAGATGGTTCGCCAGCTTTAAGATATTTTCAGAGTGAAGACTTTTCAGGACTTGTAGGTGATCCAATTCAGTTTTTAGGTAATAAAAAGCAAGTATTGCGCGGATATCTCTACTATCAAAAACGTTTTACAAGTTTTAAAGAATTAGTCATCTTTACTCATGGTATCGGCGCGGGTCATACAGCATATACGACCGAAATTAATCGTTTAGCTCAAGAGGGCTTTATCATCCTTGCTTTTGATTATACTGGCTGTGCGATGAGTTCAGGAAAAGCGATGATTAATATTATTCAACCATTAGTGGATTTAGATTATGCACTACGCTATATCGAATCAAGAACTGACTTAAAAGACCTTAAGAAGTATGTTATTGGTCATTCTTGGGGTGGGTTTGTCGCCATGAACAGCGTTTTACTAAAGAAACATCATATTGATAAAGCCGTCTCGATGTCAGGCTTTCTTTCTCCGAGTAAAATTATTATTAGTTCAAACCCGCTTCTTATTGCCTTTTATCCTTTTATATTCATGAATGGTTTTTGGCGATATGGTCGCTACGCCACATATAACGGAATGAAGGCGGTGCGCAAAGCTAAAGTTCCAATGCTTTTTATTCATGGTCTTGAAGATAATGTAATTCGAGTAAAAGCGTCAATTGATAAAATTAAGAAAGTCGCTAGGCGAAAAAATAATATTGAACTTCTCTATGTCGAAAAAAGAGGACACTCACCATTTTTGAGTGAACGTGCCGAACAATATTTACGCCAAGTCTTAAAAGATAAAGGTATTGATAATCCCAAAACAGCCATCGCTACCTATGAAGTTGATTATGATTTAATAACAGAAGAAGATGAGATAGTAATGAAGACAATCATCAATTTCTTGAAGAAATAGTATTACGCTGATCATTTGTTCGTTTATACTTATAAAAGCACGGTGATGGCGGAAATGGTAGACGCGTTAGATTCAGGTTCTAATGGTGGTAAACACCTTG
>Ga0265294_10008219_pt1 | contig 12234 bp, 9 predicted proteins | sample MunlanPumphouse3_FD_192504 | JGI IMG/M metagenome (GOLD analysis project Ga0265294, IMG submission 192504) | Groundwater microbial communities from a municipal landfill in Southern Ontario, Canada - Pumphouse #3 | ecosystem: Environmental > Aquatic > Deep subsurface > Groundwater | place... | reverse complement strand
AATGTTGCCTGCGCGTTCGGTGCACTGGCGAACATGGCTGTAAGCACGTTTTTGTACTCCATTGGCACAGCCGAACTCGTGAGCGTCGTAGTCGGCGCTGCAACGGGTGTAGTGTGGAACTATACGATGAGCAGAATGGTAACGTGGAAAAGTTAGACTTAATTTAAACTACTTTCTTCAGGTGTATTGTTTCTTGACTAACCAATCTCATCTTCACAAACACCCACACCCACTTAAACCAATCCCTCCATCCTATCTTCTTGCCCTCAGCAATACTGCGAGGTGCATAACTAATGGGATACTCAATGATGGAAACTTTGCGTAGTGCTAATGCACAAGTAAGTTCAGGATCAAAACGAAAGTCATTCTCTTTGAAAGGAATGGTTCTCAGGAGATCTGTTCGCACCATTTTGTAACACGTTGGCTGATCAGTGAGATGTGTCCTAAAGAGGACGTTGCAGATGTACGTCAGCATTGTGCCGCCGATAAACGTGGTGAGGTGTGCATACTGCTTCTGTTTTTTGAGACGCCTTGATCCAAAGACGGCTTTGTGATTCTTGGTCTTTGCAAAATGGAGCAGCATTGGAATTTCTTCTGGGCTGTATTCCAAGTCCGCATCCTGCACGATGGTGTACTCGCCTGTCGCATATTGGTACCCCATGCGCACTGCAGATCCTTTACCCTCGTTTTTTTTGGTGAGCACTGTATCTTGCGACCGTGCGATTGCACGTAAGATTGCCAAAGAAGAATCAGTGGAACCGTCATCGACAAACACGCATTCTGCAATGTCTCCACATGCTTTAAAGATGCGTTCTGTAATAATGCGCAGTGTCTCTGCCTCGTTAAAGACGGGCGAGTGGCTTCTTTTGATTCATACAAATGTGTGCATCGGCCTACACAGTAGCTATTTGCGTATACTGGCACCACAAACTACACTTTGCGTGTGCTAAAAAGCCGCGGTACAGATTGGATCAGCAAAAATGCGTCAGAGTTTCAGATTTCTCTGACGTTGACACGTGGTCACCTGTTTTTGATAAGCTCATGTATTTTAATACTGTTATTATTATGTAAGGTCTTTGTGTCGCCCTCATATGGCACAGTCGCCTATCAATACGATAATCAGGAACAAAAATTTGGTGAAAACCCAATTTTTGTGAATACAGAATCACAATATATGACTATTACAGTGCCTGTATACCTCTCGGTGCTGCATCCAACTCGGTTCTTCATTAAACCAGACGACTGTTTGGAACAGATGGAAATAAATGGAGATCTTGTACAAGATAGCCAGATTCCTTACTGTGATCATACGACTCTTGGAAAATCACTCGATCTCTCCTCATATGTTCGTGCTGGGGCAAATGTGTTTCAGTTTCGTGTAAAGGATGATGGAGGCCTTGGCGGCATACGCATTACAGCGGCACGTTTCGACACATTGTTGTTCTTCCTCAATGCTGTAATTGTCCTGTTCGCAAGTCTCCTTGTGTACATCGCATTGACCTTACGCACTTCTACAAATTTGCAACAAAAATTAGCAGCAATCTTCGTTGGAGGATTTGCCCTGCGTGCCATGTACTTCCTGGCTACACATCACTTCGTTCGCGCACATGATGTAACGGACCATATCAAATATATACTCCACTTGGCGGAGTATTGGAGTATCCCGCCAGCAAGTGACGGTTTTGTCTTCCACCATCCTCCTTTGTATTATATCATTGCGGCTGTATGGAGGCAATTATGGTTTTTATTCGGAGTGACGGGGGAATTACTCGACTGGTATATTCAGTTCCTATCATTTCTCTTTAGTCTCGGTACAATGGGAGTCGCTATCTGGCTTGCCATGCTGCTTTTTCCAAAAAAAGAGCATTCTGTACCCGTGCTGCTTTTCTCCGGCATTATTGCAACGTTCCCGTCACTCATTTTCCTCTCCGCTAGAATTACAAATAACACTCTTTATGTGCTCCTGTCGTTCATAGCTATAGCACTGCTTCTACGATGGTGGGAGCAACGTTCCCTGCGACGCTGGCTCCTGCTTATCGCAATCATCGCTCTAGCCTTCATTACGCGCGTGAGTGCTCTCTTGTTCGCCGGCGTGGCATTCGCATGCCTTGCTATTGCTCAGAATGTGTCCTGGAAACAAAAATGGCGATACGGAGTTGCAGGCATAGGCCTTTTCCTGCTGATGACTGGCTGGCTGCCTTTGGTACGCTTTTACATGGAAGACGATCCGACGAATACCCTCACACTGGGCAACCAGACCATGCACTCTGGCCTGCTTCTAGAGACGAATATAACGAATATGCTCACTTTTAATCCTTTTGGTTTTCTGCAACAACCGTTCAACCATGCATGGGAAGATTACGCGCGACGACAGTATTTCTGGGAATACTGGTTTAGGAGCGCGTTCTTCGGCGAGTTCCAGTTCCCAGACGAATTTTTCGGCATTGGTGTGTTCTTGCTGCTCACTGCCACGCTCTGTATCCCCTTTGGCATATACGGATTTTGGAAAGCATGGACGCATAAGCATATCCTGCGATGGCCGTTGAGCTTACTGACAATAGCTATGATCGCTGCACATCTGTGGTATCGCCTTTTTGCTCCGTATAGTGCGAACCAGGATTTCCGGCACTCGATTCCGATACTGATTCCTATACTATTTTTCTGCATCCACGGCATTGATCAGACATCACCACAGATACGTAGGGCTGGCCAAATGATTGCCATAGCATTTATTTTCCTGGAGGCGGCATTCATCGGCTTTTTATATTTTTATGAGATATAAATCTATGACAATATTCGATATTGTAAATTATATATGAAAACAGTTCCCATTGTTCTGCGGCTTCCGTATATCACTTTTAACAAAAAAACATTTCTGTTTATCATATTATTCAGCCTTCTTGCCATAACTGCATTTTTTCATTTATGGAAAATTAGCACTATTCCACCGGGACTATATCAAGACGAGGCGGCTATTGGTTACAATGCCCATTTGATAGCACATAGCGGACATGATGAATATGGCAGATATTTTCCACTATTTTTTGCATCCTTTAATGATTTTAAAAGTCCTATTTACATTTATACAACTGCATTGCTTTTTCGTATTTTTGGTTCTTCCGTTTTTCTCCTTAGGTTGGTTAGTTTTCTGTATTTTGCAATATTTCTGCTTTTGCTTTTATATTACATTCGCGTCACTTCAAAAATATCAACTCTGCAACAATGGGCACTGTTGTTCTATGCTGCCATTGCGGGCGGTTTATTCCCGTGGTTTTTTGCAATATCGCGAGTGTCATTTGAAGTCATTTCGCAGCCGGCAATCATGATAAGCATTATTCTACTTACCTACCTAGCATTCACGTCACCCAATAAAGCAAAACAGAAGCGTTATGGGTGGCTACTTGGGTTGATATTAGGTACATTCTTGTATTCTTATGCTACTGCGAGATTACTTGCACCAGCCTACACTGTACTCATTGCCATATGTTTTTGGCACACGAACAATAAAAAGGTGATTCGCAATATGATCATTGCATTTGTATTGCTATGCATTCCTATGCTCGTTTATTGGTTCTGGTACCCCGCATTATTGGATCGGTTTAGAGAAATAAGCATTGTTTCTGGTGATGAATCGTTTGTCTCAAAATTTCAAATGATATTCAACCATTACATTAAGTACTTTAGCCCTTCTTTTTTGATATTTGCTGGGGACATGGTACCCAGACATGCAACAGGTATAACCGGCATGACGGGTATTGTCATATTTATTCTTGCATTGCTTGGAGTGCCCCCAAATTTGTGGAGCAGAAAAACAATGGAAAAACGGTTTTACTACTTTTTACTGTTTGGCACGTTTCTGTCTCCATTGGCTGCTTCGCTTACCGCAATAGATAAGATGCCGCATGCATTGCGCAGTGCTACATTGGGAGTCTTCCTGCTTGTTCTTTCAATAGAAGGAGTGCGTTTTTTGCTCACTGCACTACCGCGGAAACAAACATTTTTCATGGTCATGGCCATACTCTGGTCATTATCTATGGAGCAAAGCGTATATATGCACGACTATTTTACTGATTACGTCACTAGAAGCCGCAAACATTTTCAAACATGGGGTCTGTCTCAATCATTAATGCAAGTCAAAGAGCAAAAGCCATCAAAATTATATGTATCGGAATCCATCAATTATGCTAACGTCGAATTTCTCATACGTACCCTTGGCTGGGACGATAGTATTGAGGTGATACATACAAATAGCACTTTATCAATAGAACCGGGCACATGTGCGATGTTTATTTCTGATTTGGATGTGCTGCCAACAGAAAGTGGTGATGGAAAGATTGTGACTATTCCTCCCAATATCAGTCATTCTCGCATTATGCTACATTGTTACATGCCTTCATAATATTGCCCTATCTTTGCCGACTCCCTATGATAGCTTTTATGAAGCAGCACTTATATACGATGTTCGTGACAGTGCTATTATGTACGGCGTTTACTTGTATTACCGTGTTTGTTTTACTCCTTTCGTGGAGAGCCTTTCGATACTTTGATGCAATATTAAGCAAAACAGATAGTACAAATATTGAGCAGCTAATCGTTGACCAATATACATTGGATACCAATCAAGGTAGTGTAATTCATGACGTATACAGCGACAAAACTGGAAGTATCCATGGTGCTTCGTGGACAGATGGCTCTAAGGGCACATCACTGTTCTTCGATGGAAACGATCAGTATATTTCCTTTACAGATTCTCAATTTCCTGAATATAGAAAAAGCAAGGGCATTACATTAGAAACATGGGTTTTTGTTCCAAAAGATAATCCTGAATATCCGCAACACACTGATCAATTATTGATTGAAGATGCGAACAAAAATTATCTTTATTATCTTGTAGATAAGGGTAGATTTAAATTTAGATGCATGACGGACGCAAAGGATGACATTGCTATCGAAACCTCCCGAATTGACACTCAAGGACGTTGGGTGCACGTTGCAGCAACATATGATGGCTTTCGGATGCGCATATATGTTGATGGTAAATTAGAAGCAAGTCATTATCATGAAGGTTCACTTTCTTCGTTACGAGGCATCCTTTTCCTCGCCGGAAACCCAGATCACTATGCTAAATTTTTCCGGGGTAAATTGGATAATGTTACTCTCTACACAGAAGCTTTGAGTCAAAATGTCATTCTTAATCATGCGAATCAAAAATAGTATTGCTTTGCTCAGCAAAAAATATGGCAGTTTAGTGTGCTTCGGCAAAGCATATGCGTTGTTGGCATTCAGTATATCCGGTTTTCATCGCCGATTTTTCTACGATCGTCTCGGCTTACATCTTATAACTCCAATTGTATCTTTTGGGGTTTTTTACTGGCTTTGGAATTTTGCTCGATACCCACATATTGGCAATGACATTGGCATCTGGATTCCGTATTTCATTACTGGAAAATGGCATTTTGCTCATATGGGACTATTGCCCTTTTTGTTTTCTCCGCATCTTTGCGGTGGGGTGCCTGTATATGCGAATACTCATGACTTTTATTATTCCACACTCCAATTAATTGCCCTCTTTTCGGATCCATGGCTTGCAATTCAAATTACAACAGCTATGGCGTTTTTTTTGGGTTATTTTGGATGGTATCTCTTGGGTAAGAAAATATTACATATTACATCATCATGGTCACATGCATTGGCTACCATAATAATGCTTAATGGCTTTTATTTGATGCACATTGGAGTATCCCATCTTTGGTGCATCACCATGTTGCTTTTGGGCTGTATTGCATTCCTGTTACTGGACAACTCGCCCGTTTCAATGACTGAATTTTTTGTGCGTCTAGCTCTTTTTATCATATTAATTGCAGCAATAATTCACATGGCTGGTTTTTTAACCTTATTTTTTGCGGCCATCGCGTTCTCTCTCTCGTTTCCAGCTTACATGCTTCTCATCTCTTTCCAAAGAGATCCTGCACCGTATTTTCGTGCATTTATACGTTTTATTTGTTTCGGATTAGCGGGAATAGCGGCAGCAGCAAGTAAGTTGGTATTTTTCTATAGTTTTTTGTCTGTCTATCCACGTACTACTGGAATTCCGGTATTTCATGGAGATCATTTCTCTGCACTCTTGCACTCAATGTTTTGGCCTTTGCTGCAATATGGACATGAATATAGCGTGTATACATCTCCAGTAATCATTATTGGATTACTTAGTATAGTATTACTATTGTTAGAACTTCGACACTTCTCATTGTTTCAAACTGTAAAAATTTTGCTTATCGCACTGAATGTAATTCTATCCAGCATTTTCTTAATACAACTTACTGCAGGCAAAGGCCTGCTAGTGGATGACCTACTACATGCACCCGTTTTTTCCAGTATGAGGGAACCGTTTCGCTTTGTTTTTATTCTCAATGTCTACCTCGCCATTATTAGTATATGGTCACTCGCAGTGGTTACACGCATGTATTGCAAAAAATATAGCAATCACTTTGCAACTACTACCATTGCATTAACGGTAATATTTTTCTTTGCAGCCTCTTTTCCCCTTATACATTCCCTTGGCATTAACCATAACAATCACGAAATCCTGAAATGGTGGTATAGTCTTCATGCTCAAAAATTTTATGAAATGCCGGTTAGTGTTGTACAAAAGGACACGGATTATGTAGGGACAAGCGGCATATATTGCTCAGATTCATTACTTGGATGGGCACAAGATCCTCAATCTGCAGTTTTGCAAACAGGCGATGTGTTCTTATCAGAAGATGGCTATTATAATTTGATTAATCCCATCTGCTATCTTGCCCCACAAGTAAACAATTGTCTTCCTGCAAGTAGGTTTCCCATTGAAGACCATAATCGTTTAGAAGCATTTAGAACAGGTAGACCTCTTCATTGGCATTTCACTACAATGCAAAGAATGAGTAGCTATGCTACATTATTGATCATACTATTTGCAGTAGTCATTCTGTTATGGACATGTACGTCTAAAATGTATTACAAAAATATTCATCCAAATATCCATTGATTTTTACGTGGGATGTAATGCTCAAAATCACCCATATACTCATATATGACCACTCCATGCCATCCGTGCCAAATAAATTTGTACTTTTCATTTGATTTGTACTGATCAAATAATGGATCATCAGCTCTGATGATAACAAAAACTTGATGTGTTTCGCGTGAAAAATCATTAGGTATCATGCAGCGGCTAGGCAGATCTCTTGGGTCGGCACTGAGATGGGAAGAATAATCAGAATATTCTTCACGATGAATAAAATAGCATGTGCCCCAATGCATTTTTTTCCAATTTGTCACTATTACCGGATCTTTCCTATGATCCCTAGTTCCCTCGATTACTGACAAAACCAACAATTCCAATTGTGCTGGCAGATCATACACTGCTGGTTTATTGCGTAATCGAAGAAAATATTGATCTTGAAATGCAAAAAGCATGAATATTGAAATGATGAATACAGCAATATGTGTTAGATATCGTATTTTTAAAATTTCGGAAGTTTTCCACCAAACCCAAACACTCCAAAGTAATACTGGAATGATTATCCATATAAGAAAGCGTTCATATGTGGGAATATAAGGTCTATCACTGGTAAACAAATAAAAAAGGGATGAAGCAAATATAATTGAGATTGGTATGCAATATTTACGCCGCACAATGAATAGATGCATCAGCAGAGTAATAACTATAATTATGACTGCTGGTTTCGCCATTATGGAAGCTGGCCACATATTTTCGTAACTTAACCATGATTGTAATTCAAGTGACGCTGATGCGCCTGATAGAACAGAGGCAGTATGCCACCAAAATTTAGTAAATTGATTCAAACTTTGTAGCTGATGGAATATCCCCGCAGTGCTATTCTCTACTTGCCATGGATACATGTGCACCCACCGTTGGAAAATTTGCCAAACAATTCCAGCTGAGATGATAAGAGAAAATAGTACAAAGCATCTTCGCCACCAACACGTTTTTCCCCAAGCCAATGGTTTAGACTCATCTCTCCAAAAAAATGCAGCCACAAAAATGGGTCCTAGAAAAACATTTGCGGGGTGTGTCATGACAGCTACATAGTATGCAAGACTTGCAAATATCCAGTAACCTTGTAATGCAAAAAGGAGTACTAAAAAGGCTATGAATGGTGTATGTGAGGGGTCATAGCCATAACGAGACAACTTAATATGTAAAGGGTGCACAGCAATCAACAATGTCATTAACCAACCAATGTCTCTGCGAAAAATTTTGGGCAGGAAAAGAAAAGCTAGAAGAATCAACAGACAATTATAAAAAAGTGCAGGGAAGCGCACCAGAAACGTTGAAGGTTCCAGCCCGAGCTTTTCGTACAAGAAAACAGAAGTCCATAAAATAATCGGATCCGTGCCAATGCGGCTTTCTGCATTCCAGAAGTTGATCCAAGTATCTCGATCATCCCATACGACACCAGGCAGATTCATTCTGGGCTCATCGGGATGAAGTGGGGGATAATTCGTTACATTATAAAATCGGAAAAATATCGAAACACCTACCAGAGTGAATATGCTAAATCGAAATATCATGTTTTTTTTTGTATTCCACAAATTTTCGATTGCTTGGATGGCTTGGTACATCTTTATCAACATAAACCATGTGCGAAAAGGCAACAATACTTTAACATGAGTGGCATCTTACTATAAAAATATAGGCTTGCACCTCAGGTAGTGGATTTTGTACGAGTTACATAAATCGTGCGCACTCAACTCCGGATAGAATCGAAATGCCTGGAATATATCTCCACAGGATATTTGTACTCCAGCGATTGCTGCGGACAAATTCTGCTGTATTCCACGATGCTCTGCAATCTTCTGATTCGGGGCAAACAAAGGCTTTATTGCATCCATCCTCCTAACACCTAGTCCCTTTTTGACTTGATACAATATAAAAGTAAAATACGTTTTATGAATGTATTTGGCATTGCTAACAAAACTAGTACTAGCTTTCCTATGCTACAAAAGATTTACAGTGCTTGCCGCATGCTCAACATTCACTTTATAACACTCCATCCCCCATATGCCGCACTTTGTAAAAAGATCGTAGTATATACTATTATTGTAATTGTAAGTCTATATAGCTGCTTTTATGTTTGGACAAATTCAGAAAAAAGCTACTCAACAAATCCAGCGAGTCGTTTATCAACAATTGAATCGCTGGTTAACAGGCGAACATTTGCTATAGACCACAGTATTGGATCTGACGATAGTTTTCTATATAAAGGCAAAACGTACTCAACAAAACCTATATTATTGCCAACTATTGGTGCCATTTTTTATGTGATGTATCAATCAATAACCGGCACAACTGAATTAGAAATCCGAACAATTAACCTTTTTCTTGCGTGGGTACCACACATTATTTTCCTTGTATTCTTCTTCTTGTTGTGCAGAAAAGTTCTGCAGTCCCAACTTGCACTTGTTCTTACATATATAGGAGGTGCGGTTGGGAACATTATGCTTCTATATGCAACAGGCAATCAGCGCCATACAGTAGCAGCAACAATTATCACTATTGCTTTATATTTATTTTTGCGCATTTATGAAGATAAAGAACGTACGTATTCATGGTGGGGACTCGGTTTTTGTCTGGGTTTAGTACCTGTTATAGATCCTCCATATCTTGCATTTAGCGCAGTACTCTCTTTTATTAGCCTATACTATTCACCAAGAAGCTTTTTGCTAAAAGCTGTTCCTTTTGCTCTCATACCAATTGCAGTAAATACTTTCCTTCTGTGGTTAGCTTTTGGCAAAATCAGTGTTGCTCCATATAATTTTGCTCAAAGTATAGAGACACCTCAGTCACTTATTTCTAAATTGTTAAATAAATATAAGAGCTTCAACGAACCCCGCTACTTATATATTTTTAATATTACTTTTGGTAGCTATGGCATTTTCATAACGACACCCTTGTTGTTGTTTGGGTTTTTAGAAGGATTGAATCTCATTTTTACACCCAAAACTGCACCGCATGTTTTTCGCTTAATAGCTTATATTTCCCTTGCTGTTTTTTCGATTGTATTTATTTTTTATGTTCTTTATACGGCAGACTATGGCGGTATGGCTGTTTCGCTACGTTGGCTCATACCCTGCATCCCCTTTCTTTTGTTGCTAGCAGGCATGTGGCTTGAACGAAGCCTGAATATTGTTGCAATTATTACGTTCATAGTGTGTATTTATTTTGGAGCCTATCATAACCATTCTTATAAAAGTGCTTGGAGCCATGCTTACTTTCAAGGGGGAGATCCACTTATTTATGCAGCGAGATCCAAAGTGGAAATTATTCATAATGGCTTCAAAAAGTATTCATGGCCATTTTTGTATAGACCTTTTTCTCGACCCAAAAGAGGGTGTTGCAATAATTGAATATTTTTGAAAATATTAAATTTCTACCAATGTTCATAAAAAAGGCTCGCCTCCTCCTCCGTGCGAAAATACACACGATTCTCCGGCTTGAGCCGCGATCCGGCCGCCGATTCGACTGTGTAGTACTTCTTTCCGGATCTGGAGGCGACGAACCGCATGCCCTCTGGCACTTCTACGGTCACATGATTGACCAGGAACGGCGCAGCAGGCATGCGAAATCTGCCGGTCCCCGGCTGGGAGCCGCTTGCGGTAGCGTGAGCGATGGAATCGCCAATGACCAGCCGCGCTCCGGAACTCATCGTTCCTTCTATGTAACCATTACGGATGCCTTCTATATGCACCACCGGCACGCGAGGGCGCGTGTCCGGCACAACCGCAAGTAAAGGTACCGATGCCATCGCAATGTGCGTATCTACGATGCGGCCGGTGAGGTAGCCTGCTGCAGCAATACATATTGCGCAGGCAATGTGGAAGGGAAGGTGGTTCATGGGGCGGAAGGAGATTAAAGAATTCTAAGACTTCAAAGAGGTCAAGGATTGGCAACGGTTCGGATAGCATTGAGTAGCTTTGTTAAAAGAAAGCTTACTCGATTGATTTGTGCATCAACCTGAGCAAAGACATCGTCTTCAAAATACTTCAAATCATGAGCAAGTAGACTGCAACAATGCACTTCCTCGAGTGAAGCGGCAGATCGTTCAAAAAATTGTGCACGTTCTCGCTTTGATATCTTGCGGTTCCCTTCTGCGATGTTCAGAGGAACGCTTGTAGCTGCTCTCCTCACTTGGCTGGTCAGCCCATACTGTTCTTCTTTTGGGAAATTTTGTGATTTTTCATAAATAATCAGACATAACTTATAACCTTCCTGCCAAGCAATAAGCCTTTGATATGGGCGTAGATCCATCATTGCCAGAATAGCTCCTGATCCTACTTGGCTGCCTCTCCTCAATTTCTTTGACCTCCTTGACCTCTTTGCAATCCTCTTCGTGTCGCCATAAATCCCGTTCCCCCCTCACCAAGAACACCCTCACCCATCCCAGAATTCCCCAAAAGCACGTATCTTCCCCTCGCAATATTGAACCCAAGAACTGTCTCTCCATTTGGGATATTCCCAAGCCGTATCGTACTGGTATAGATGGTAATGTCCGATAAATAGCAATGTGAGGAATATGATGATGGGAATGGGTTTGAAGTGCTTTTCCAGCCATACACCTGCAAAAAGAATGAACATGGGCATCATCGGAATCAGCCACCGAATCACAAGTGCAACACCGCTGTAATCGTGTGTGTAAAACAAATAGAAGAGAAAGGGAATAATAGAGCCAATCATCAAAATCCTGGCACACATTTCTCTGAATTTCCAAGACAGTGCCATCGCTGATCTGGTCGCCTGGTACAAGCCGGGCAAGAGTAGCGGCGTGGCAATGAAAATTCCTTGATTCCCAAATGTCATGTGGAATGCGTATAGCAGATTTCGCTCCATTCCCTTGTGTATGTAACGCCATATCCTGTCAGTCATTTGCGTCACCGTTTCCACTTTGTGTGCCAAGACGTAGGTCGCCGGTGTGATCATACCAAATGCGGACCACATGAGGACGCAGTGCAGAAGAATGGGTATGACGGCTAACGGAAGAAAAAAGAGGAGCGCCTTTTTGTAGTTTGCCCACACAAGCAGGCACAGGAAGAGCACACTGAACACGAGACTCGGCGGATCGATCACAGGCAGCAGACCAAGGAGCAAACCTATGACCAGCCAGTCTATGGCTCTCTCACCGCCCTTCCAGATACGCACGAAATGAAAAAATATCGCGGTGAGGAGCATAG
>Ga0265294_10008218_pt1 | contig 12235 bp, 11 predicted proteins | sample MunlanPumphouse3_FD_192504 | JGI IMG/M metagenome (GOLD analysis project Ga0265294, IMG submission 192504) | Groundwater microbial communities from a municipal landfill in Southern Ontario, Canada - Pumphouse #3 | ecosystem: Environmental > Aquatic > Deep subsurface > Groundwater | place... | reverse complement strand
ATGTCTATAAAACCCCTCAAAAGGGTATCTTTGGAGCTGATATGAAGGTTTCCCTCCTAAACGATGGACCTGTAACAATTATATTGGAGAGCTAAAATCCGGAGCGAACCCCACTTTACCTCTCTTAACTCTTTCCATCCTTATTGGTAGATTCTACATTCTTAGTATTGTTTTCGGTTTCTGAATTAGATTTCTCAATTTCTTCTAGTTTATTCATATCACGTTCTTCTAAAAGCATCATCTTTTTCTTCTCAGCTTTCTCTATCTTTTGATTTTCTTTATCTCTCTTTTTCTTTATTTTTGCTAGTTTCTTAGCATCTCTCTCAGCCTTCTTTTTTAACTTTGCCTGCAACACCTCTCTAGCTTCATCACCTTGCTGGTAATCCCCTTTAACTTCTTCATAGTTGTCATAATAGATTTCACGTTTCATGACTAGCTCTTCAATTCCACCAAACTCATTAGACTTTTCATAAACAGCCTCTAAAGATAATCTTCCTAAAATATCATAAGAATAATTATTCACAATAGACTTGTTAGTCTTAAAATCAATGGTAGCTTTCTTTATCAGATTATTATTCTCATCATAATCATATTCAACTACAGTTAATAAAGTATCTAGGTAATCAACTTTTCGTTGAGAAGTTAGACGCTTACTATCATCATAAATAAAATAGTCATAAGAGATAGGAAAACCATCATAGTCGTTGGTAATGATTTTCTCAATTCTTCCATCAGGGAATTTTGTTACAAATTCAGAATAGATAGGATAACCTGCATCATTATAGTATTCAGTTTTAGTTTGATGTTTTTCAGGAATGCTAGTGCTGATTTTTCTTTTTATGAGTTTTCCCCCCCAAGAATAAAGTGTTTCTTCTTTATCACCATACTCATTTAAATGTCTAATTGTAGTTCTTAATGTAATAACATTATGGGTACTGTAATAGGTGATAGTATCTAAAGTATCAGAATAAGAGTATTCATAATACCCATGATAAGAATTGTTTCCTCCAAACTCTTTTATCTCCTTAATTCTATTTTCTTCATCAAACTCGTAAAAGTTTTTTGTAGTTACATAAGTTCGGTTCAAATCATAATCAGGAATCACTCTATGAGTCTTAATATAACATTTATCAACACCATAGGAAAATGGTAACGGGAGTTCTTGGCTAAACATTCTACCAATAGATAGAATAAACAACAACCATAAAATTCTTTTCATAAAAACTACCTTCTTAAAAAAATCTATTCAAGATTTGTTTAATGATTTTGCAGTAACTCTTCTAACGTTAAATCTTCAATCATCGGAAGACCTTCTTCTGAAACATCACTTTCAGAATTTTCTTCAGTGTCTAAAACATCTAAAGAGTCGCTGTCAATTATCATATTTTCTATTTCTGATTCAATATAAAGGGTTACTGTGCTGCCTTTTAAAACTTTAGAGCCAACCTTGGGCTCTACTTCTACAACTGTATTCTGGTCATAAAGTCCATAATTCTTTTTTATAAACTCTACCTCTAAACCCATTTGTTTTATCATTGAACTTGCGTTAATCGCATTTTCTTCCAACACTAAAGGAATATTTACTAATTGTCCTCCACTAGAAACTTCTAATTTAATGCGCTTTTTGTTCTTAACTATTTTTTCTGCAACAGGAATCTGTGAGATAACTGTACTATCTGGAGAATGTGGTGAACTAACCCATTCTATCGCTAATGAATCTGGGAATACAAAACCTGCCTCGCTTAACTTCTGTTTTGCCTCCGATAGTTTGAGACCTACTACATTGGGAGTTTTGAGTGATTCTCCAATATCTAATTTCATGGGAATAACAATTTTAGTCGAAATCACTAGAATTGCCCATACAAATATTATAAACAGAATCAAGGCAATACCAAATGCTTTTAAATTCTTCATAAGTATTAGCTTATCCTCTTAATTTTAGCAGCAAAAGAGCCGTCCATTTGATGTTTATGAGGAATAGTTTTAAGGAAATCTCCCTCGGTATATCTTTTATCTACAAATTGACTAGCAGGGACCAATTTAAAGTTAGAATGTTTGGCTAAGAATTTATTAATCTGCTCTTCATTTTCAACAGGATTCATAGTACAAGTTGAATAGATTAGATAGCCATTAAGTTTCACAAACTTGGCTGCATGATGAAGAGCTGAGTGCTGAATTTTCAAAAGTTCATTGTATCTTTGGTGTGTTTGCCATCTCAACTCAGATTTCTTTCCTAAGACTCCCCAGCCTGAGCAAGGAACATCTAACAATACCTTATCATAAGCTGGAGCTATCGGACCATACTTTAAAGCATCTTGGGTAATTAGCTTAATGTTGTCTAGTTGCAATCTCTCCATAGCCTGTTTGATTAACTTAACTTTTTTTGGATATTTATCTACGGATATAACTTGACCTGTGTTTTCCATTTTCTCAGAAATATAGGTAGATTTGCCACCTGGTCCAGCAAACAAATCTAAGATATTCTCACCTTTTGCCGGAGCTAATAAATCAACAACTAAGGCAGCTGCGGCATCTTGAACCGAGTAGTAACCTTCAGAAAATGCAACATCATCTAAAATAACTTGGGCTTTGTTTGCCTTATAAATATTATCAACTCCTGGATAAGGTTTAAGTTCCACACCTCTTTTCTCTAAATAAGGAATGAGTTTATTAATTGAAGTAGCTGTGTTATTTATCCGAATGTTAATCTCTGGAAACTCATTGAAGTACATTGCTAAATACTCAGTATCATCTATGCCAAATATCGGAACCCACTTTTCTATCAACTCCTTAGGGTAAGAATGCTCCACTGATATTCGCTCAATATCATCTAAGGGAAGTTTAATATTCTCAGGATGTCTGAGATAAGTGCGAAGAACTGCATTGACAAAATCAGCAGTGTTTTGACTAAATAATTTTTTTGTCAATTCAACAGTAGTATCAACTGCAGAGTGGTCAGGCACACTATCCATATATATAATTTGATATAGACCTAAATAGAGCAATATCTTTATTTTTAAATCAGTTTTGGAGAATTTATTATCATCTGTTAATTGCTCAGTTACATATTCTAAATATAATTTTCGTTTTATAACACCTTTTACTAAGGTATAAAAAAACTCATGATTACCATTATTCTTCTTGATTTTGTTAGCTTCATTATTTAGCAAACTCGATGACATTTCATTATCTTTCAGAACTTTATTTATAACCTTATAAGCTGTTTTTCTTTCTAACATTTTTTTTTAACCCTTTTTGTAAAGATTCCTAATACTTTTTTTAATCAAGTCTTCAACTCCTATCTGAGGTTCTACAGATAATATTTCTCGAAATGATTTCCTAATATCAAGTGGTTTATAACCCAAAGTTAGTAGGGCATTTTCTGCTTCTTTAGCAACATCATTAAACTGTGACGTGCCTAATACCTGACCTGTTACCTCAATTTCTCCTACCTTGTCTTTTAACTCGATGATCAATCGTTGAGCTGTCTTTTTACCCAAACCTGGTATTTTCGCTAGTAAATTATAATCATCACTAAGTATTGCATTAATTAAGGTTGCTACAGGAAGTCCCGACAGCATTGAAAGAGCTATTTTTGGTCCAACTCGAGATATTGAGATAAGCTTACGAAATAGAGCTTTCTCTTCATTAGTAAAAAAACCAAATAGCCTAACACCCTCATCGTTTTGATGGTAATGAATTAATAGTTTTATCTCAGAATGTGAACGAATTTTCTCATAAGTACTTAATGGTATTTCTACCTCATAACCAACCCCATGACAGTCTATAACACAATTTAAAGGAGTTATTTCAGCTACTATACCTTTTAAATAATTAAACATTAATATTCCTTATTTCTTTAACACTGCATAACAAGTTGTACTAATAAAATTCCTTAAGTAAGGAACTTGAGCTAAATATTGATTGAGAATAACTGGTTTTAAATGAAACTTAACTTCATAATTAGGATTTATAAAATAGAGCCTTGCGTCTAAAAAAATGAATTTTGACTCTCTTATTATTTGCTCAAAATGCTCTAAAGTAACCTTGCTATCACTCAATTCAATAAGTTCTTTAATAACCTCTTCCCTCTCACCTGTAATTTGTAATAATCTTCTATAAAATCTCATAGGTAACAGATGAATAAAGGGTATCTTTGAGAGAAATGAATTAAGCATCTGCTGATGACCACCAAAAGGATTCTGCCAAGGGGGAAATGCTATAAACGCAATTCCATTGGGCTTTAGATGATCATATGTAAAGGATAAAAGCTTTCTATGATTAGCTATATGCTCAATAACATCTCTAAAGAATATCAAATCATACTCTCCTATAGACTCAATTTTAAAAACATCTCTATCGTGCAAAATACATCTCTTCTTATTAATATAATCAGATAAATACTCTTTGCCATTAGCAATTTTATCTTTCGCTAAATCGACCCCTACAACACTGCATCCTTGCTTAAGAAAAGGCTCAAGATTACCACCTTCCCCACAACCAATTTCTAAAACAGAAATGTTTTTCGTCTCAATATAATGATTGAGATAGGGAATAATATACTTTGTGGTTGTAGTAACTTGTTCTTCAAAATACTTCTTTCGGTTTTTATGTCTCTCTTGCATAACCCTCATCCAGTAAATTTAAATTTCCAAACTTTACCTTATTAAAGTGAGTATAAGCAATAGATAAAGCATCTGAAGCATCCTCAGATGTTATTGGCTCTTTAAGCCCAATAATCTTTTGGATCATTGACCGAACTTGTGTCTTATTGCCATTACCATTGCCTGTAACAGCCTTTTTTACTTCTCGAGGTGAATACTCATAAACTTTGATACCAGATAAAGCACATGCCGAAAGAATAACCCCTCGAGCATGTGCTAAAGTTATAGAAGACTGAACATTCTTGCCATAAAAAATAGTTTCTACAGCAACAATATCTGGTTTATATTCATTTAATACAGAAGATATTTCTTTGAATAATTCAGCTAATTTCCCACTTAATTTCAGCTTTGTGTTTAACTTTATGACATCACATCCTGCAGCTAAGACTTTTCTTTTATCAGATTGAATGATACCATACCCACAAAATCTCGTTCCTGGATCAAAGCCAATTATTATCATTTACTCTTGATTAAGTTTTTCCATCACTTCGTCAGATATTTCGAAATTTGCCCAAACTTTCTGAGTATCATCTAAATCATCAAGTTGATCTAATAACTTCATTAGCTTTTCAGCTACGGCATTAGCATCAACTGTTGTTTTGGGAACCTTAATTAAGTCTGCCTCTAATGGTTCATATCCTGCATCTTCAAAGTTCTTCATAACAGTGTGAAAATCAGATGCAGCAGTATATATCTCAAAATTCTCACCCTCTAACTTAACATCCTCTGCTCCTGCCTCTAATGCTTCCATCATAAATTCATCTTCATCCTTACCTTCAGCTGGTATCATAAAGAATCCTTTTTGATCAAAATTCCAAGAAACTGCACCAGATTCTGCCATAGAACCACCATACTTCCCAAGAGTGTGTCTCACTTCTGCAACAGTTCTGTTTTTATTATCAGTAGTGCAGTCTATCAAAATTGCAACACCACCATGACCATATCCCTCATAAGTTATCTCTTCATATACAGCACCTTCAATCTCGCCTGTTCCTCTCTTGATTGCTCTTTCAATATTATCTTTAGGCATGTTTTGGGCACGTGCAGCCATCACTGCAGTTCTTAAACGAGGGTTTGCATCTTGGTCTCCACCACCCATACGGGCAGCTATAACTATCTCTTTTCCTAATTTAGTAAATACTTTGCCACGCTTAGCATCTGCTGCGCCTTTTTTATGTTTAATTGAACTCCACTTATTATGTCCTGACATTAGCTTTCCTCTCTAATTTTGATTTAAAAGAGCCGACTAAGTCGGCTCAAGTTTAATAACCATTACTGAGTAAATAATATTTCAGTTTGTTTTTTTGTCAATTTATTCTTGTTCCTGATTTGCTGCAGCGATAATTTTATTCGCTTCATCAGTAGGAACTTTCTCATAATGAGAGAATGATTGTGTGTATTTTCCTCTACCTTGAGTAAGAGATTTGAGGGATGGAAAATATTTATGGACTTCAGAAAGAGGAAGTTCAGCAGTAAGTATCTGCTTTCTTCCTTCTTGTTCCATACCAACTATTTTTCCTCTTCTGGTAGAAATATCACCCATTACATCACCCATATATTCAGTAGGTATAACAATTTTCAATGTGTGAATAGGTTCTAACAAGATAGGATTACATTTTGAAAAACCTATCTTTAGTGCCATGGTTGAGGCAAGTTTAAATGCCATTTCAGATGAATCAACTTCATGATATGAACCATAATATAAGTCACAGTAGATATCAACAACTGGATAACCAGCAATAATACCAGCAGACATGGTTTCATTAATTCCTTTTTCAACAGCAGGTATGAATCCTGAAGGAATTGTTCCACCAACTATTGAATTTATAAATTCATATCCTTCACCTCTACCCTTGGGACCAATTCTCATAAATACATGACCATACTGGCCTTTTCCACCTGATTGTTTTTTATGCTTATATTCAACATCAGTCTTTCCAGTAATAGTCTCACGATAAGGAATTCTTGGAGCTTTAAGAATAGCATTTACTTTATAGCGGTTTTTTAACTTCTTTTGAAGAAGAAGAAGTTGTTGTTCACTTGTTCCTGAAAGGATATTTTCATTAGTTTCTGGATTAATTTTAAGACTTATTGTTGGATCTTCATTCATTAATCTTTGAATAGCAACACCTATTTTATCTTCATCGTTTTGAGACTCTCCAATTACTGATTTCCACATAACAGCATCTGGGAATTCAACAGGAAGACATCTTACATTTGAACCGACTTCAACAAAAGAATCCATTGACCTAGCATACTTAAGTTTAACTAAAGCACCAATTTCTCCAGCTTTAATTTCACCTGCATCTACTCTATTTTTGCCTTGAGCATAATAGATGTTACCAATTTTATCTTTATTATCTTTTTCAGGAACGAATACTTCTGTTCCAGGGATAATTGAACCAGAATATAATCTAAAGTAAGCGATATCACCCATAGTTGGGTCACCATAATTCTTAAAAATAAATCCTAAGATTTTTCCATCAGGAGAGCAGATAAAATCTTTTTCTTCATTATTTTCAACAATTTTTATTGTTTCAAAATCAGCTGGACTTGGGAGATAATCAATAATGGCTTCTAAAAGGCAATTTATACCAACTTGTGTGTGTGCAGAAACTGCAAATGCTGGCATTATTGTACCCTTAGAAATAGCTTTCTTAGCACCTTTAACCATCTCTTCTTGAGTTAACATATCAGCTTCAAAGAATTTCTCTAATAATTCTTCATCAGATTCAGCAACAGCTTCCATCAACTCATTTCTTTTTTCTTCAATAAAATCTACCATATCGGCAGGGATATCAGCTACTTTTCCGTCTATGTATGCTTTATTTTTAAGAATATCAACAACACCTTTAAAGTTTCCTTCGCTACCAATAGGTATAATAAAAGGAGTAGCAGTAACACCAGAGTTCTCAGCAATAGTATCAATAACTTTATTGAAATCGGAATGCTCTTGATCTAATTTATTTATTATTAACGCTCTGCTTTTGTTTGAGTTATCTATTTGTTCTAAAGCTTTTTCTAACCCAACTTCAAAGCCACCTGCAGCATTAGCAACAATACATACTGTTTCAACAGCAGGGAATACAGATAATTGGTCACCAATGAAATCAGGTGTTCCTGGAGCATCAATGATATTTATCCTATTATTTTTATAGTCAATGAAACCACAGCTTAATGAGAGAGAGTTTTTTTTATCAATCTCTTCTGGGTCGAAGTCCATGACAGTATTTCCATCATCAACTTTACCAATTCGAGTTATCATTTTGGTAGTATATAATAAGTTTTCTGCGAGGGTAGTTTTACCACCTCCACTAGAACCTAAAAAGGCTATGTTTCGAATATTTTTCATGTCATAATTCTTCATCAATTTTCCCCCGTTTATGGATTTTTATAATTAAGAACCATTCACTACAATAATTTAATAGGTGTCAAGTAAATATTATAATTTTTATATTAAAAGGTAATTATTACTTATCATAGTGAAGTTTTTTTGTCCTAAAAAACATCTATTCATTGTGTTTTATGCTGAAGATTATATCTTCAGTTAATTTCTTAATATTTTCATTATCTTTAATAGGTGCATGAATTTCGTGAGTATAAATTATCTGGTTGTTTGGTAATTTTTCGGTAAGATGTTTAATTGTTTTTCCTGGGTTTCCCCGATGAGAACAAAGTAAAATTATTTTTTTATTTATTATTTGATTATCATTTAGAAAACTTCTCAGTACAGGAGAAAATGTCCAAGCCCAAACTGGAGTTGCAATAATAATAATTTCATAATCATTAGGGTCAAAAACGTATGGTTTTAAAGCAGGAAGTTTTTTACTTACAGATTCATGTCCGCCTTGGAAAAGAATTTTTATACTGTTATCTGTGTAATTTTTTATAGGTTCTAGCTTAAGAGTATCGCAGTTTAACTTTCTTTTTAGAATAGTTGCTAATTGATCATTATCTCCAGAATAGGAGAAGTAAACAAAGATAGATTTTTTCATAATTACCTCAATTTTCTTCTATAAACATAGAATTTATGGTGAGCCCAGACAGATTTGAAAATAGCTGGAGCGTATTTTTCTAACCAGAAATATCTCATCATCATTTGGGCAAAATCTTTGTTTTTATCTTGCCAAAAGTCAAGTATAGTTAAAGGGTCTGTTTTATTATTTTCTGTTTTTTCTTTTACCAAGAATCCTAGTCGAATCTTTTTCAAGAAATCTTCTTTTGCCATGCCTATATCAGGCCAGGGAGGACAATCAAAGTAATCCCATTTAACTTGTTTCCAGCCTAAGTTTTGCATAATTGGATTAAAGTGTTTGTGCATAATATTCTCTTCTGTTAGATATTTACTCAAGTCTTCTTTACCTAGATATTTTTGACTCAGGTATCCTAATCCGCTCCTATTTGGTACAGCTAAGACGATAACTTTTTTAGTTACCCTGTTTAATTCTGCAAGAAATTGAGTTATATCGTCTACAAACCAAAGGGCTGAAAAGTTCCAACTAAGGTCAAAACTTCTATCTGGAAAATTCAAAGTGCTGTAATTATCAACACAAAGGGAGTTAAGCTTTAATGAAGAATCATTCCAAACTTTTTTTATCAGGCTTAATCTTTCTAAGTTATGATCTACAATCGTGACGTCTAAGCCTGCTTTAGCGAAGCCCATAGAATTTATACCTGAAAGACCTGTAAAACCGAACGAAGGTGCTTCTAAAATAGAAGATATATTATATCGAGCGATAATCTCCATGATCCTATTATGGATAATTATCCGTTCATAGCTAGAGCCTAATCCTTCGTCAGGGTTACTAAAGTATTTCTTCCAGAAGTTGATTATAGGTATAGCCATTATTTACTTCCTAAATACCAGTTTATTACTTCATCAAAGTTATCTAAAGTTTCAATATTTTCTAATGGTATATCTTTGTAAGTTTCTTCAACATCATAAAACCAACTTTGAGAGATAAGTTCGAATCTGGAGACAAATAGCTCATTTTTTAAGAATTTAGCAATTTGTCTACTTAGAGCGAACAGTTTTGCAGGAACTTTTTTATTCTTAGAATAGGGACTATGATGAATCTTCTGAGAAATATGCTGGACGAGTTCACTTAGCAAGATAGGATTTCTATCGGCAACAATATACCTTTTTCCTGAACCAGTTTTATTGGTAACAAAATAGGTAAAAGCTGTAGCGAGAGAGTGAACATTAGTAAGGTGAATTTTTACTTCTTGGGAAGAGAGTAGCATAATTTTCTTATCAACTAATTTACATAAGGTATAAGGGAAACCATAATCTCCAATCCCGTAGGTAATAGCTGGTCTAATTATAACAGAATCGAGTCCTAATTTATTTAGGTCTTCAATGATAGCTTCACTTCTTATCTTTGTAAAATGATAGTAATTGTCGTCCTGTCTAAGAGTAGAATCATCTGCTGGAAGTTTCTTTGGAATTGCACCAAAAACGCCAACAGAGGAGCAATAGATTAATCTAGCATTATGTTCCAAGCAGTAGTTGGCGATAACAGCAGTTGCTTCCACATTTGCCAAATAGTACTTATCTTTAGCATCGGGTCTTCCACCTCTTAATGCACCAATATGAACTACTATATCAAAAGTTTGGGATTCCAATTCAATCTTTAAACTATTAATATCACACAAGTCAACTTCAATAAAACTTATTTTATCTATAAATTCAGAAATTCTTTGTTTATCAGTATTGGGTCTTATCAAACCAACCACTTGATTTTCTGAATTTTTCAAGATTTGTCGTGCTGTTTCTTTTCCCACAAAACCACTAATTCCAGTAATTAATATTCTTGGCATATTATCTCCTAAAAATCTCTATTTTTTACATAAAAATTAGTTATTATTAAGTCAAGAAAAAATAGCTTGCTTATAAAATTCAATTATTTATAATGGTAATATTAAAAGAAGAACACAATAGGAGAGAAAATGTCTAATTTACAAATTAGTCAGTCTGAACTTCCTTTTCTCAGATTGCTTTCAGAGAAATTTCCTACAGTTGCAACCGCAAGTGCTGAAATAATCAACTTGCAAGCAATTCTTAATCTTCCCAAAGGGACAGAGCACTTTTTATCGGATATTCATGGTGAATATGATTCATTCCAACATGTTATTAGGAATGCATCAGGAGTTATAAAAGCAAAGATTAAGCATTTGTTTGAGTTAACTCTTACCACTCATGAGCGTGATGAGCTTACTTTTCTAATTTATTATCCTGAAGAAACCTTACAGTTAAAGAAAAATGATACTGACGATCTAGATGATTGGTATGCTGTAACTCTTTTCAGATTAATTCAATTATGTCGAGAATCTGCTTCCAAATATACTCGTTCTAAGGTAAGAAAAGCACTTCCTAAAGAGTTCGCATATATTATTGATGAGCTTTTAAACGAACAGGCTGAAAACAAAGATAAATATTATAATCAGATTATCAGAACTATTATTGAATTAGGTAGAGCTGAGTCTTTTATTGTTGAAATTTCAAAGTTAATTCAGAGATTCTCAATTGATCATTTACACATAATAGGTGACATCTTTGATAGAGGTCCTTACCCTAATCTAATCATGGATTTATTAGCTAAGCATCACAGTTTTGATATTCAGTGGGGTAATCATGATATTCTTTGGATGGGAGCGGCGTCAGGTTCATTGGCTTGTATTACTAACCTATTAAGGATTTCTTTTCGTTATAGCAATGTTGAGACTATTGAAGATGGTTATGGCATTAACTTACGTCCTCTTTGGAAGTTTGCTCTGGATACTTATAGAGATGACCCCTGTACTGAATTCATGCCAAAAGAAAACAACAGTGTCGAAGTCTCTTCTAATTTAGCTAAGATAACGAAAGCTATTACTATTCTCCAATTTAAACTTGAGGCTGAGTTAATCAAAAGAAGACCGGCTTTTGAAATGGATGATAGACTTGTATTAGACTTTATTGATTATGAAAAAGGTACAATTACTTTAGATGGGAAAACATATAAACTAACCTCATGTAATTTTCCTACCATTGACCCTAAGAATCCTAATGCTTTAACACCAGAGGAACATGCCATAGCTAAACAACTTAAAGAGACTTTTACAAGTAATGAAAAGTTAAAAAGGCATATGCAAATTCTTTATTCCAAAGGTTCATTGTATAAGGTACACAACAATAATCTTCTCTTTCATGGCTGTATATTGTTAAATAAAGATGGTTCATTAAAAAAACTAACTATTCAAGGAAAAGAATATGTTGGTAAAGAGTTAATGGATAAGTTTGATAAGATAGTTCGGCAAGGTAATATGAGTAAGAATGTAGCTGCCAAAAAATATGGAGAAGACATAATGTGGTATCTTTGGTCAGGAGTTGATTCTCCACTTTTTGGTAAAAAGAAAATGGCAACATTTGAGCGTCTATTTATCAAAGAGAAAGAGACACATGTTGAAGAAAAAAATCCCTACTATGAATTCAGGAATGATGAAAAAACCTGTAAGATGTTGTTAGAAGAGTTTGGTTTAGATCCAGAAAATTCTCATATTTTTAATGGGCATGTTCCTGTTAAAACAGT
>Ga0265294_10008216_pt1 | contig 12235 bp, 11 predicted proteins | sample MunlanPumphouse3_FD_192504 | JGI IMG/M metagenome (GOLD analysis project Ga0265294, IMG submission 192504) | Groundwater microbial communities from a municipal landfill in Southern Ontario, Canada - Pumphouse #3 | ecosystem: Environmental > Aquatic > Deep subsurface > Groundwater | place... | reverse complement strand
TTCACCTTAAAATATTCTCTCAGTGCTGCGAAAAGTTCAGCTACTCTCTGTGTTCTCTGTGCCTCTGTGAGAGATAATAAACGTACAAAAAAAACAAGAATATGAATGATAGTAGTACAGCGTTGACCAATGCCGCGCGGAGCGCGGCTTTAGGATAGTCCCATTTACGTGTTCGTGCCGCCCCCTCCAATACCTCAGTACTCAAGTGGGGTTGGAGCATACTGAGTGCTTGGTCCACCATTTCGGGTGAAACAATGTCTCCCTGCTCATTGCAGAGACGGACAAGAGGAGAATTGGCTGTATCACGAAAATTCGCATTGTATTCTTTTTCCGTGCCGGGGAAGACTGCAATGTCTATCGTCGCATGAGGCAGGAACCGTTTGTGCGAAGCGCCAAAAAGAAGTAATCCTGCCACAGAGCAAGCATGAACTCCATCCGTCCCACTTTCGGCAAGGATTTCGGTGTTGAGAAGAAGTCTTTCCCATCCATCCACATCATTGGTTTCCGGCAAAACTTGGCCGCGAATGGTTGCAAAATACTCAGTCAACCTAGGCCGACTCAGCTCCGCGATTGTCGAGCCGGTAACTGGCTGCGTCTCAAATCTCACGGAACCACGGCGCTGGAACAGCCTTTGAAGCTCTGCTGTATCCACTTCGCGGCTGAGTGTGCCGACGCGGATGTAGTAGTAGGCGTGGTTGTTGTGCCACACATGGTGAACGATCCATTCTGGTTGCACAGATACGACCACCACATCTTTCCCCGTCTCAACATCACGTATAACTTCATACGTGGGGATAATCGGTGGACGGATCTTGTCTCGGCAGGCTGTCATTACCCATTCTTCCAGATTTGCCCTGATAATGCCCGATATGGAGTGGTCATCTTCGACACCCAGCAGGACGCGGCCACCTTCGAAATTACTAAAAGCCACGAGTTCCTTGGCCAAAGCTCTATTGTCAATATCATCACGCTTCAGTTCCACGAAAGAACTCTCGCCATTGCGGATCAACTCCAGCAGTTCAGTTTTTGTCATTATACACTCTCCCGATTCCTCAAAAATCAATCAAACTCATGTGGTTCGCCCTCATCCTGAAGGATGCGCAATTCTGCAACGAGTGTCGTCATGCTCATTTCTTGCCTTTGCCATTCCCGCTCGCTACCATTAAGACTGCCCGGAGCACCACATCCAGCTCAGAACGGAACCCCTGCGCCTTATCTTCGCGAAGTAGCTGAAAAAACGGATTGTAAGACCTTGGCGATAACCAGTTATGTTGGTAACGCGTTGGAATCTTCGCCTTGTTTAACCATTGGTTGAGACGGTCGAAATGTGCTTGCGCATAGTCAAACTTCTTTAGATTATCCGGCGACGGGTCAGTGACCTCCGCATCATCTTTGATTTCAACAACATAAATGACGTCGCCCTTCTTGATAAAAAAATCAGGGCTGAACTCACCACGTTTTGGATGCTCCCCTTTCTTCCATGCGAATTCGATTGCATAGTAACGCTGAGGGACACTCTTCAACCATGCATCCAAAGCACTTGCGTTCTCTCTTTTGCACAACTCCCTAATGAATTTACGCTCATTGCTAGCATTCGCAATCGCAAAATTACAGGGTGTCTTGAAATCGTGCGTATTCGCCACCGTGACGCATCCTCTGATGAATTCGCCATCTTTATCCACAACTTCACGGAAGAACTCTACCTGTTCATCAGCGATGGTTCTTTCGCAACATGGTGGGCTTCATCATTCAGTACGGCTACACGGTCGCCTTTGCCGGTCAACCAGCCCGGCGGCAAGCATAACGGCCGCAACCCCATATAGGACATAGCTCTTACCGGTTCCGGTTGCCATATCAAGGGAACATGCAAGCTGATCTGGCAGTTGGAGATGCGACTCCATACCCTTCCACGAGCCATATCGCCGCTCCATTTCGTCATTTGATTTAAAATTATCTTCCGCCAACGCACGCAGGTTTGAATACTTTTTTCCTGCCATGAACCGCATAACCGTACGGATAGCATCTTTCTGGTATTCGCGGGTACCGCAAAGCTCATCAATGAAAGGTTCGTAAAGATCCTCGTTCAATACTGCCATGATTTTCTTGCCCAATTGATCCAATCGGAAAGCCACTTTCCAGCCAGCCTCTTCGATCGCGGCGGCGTATTGGACCTCGTCCAGATCAAAGACCTGAGTTTTTTCGTCATAATCAAAGTCCAGCATTACCATGGAAAGCGTTTCACGATTGCCCTTCTTCTGGAAAGGCTCGCGCACAATAACATCGCTACGGAAGGTCTTGATTTGAATGAAGGCCTGCTCAAACAGCTCTCCCTCCGGCTTTGCTCGCCCGAGTTTGTATTCCAGTTCCGGTGTGCGGATAAAATCAAAGCCAAACGCCTCAACTGTGTCATTGACTGCCATCTCATCCGCAGGCTGCTTCAGTGCTGTAAACTCGCGGCGGTGCAGCTCGTGGATGATGGAATACGGAATTCGCAGCGCATAGTAACGAATGTCGTTGTGGGTGATATAGTCCTGCTGAAAATCGAATGTCAATGCGGGTGCAATGATGAACACCCTGCTGCCGACGCGGGAACCGACGGCCTCGTGGATCTCCTGAATGGTCTCCTCGCTGATGGCGGCATCCTTGTGTGCAAAATGGTTGAACACCATCACATCCGCGCCTTTTCTAAACCCATCAAACGCAATACCACCCACCTTGTGCGGTTCGTCACGACACTGGAACAATTGCAGTGCAAAGAAACGCCAATCTTACCACTGAAGTTTCCGAAGCTGAGAAAAGTAATAGAGCCCGGCATTGAAGAGCGTGAATGCCTTGGGTGTTAGCTTTGCGCCCTTGTTGCCGATATCCTTGCGAAGGTTCAGCATTCGTTTTTGGATTGTATAGACAGCCAGTTTGCCGCAATCAATACCAATCCAACGGCGACCAAGTTTCTCCGCAACGGCGCAAGTTGTGCCTGAGCCAGCGAATGCGTCAAGAACGATGTCGCCAGGATTAGATGATGTTGCTATAAGTCTGTAAAGAAGTGATTCGGGCTTCTGTGTAGGATAGTCAACTCGTTCCGCTGCTTGAGAATTTACAGGAAACACATCAGTCCATACGTCTGAAGGTGCAACTCCTGAAAGATCGACGGCAAAGCGTTTAATGCGGGCAACACCGTTACGTGTATAATAAATAAGATTTTTTCTCTCATATTGCTTCATTGTTTCAATGGGGCAGCGCCACATACGAGAGATGCCTTTCCACTCATATTGATAGCCACCTCCTCGGAGACCTGTACCAATAAGGTTGTCAGCCTCATCTTCTTACCTCCAATTTTCTTGCCTTAAACCAGCCGCTCTACAGCCGATGTTCTACCAGCTACCAGCTTTTAGGCTTCCATGCCGCCCGATAAACAACTTTTTGGAGTCAAAGTGTATGCTTTTGCAATTTATTCACTCCCGTATGGATGAATTTTCATTTCAAGCTTCCAACTTGAGTGAAAATGTTTTCTGCAAGCAAGATACTTGCACTACTCCATTATCATTTTTACCGTAATGTTACAAAAACCCGCTTTAGAGCAGCCTAAAGTCTGGACAACAAACCTTACGCAGCAGCCGTTTGTTGTTCACGCTTCAGCGTGTTCTTTGCTTTTCTGACCGATTATTGAGAAGTTATCTTTGTTTCCCCAAACGCAAAGCGTTTGTTACTAAAGCAGCGGGCTCTTAATCACAAACTTTTTGTAAGGGTGAAAATCTTCCACACATCACACAAACTCTTTTGGTTGCGGCGACTAGCTGCTTTAGAGGCTAATTAATCTAGAATGCGATAGATATCTTCCAGCGGTTTGCGTTCCGGGCGTTTATCAGCTCTCATTTCCTCTGTTGGATATCCGACCGGGGTAATTGCCACCACTGATCTTTCAGTACCGGCAAGTCCCATAACAGCATCCATGGCCGCGCGCTCAAAGGCACATATCCAGCAGGTGCCAAGTCCTTCGGCCTGAGCTGCCAAAACAAAATGTTGCATAACAATTCCGATATCGACATCAATAATGGAATCTCCCTCAGCCCGCTTCCAGGCAACTCCGCGGTCTCCGATTGCAACAGCTATTGCGGGTGCCGACTGCAGCCAGCCACGTGAATAAACCGATGCGATTTTTGTCCGCAATGTATCGTTCAAAACTACCTGAATCTCAAATGGTTGCAGGTTGCACGCTGTGGGGGCAAGGCTGACAGCCTCGCCCATCCTTTTGAGAGCATCCGCTGGAATCGGTCGATCCGTATATGCCCGATAACTGTATCGTTTTCTGAAAACTTCATAAATATCCATAATTTTCTCCTTGGGTCTTGATGGTTAAGCTCAGAGTAAATACTATAGCATATTATGAAATGGATTGGTAGACCTCAATTTGGTGTCCTCAATTTGATTGCACTGCAAAGCTATTTTAGGCTATCATAATCCCGAAATGGAGGTTTATTGATTATGAACTCACAAAAAATGAAATTAAAATTAGTGATCTCAGCTGTTGCCGCGGCTTCGATGCTGGCACTGTTCGGAGTGAGTGCCACTGCGGCACCCGCTGACTCAAGCGAAAGTTCGCAAAAAAGGGATGCGCGGATGCAATGGTGGCGTGAAGCGCGCTTCGGCATGTTTGTACACTGGGGTCTCTACTCTGGCCTTGCAGGAACCTGGGATGGCAAGCCCGCTGGCACCAGAGGCGGCATGGAGTGGATTCAGCAGATAGTCAAGGCCGACACCGACACCTACGCTGCACGCGCCATCCCTCTTTTTAAGCCGGTTCCCGGGTTTGCCAAAGCATGGGCCGCCTTGGCCAAAGAGGCTGGCTGCCGTTATATTGTTTTCACCTCTAAACATCATGACGGCTTTGCGCTGCACGACTCCAAGGTCAGCGACTATGATGCCGGGTCGGTTCTGCACCGCGACCTAGTCAAAGAGATCGTGGAGGCTGCCCGAGCGGAAGGGCTAAAGGTCGGCTTCTACCACTCTGTGATCGACTGGCATCATGACCAGTACGGTTATGAACTTTCTAAACAACTGCCGCACCCGCTCAAAGGTAAACCCTACCCCAATGGCACCCGCGACCATAATAAATATTTGGATTTTCTGCATGCGCAGGTCAATGAACTGACCTCTAATTATGGAACCATAGATATACTGTGGTGGGATTACAGCTCGCAGGACTTTCAAGGTGATACAGCCTGGCGTGCCATGGATATGATGTCTAAGGTACGCGCCAGGCAACCGGCAATTATCATGAACAACCGTCTTTTCCGTTCACCTGAAGCTGGCTGGAAAAGTATGGGTACAGATGGCTTCGCAGCTGCACTTGACCCCAAGTACGGCGACTTCATCACCCCGGAACAGCATATACCACCTACCGGCATGCCCGGTATTGATTGGGAAACCTGCATGACTTTAAACACCAGCTGGGGCTACAGCGAGCATGATCATGCGTGGAAGTCGCCTGAGCTTCTGATCCGCAACCTGATCGATATTGCCAGTAAGGGCGGCAACTATTTGCTCAACATCGGCCCTAAAGCCGACGGCGCCATCCCGATCCAGAGTGTCGAGGCCCTGAAAGCCATCGGAGCCTGGATGAAGGTCAACCATGAGGCGATTTATGCCACCACAGCCTCGCCCTTTGCCCAGCTTGCCTGGGGACGCGCCACCTCCAAGGGCAACACTTTGTATCTGCATGTTTTTGAGTGGCCGGCAGATGGCCAGCTGGTTGTGCCCATGCAGGCGGATGTTGCGCGGGCAGTCCTGCTGGCGGCTCCCGGTCAGGCTCTCAAAGCCGAGGTTGCAGGCTCGCAGACAAAAATTAGCCTGCCTGCGAAGGCTCCCGATTCAATTGCCTCTGTGATCCGGCTTGACCTGCGCAGTGCGCCGGTCATCGCCGAACCGTAGCATTACTGAGCTCTGTGAGCTGGAGAAAGTTTAAGGTAGAGTGTGCGGTACTGCATCATTAACAGCTAAAATTGGCGTTTAGCGAATGTGGAGGGTGCGGGAGAATGCGCCGTTGTGTGCTAAAAAATTTGGTTTTCCGCCCTTGCTTTCAGCACGGCGATAATGTATGGTTTATGCTAATTGAAGTTATTCATGTTTCATGAATGGTTACAATTCATAAATAAAGATGATGACGATGACGGCCTCGCCGCGGTTGACCGGCTTGCGGCTACCCTCTATTATAACTAATTATGATAATCAACCCGCATCGGCTACGAAGTGACACTATAAGGAATTCAGTATGAACGTAAGACGCAGATGTTTCATTCAAAATACATTACTCGCAGGCACGGCGATCGGGACCGGCTGCGTGCACAATGCAAAAGCGGCCGCTGGCTTCCGTGCCAAAGACGGAGATATCCGTGCGGTTCTCCTTCATCTCGGCTACAACATGTGGCACAATCCCCAGACGGAGCTCAACTTGAACGAGGCGCTCTGGGACAAGACGATCGATTTCATGGCTGAAAAGAAGATGAATATGCTGGTCGTGGATGTTGGCGAGGGGCTCGTTTTTCCGAGCCATCCCGAGCTGGCGGTGAAAGGATCCTGGACACCCCAGAAGCTGCACGCGTTTGTTACCCGCGTGAGCGGACTTGGCATCGAGGTTGTCCCGAAACTCAATTTCTCCGCGACGCATGATGCGTGGCTTGGTGTCTACCAGCGGATGGTTTCCACCAAGAAGTACTATGAAGTGGTGAAAGACGTCATTCGCGACACTGCCGAGATATTTTCTTCTCCACGCCTCTTCCATTTGGGCTGGGATGAGGAAACTCCGCAGCACCAGGGCCGACAAGATTATGTGGTCGTACGCAAGGGAGACCTTTGGTGGCACGATTTCCTTTACACCGTGAAGTGCACAGAGGACGCGGGGTCCCGCCCTTGGGTTTGGAGCGACTACGGCTGGCATCATACGGACTATCTGACACGCTGTCCGAAAAGCGTGATGCAGAGTAATTGGTACTATGACGAAGCCTTGGGCGGCATGTCACTCGACAAGGAGAAGAACCGTTACGCGAATATTTTGCAGCTTTACCTTGACCTTGACAAGGCCGGATTCGACCAGATCCCGTGCGGGTCCAACTGGCTTTCTGGTGCTCACAAACGAGAGCAACGTCCTGTGAACGACAGCATAGTGCCTCTAGTGAAGTTCTGCCGGGATAATGTCTCGCCGGCGCACCTCAAAGGATTCATGATGGCATCCTGGTCGTACATTAAAGACGAACAAGGGTATGAAAACAGTCATGCGGGGATCGAGCTTTTCGATCGGGCGTTGAGAGGTGAGGTTTAGAAAGAGTGAATCAAAACGGATACCATTGGACAAAATGAAAGTTCTTTAATGATGTCTACCAATACCGCTGTTGCTGATCCGCGCCCTAACTGGGACACCTATTTTATGAATATTGCCACGGTGGTGGCCAGCCGCGCCAACTGCTCGCGCCGTAAGGTCGCGGCCGTGGTGGTCGCTGAGAACCGGGTGATCTCAACCGGCTACAACGGCACTCCACGTGGTGTGACTAACTGTTTCGCAGGCGGTTGCGCCCGTTGCGCGGGGAGCGCGCCATCTGGCTCAAGCCTGGAGGAGTGCATCTGCGTCCATGCCGAGCAAAATGCCATCTGTCAGGCGGCCTACTACGGTATACGATTAGAGGGTGCTACGATTTATGTCACAATCAGTCCCTGTCTGACCTGCGCCAAGTTGATTATCAATGCCGGTATCCGGGAGGTTGTCTATGGCGGCGACTATGCGTTCAACGCGCAAACAGCGGCACTGCTGTCCGAAGCAGGTGTTGTTTGTCGTAAATTTGATGATTAGCGGGCTTGCATAGCTGAGGCAGAAAAGGCATAATAGACGGTTGAGTTTTGAAATAAGGAGAGATGAGAGATATGCGCACAAAGATTATTGCAGGTAACTGGAAGATGAATAAGACAGCTTCCGAAGCTGCGGCGTTGATCGAGGAGATTAAAGCTGAGCTGGAAGGAGTTATAGGTGTTGAGGTGGTTGTGTGTCCGCCAGCCGTTGCTTTGAAGGATGCCGCCGCTGCTGTTGAAGGCTCAGCGGTAGGTCTGGGTGCCCAGAACGTTCACTGGGAGGAGAGTGGAGCTTTCACAGGTGAGATCTCGGCCGCGATGCTTAAAGATCTGGGTGTCAAATACGTGATCATTGGCCATAGCGAGCGCCGTCAGTATTTTGGCGAGACAAACGAAACAGTGCACAAGCGCACCAAGGCGGCTTTGGCTGCAGGTCTGACACCATTGGTCTGCGTTGGCGAAACTCTTGAAGAGCGCGACAGCGGACAGATGGAGTCGGTGGTTACCAATCAAATCAGAGAGGGTCTAGCAGACCTTGGAGATGATTTTACCAAGATTGTTGTTGCCTATGAGCCAGTCTGGGCGATTGGAACCGGACGCACGGCGACACCAGCGCAGGCGCAGGAGGCGCACGCTTTGATTCGCCGCACTCTGGCTGAGATTTCCTCAGGTGATATGGCCAACACCGTGCGCATTCAATACGGCGGGAGCATGAAACCGGATAATGCGGTTGAGCTTCTGAGTCAGCCGGATATTGACGGCGGGCTGATTGGCGGTGCTGCGCTGCAGGCCGATTCATTCGCCGCGATTGTCAAAGCTGGGGTGTAGTTGGGATTCAGGATTCAGGAGTCAGGATACAAAATTCAGGAGTCGGGATTTAGCAGGCTCATAGCGCCTGCTGCGTAGCGAAAAACGGTAGGGTAACTCGACGGTCAGCTGCATCGGAGTCCGGGTCAGTAAGCAACGCCACCGAGTCACCTGGTCACCAAGTCACTAGGTCAAAAAATAACTTGTAGCTTAGACTGCGGAGCAGCTTGCAAGAGATAAGCCGGAGGTCGGAGATCATTTCCGTATGCCTTTCGATACCGACCCCGACCCTGACCCCGAGTGATAGGCAAACTTCGTCGCAAACTTTGTCGCAGACCATTCTGAATTCTGTCTTCTGACTACTTTGGTATTAACTATGGAACAGAGTAAAAATAATAATAAAGCCGTCTGCCTTTTGTGGCTGCGGTTTTTTATGTTTTCAGGGGTCATGCTGCTTCCCTCTGCTTATGGGCAGGGCAAAAGTCAGGTTGAGGAGCTTATCGTAGTTCCGGCTGCTGGGAGCTACACCACTGAGCCGTTCACCTACAAGCGGGCTTTCAGGGAGCAGGTGCGCAATCATCTGATCTATGATATCACCTATCCCTCGGCAATTGTCTCAGAGAGTACACAGAACAATGTGGTTCCAGCTGAGCTTTATCTGCCGGTTGGGGTAACCGCGCAGAGTGCCATGCCCGCAGTTGTCTGCATGCACATTTTGAATGGCGATTTCGCGCTCTGCCGTATGATCTGCTCGCGGCTCTCCGAAGCTGGCGTGGCCGCCATCTTTTTTAAACAGCCATATTATGGGGCGCGCGGCGGCAGCGAGGGCCGCCGGGCTCTACTAAAGAGCGTTGACACACTGATCACTGGTTTTGATCAGAGTACGTCCGATGCGCGTCGGTGCTTGGATGTCATCCAAAGTGTGCCAGGAGTTGACCCAAGCAAGGCCGGGGTGGCTGGTATCAGTCTGGGCGCCATTCGCGCTGGCGCACTCTGTGCCTTTGAGCCGCGCATCCAGCGGGCCTATCTCGCGTTGGTTGCCGGAGATTTGAAGCAAGTGATCCTCTCTGCTCGCGAGACCCGTGATCTGCGCGGGTTTATCGGGCAACAGAGTGTTGAGGACCAGAAACGGATCTGGGAGTGCGTTATGCGTCAGGATCCGCTGAATGCGGTGCCACAGTTGAAGCGCATGGCAGGGCAGAATCGTCTGCGCATGGTGCGGGCTGAGAAAGATGAGATTATGCCACCAGCGTGCAGCCTCAAACTCTTCAACGCCGTGAGTTCGCCGCAGAGTGAAATTTGCCTGGAGGGCATGGGGCACTACTCCGCCATGGCTGGCTTGGCTGGCATCATGGATGGTCTGACCGCGTTTTTTGCTGAGGATGTTCCTGCATCCTGGTGCCCGCCGGAGAACACGCAGAGCTCAGCTCCGGTTGAGCTGGTCGGCAGTCTGCTCAAGGATCTCGCAGTGCTGCTCGCCGTCAGTCCTAAGCAGGGCTGCGCGCATATGATTGCACTACAGAGCGAGTTTACGGTGAATGGCAAGCCTTTTAAGGTGAACTTTGAACTCGCGCTTGGCGCTGAAGGGCGGTTTAAGCTGGCTGGCACTTTTCCCGAGGTGGGTCACGCAGGCTTTGGCCGCGGTGAATCTCCATGGATCATCGGCGGGCAGAGCCGCGTTTTTTGCGGCACTCGCTCATTCGAGCCTCAGCGCACACTGACCAACTTAGTTGATCCACAGACACTGCTCTACTACCGCATGGCTCTGGGCTTGGTGACAGGCTCCTCCCTTGCGCCGGATTTAATCCATAATTACGCGGTGCTCTCAGAGGAAAAAGGGGAGCAGGGACGACGGATTCTCGCGGTGAAAGAGTTAAAGAAGAAGATTGAAGGGGAGTTGCGGCTGACCTTCGACAGTGCGGGCCAGTGTCCTTTAAACGCGGAGTGGAGGACCAAGGGGGGCAGCGGCAGCATCCGCTTCACTGCCTGGCAGATGAATGCCGCTGCCGACAACTCCATTTTCGAACCAGCCGCTGAACTAGAACAACAGGCGGTTGAGCAGGGGGATGTTTTGCAGATGTTTGCCTCGATTTTTCAATTTTTAGTGGAGCACTTTAAATGAGAATTTTATGGTTGATGTTTGTGTTGCACTTGGCCTGTGGTCTGCTATTCGGGGGGATGCCGGAGATTAAAGTTACCGCGCGTGACAGCGGCGGCCATGGGCTGCTCTGCACAGCTGGGAAAAAACGCGTATTGGTGGTTGAGGGTACTCCGGAGCAGATGGGTGCCGCGCATGGCCGCTTGATGGCAGCAACGATACCCCGAGTGATGCCGCAGACCATGTCCTTGGTAGGCGCGGCGTACACCATTAAGAAGGGGATCTGGTTTCACGATAAAATAGACGAGATCTACGGCTTGGCCTCACCGCATACACCGGTGCGCTTCATCGATGAGTGCAATGCCATGGCCGATGCCGCTGGTATTACTCGGCGTGATGTCATTTGCGGTAATTTTTTTCCTGAACTCTTTCATTGCAGCGGTGTTGCGGTACGCAATACCGCCACAGCAGGAGGGCGGGTTGTGCATGCGCGTGTGCTTGATTACATGCGCGATATCAATTTGCAGCGTTATGCGCTGGTGCAGGTTTTCATTCCCAAGGATGGCTATGCCTGGATCTCACTTGGCTACGCCGGCTTGGTGGGCACTGTGACCGCTATGAACGAGCATGGGCTGGCGATCGGGGAGATGGGCGGCGCGAGTGATGAGTCTTGGAATGGAATGCCAATGACATTTTTGATGCGGGAGATCGCGGAGCGCACCAGGAGTGTGGATGAGGCGGTGGCTTTGATGAAGCGTGTGCCGCGGACCTGCGAGTATTTTTATGTGGTCAGCGATGCCGCTAAAAACATGGTGGGAATCCGCGCGCGGGTCGAGGATCTCATGGTTCTGCAACCCGGTGAACAGCATGAGCTGCTGCCGCCGGTGCCAGCCGACACAGTGATGTTCTCAGGTGGCAGCCGGGCAAAGGAGCTCTCCCGGAGGCTGCATGCGGCGTTGGGCAAGATTGACGTGCAGACCATGATTGAGATCATTAAGCGTCCGGTTGCCATGCGATCAAATCTGCACAACGCGATTTTTCTGCCGGAGACATTGGATATGTGGGTTGCTGACGCTGGGAAAAAGAGCCCTGCCTGTGATGAGCCCTACACAATGGTGAATCTGCGCCAAATCATTGATTTTTATAGGATGGAGACAGCCAAAGTGGTTGGGCCTGCGCAGGGTGCGGATTATTAATTTTTTTCTATTAATGTAAGAATGTAAGAGAACCTGTAACGCACTTACTAAAATACTGAGTCAAGCTTTAATTTTGTTTATTTGTTTTCTCTTTCCAAGTTTTTATGTAAGATAGTTGCGTTTTGGTGCATATTTTTTACATGCTTGGAACCTATTCGCCATTTTCACTAAAAAAAATCGAGTATTTCATAGTTTTTCATGGTTACTGAACGTTCATTTGCAGAGCTTAATGTTTGGCAAAGGATATTTGCTGAGCATTGGAATGCTTTCACTGGCTATTACATAGATAAGCAGGGTC
>Ga0265294_10008215_pt1 | contig 12237 bp, 9 predicted proteins | sample MunlanPumphouse3_FD_192504 | JGI IMG/M metagenome (GOLD analysis project Ga0265294, IMG submission 192504) | Groundwater microbial communities from a municipal landfill in Southern Ontario, Canada - Pumphouse #3 | ecosystem: Environmental > Aquatic > Deep subsurface > Groundwater | place... | reverse complement strand
AGTTATAAACACCTTTGGCGTCTTTGCTAAAATTTATTCTTAAATCCTCATTTTTAAAGTTATAAGCAAAAGAAACTTCACTTAAGTTTTGTTTTTGCGGTACTATCAAATCGTTGATTAAATCTTCTAAGGTTTGTAATAATAAATTACTTCCTATAAAGCTTAGTTTATTTTCCAGTGTTTTAACATTATCATTTTCACTTATCTCACATTTTGATTGAGACAAGATTAAACCGCTATCTAATGCCTTTTCCATATATATAACACTAACACCAGATTCAACATCTCCATTTATTATCGCTTTATGCATTGGTGAACCACCACGATATTTTGGAAGTAAAGAAGCGTGAACATTAATCGCTTGATATCTTCCGTGAAACAAAACCTTTTCAGGTATTATTTGTCCATACGCAGCTACAATTATAAAATCATATTCATTTTCAATAATCTTGGAATAATCTTTTTTAATTGATATCGGTTGGAATAACTCAATCCCCAATTCAACTGCTCGATTTTTAACAGGGGTACCCTGTAAAATTTGTTTCCTTCCAACCGGTTTATCTGGTTGTGTAACTACTAAGTCTACTCCATATAATTCATGTAATTTATTTAATATTGGAACTGCAAATTCCATGCTTCCCATAAAACATATTCTCATCTATCTCACCTAACCTACATTAGGGTAATTATCAATATTAATAAATATATTGTCATTTATATACTTATCTACTATTCTATTAATTACCTCTACTAAATTTTCTTGTTCCCGATATTTAACTAACACTGACGCCATATATATATTGTTAATCTTCATAGTTTGATCCATTGCTGGTCCAAGTACAATAACATTATTTAATTCTCTTTTTATTTCTTTAGATACTTCAATTCCAGCATAGAAAACATCTCTGATTTGACTACCACTAAACATTATGTTTACTAAATAGTAGAAAGGAGAATATCTGGCGATTCTTCTAATTTTCATCTCATACTGATAAAAGCCTAAATAGTCATTATCGCAAGCATATTTTATTGCATAATGCTCAGGATTCATAGCCTGAATAATAACTTCACCTTCTATATTTCTTCGACCCGACCTTCCAGAAACTTGCATAATCAACTGAAATGTTTTTTCTGGTGCTCTAAAATCGGGAACATTAAGATTAGAATCTGCTTGGATAATACCAACTAAAGTTACCTTAGGAAAATCAAGCCCTTTAGCTATCATTTGAGTACCAATTAAAATATCGCCTTCTTTTTCAAACTTATTTAAAAGAAGTTCGTGTGAATTTTTCTTTCTTGTTGTATCGTTATCCATTCTAAATACTCTAGCTTCTGGAAAACTATCTTGTAGTTGTTTCTCTATTTTTTGTGTCCCACTTCCCATAAAGCTTAATTCTTTCGATCCACATCTATTACATTGGTGAGGAATCTTTTCTTCATGATTACAATAATGGCATTTTAACGAATGTGAAAACTCATGGTAAGTAAGTGAAATATCACAACTTGGACATTTGTATACATAACCACATTCACGACAGATTACAAAATTTGAGAACCCTCTACGATTAATCAATAATATAACTTGTTCTTTTCTTTCTAATCTATTTGCAATTTCTTCATTCATTCTTTTAGAAAAAGGACTAGTATTACCGCTTTTAAACTCATTTAGCATATTAACGACTTCTATTTTTGGCATTTTAGAGTTTAAAGCTCTTTCCTTAATTTCCAACAATTCATAGTATCCTTTTTTTGCTCTTGCAAAAGATTCAATATTTGGGGTTGCAGAGCCGAGAACCAATGGACAATTATGCAAACTAATTCTTCTTTCCAATATATTAACAGCGTAATATATTAAACCAGTAGTTTGTTTATATGATGACTCATGACATTCATCCACAATAATTAAACCAATATTTTCTAATGGCGCAAAACAAGCACTTCTAGCCCCAATAACAATTCTAGCTTCTTTTCTAATTATGCGTCGCCATTCATCATATTTTTCACCACTTGATAAACCTGAATGCAAAGCGGCCACTAAAGATGCGAATTTATTCTTAAATCTTGAAATCATCATCGGTGTTAATGATATTTCTGGAACTAATAATAAAACATTTTTTCCTTCTTCAATGACTTTTTCGATGGTTTTTAAATAAATCTCAGTTTTACCGGAACCTGTTACTCCATGAAGAAGAAAAATCTTTTCTCTATTCCTTTCTTTAATAATCTTTTCAAACACTTGTTGTTGACTATCATTAAGAGAAATATCCTTATCTTTTGTCTCATAAAGTGTTTCAACTTTACGATAAACTTCCTTTTCAACAATTTCAACATAAGCATGTTTTTCTAAAGTATTAATTATTGAATTGCTTGTATCTGTTTTATTAATTAGTATTTGTTTAAGTTCTTCCTTATCTTCCAAACTATCAAGATAAGTTAAAACTCTACTTTGTTTTTCAGTTAATTTTTCAATTTCTTTATTTGTTCTTCTTACAAATTTTCTTGAAATATTTGATTTTTTGTCCTTTATTTCATATATTTGAATAAGATGATTATTCTTTATTTCTTTGTTAATTAACGGATATAATTCAACGTTTATATTATCTAAAAAAACTTGTGATTGATATTGAAAAGTCGGAACTAGCGCTTTATCTAAATGTTCTAAATCAATTACTTTTATTTTCGGCTTATAAATTACCTTCAAAGCTGAAGGTAGAATAGTTTCTAAAACTTTAATTAGTATTGTATTTGTTTCTAAACTAATTTGTTTTGCGATATTGATCAATTCTTTATTAAGATATGACTCTAGATCAAGAATCTTTACTATTTCCTTCAAAGCATTCTTGTACTCAGTAGTTTCAGAAAAACCAATTATAAATCCCATAATTTTTCTATTACCAAAAGGTACAACAACTCTTGCTCCAAGCTCAATAAAATCCTTGAAAGGTTCAGGGATTATGTAGTCATATGTTTTGTTTACGTTTTTAGCTTTTACATCTACTAGTACTTGAGCAATCATGAGTGATTCTCCTTTACGGTTAATTATATCAAATTCTCGCTAACAAATAAATAATAACTCATTTTTTTATAAAAGCAAATGGCTAATCGATTGCATTTACTTACGATAAAAGATATAATATTAATGTTAAATTTTATTTATGAAAGGAATTTATTATGAACAATAAAATAGAATTAAAGGAGGAAGCACTAGTCTTTGCTCTTGGTGGACTTGGAGAAGTAGGAAAAAACATGTATTGTGTCCAATACCAAGATGAAATTATCGTTATCGACTCTGGCCTTTTATTCCCAGACGAACACTTGATGGGCATTGATTATGTAATACCAGATTACTCTTATCTGTTAGACAATCAAGACAAAATTAAAGCGTTGATTATAAGCCACGGACATGAAGACCACATTGGCGGAATCCCTTTTTTATTAAGGCAACTCACTCTACCAGTAATTTATGCTTCTGGTCTTAGTTACGGACTTATTCAAGCAAAGCTTGATGAAAAAGTTGACTTCCCTGTCAATTTACAAAAGTATGTTGAAGACGATATTATCCAATTTGAAAGGATGAACGTCACTTTCTTTAGAACAAATCACTCAATACCTGACTCATTTGGCTTAAAAATAACAACACCTGCTGGAGTCATTGTACATACAGGCGACTTTAAGTTTGATTTTTCTCCTACAGGTAATGACTCAAACTACCAAAAGATGGCTAGTATCGGAGCAGAAGGTGTTTTATGCTTATTATCTGACTCAACTAATGCAGAATTAGAAGATTTCACCACCTCTGAGAAAGTTGTATCAGAAAACATTAAAGAAATGTTTGATTCGATTGATGGTAGAATTATAATCTCTACTTTTGCATCTAACATTCATCGAATTCAACAAATTGTTGAAGCATCTGTTGCTACAAACAGAAAAATCGCTGTTTTCGGTAGATCAATGACTAAAAACATTGATGTAGGTATTAAACTTGGATATATAAGAGCTCCAAAAGGAACTTTTATATACACTAGAACTAAATCAGAAATAAGAGATAGAAATTTAACAATTCTTTGTACAGGTTCACAAGGTGAACCATTAGCTGCATTAACAAGAATTGCAGCCAATACACATAGACAAATTTCTTTGATACCAGGAGATACTGTTATATTATCTTCATCACCTATACCTGGAAACTTAGAAAGTGTTAACAGAACAATAAACATGCTTTACAAACATGGAGCTAATGTTATTTCTCAGTCACCATTCGCTGACGTACACGCATCTGGTCACGGTGGTCAAAATGAGTTGAAGTTAATGCTAAAGCTAATGCGTCCTAAATACTTTATGCCTATTCACGGCGAATATAGAATGTTAAAAATTCATTCTCATTTAGCTATTGATACAGGATTAAAACCAGAAAATACATTCATAATGGAAAATGGCGATGTATTGGCGTTAACCCCTGATCATGCATATATAAAAGGAAAAGTAAAAACATCCGATATCTATGTCGACAGTGAAACTGTTGGCGAAGTTGGTTCCCTTGTCATTAAAGACAGAAGAGAACTTTCTGAAGACGGATTATTATCAGTAATTCTTACTATATCGCAGGAAAATTATGAAGTCATGTGTACTCCAAATATTATATCGCGAGGGTTCTTATACTTAGAAGAAAATGATAAGATGACTAAAGATATGCAAGAAATAATTCTTGATGTTACTGAAAAGTATCTCAATCCAAAACACAAATTGAATATTTCAGGAATTAAAAATGATGTTATTAAATCGCTACGCAAATACATACATAATGAGACTAAACGCGAACCTATGATTATGCCAGTTATTATGGTTTTATAAATAGAATAAATTACGTAATCTATAGTTAGTTTCATACAACAGACAATAAAAAAGAGTAAGATGTTAGTATTAAATTACTAGCATCTTTTTTTATTAAGATAGTATATATTATATATTTATGAGTAAGAAAACTTTTTGAATAACGAAGTTATCAATATAAAGCAAAAAGAGGCATGACATAAAAGTATAAAAAAACCTTAGATATGCAATTATAGAAAGTTCCCATTCTATTTTCAAAAAATAAACTCTCTGCAATAATGATATCACATCTTGAGATTAGCATGTACAATTAGTCCATGAGCCGATGATTTATTATAATACACCACTCATAGAAAATAAAAAGTAGACACTTTTTTATTATGTATCTACTCTTAAAGGTTCAATTCAATCTAATCATTTTTTATTGAAAATCTATCATTAATCGATTGTTACAAACATCTTTAAATGCGTAAAAAATCTCTTTTGTCACTGATGCGTCTTCTAAGGCATCATGTTGTTGATTGTTTAACACTTTGTTTTGTGAATAAACATTATATGCATTAAATAGACCTATATCATTTTTTAATCCATAGTAAGTTTTATGAAGACTAAGAAGATCTATGAATTGCATACTCTTAGTAAAATTACTCAAACGATGAATCCGGTTTAACTTATTTAACTCTAAATGATCATTTTTTCCCCAAACATAGACTATCGGATTATACTTGAGTTGAATGTCCATTATTTTTTTATGTAAAAATTCATATGGCTTTCCATCATCAACAAATCTTTGCTCGATATGCAGAAACTTTTTGGTTCTAATAGACAGTTCAGGGAATAGCTTTGGTTTAATATAACTAGAAAATTCTTCAACATTATTCCCATATTCATCAGTTAATACATAACCAACTTGAATAATTTCAGATATGAAATTTTGGTAATTATTATATGGTGGCATACTCATCTCAAAATCAATAAACAAGCGATATCTGTTTTGATTAATCAATGATTTAATGCCTGATTTAATCATTGAAATATCATAATAAACCGTTGGTTTATTTTTATTTGGTGATAGTAATTTATCAATAGCAACTACATTTCTAACTAAATGTCCCCTGTATAGTCTAGAATTTATTTTTACTGTCATAAAAATAAATATACCTGGTTGAAAATATTGCATAAATTGTTTAAACATACTTTTACTCATATAATAAAAATCAATTTTTTTCTTTGACTTGATAGCGACCAATCTTTTTGATTCTATTACTCCATGTAACATTCCATTAATGTATTCTTCCATCCACAGTTCACCCCGTGATTCTTTTTATTTATCTTGAATTTGTTTTAGAGCTAAATAGATATTATCAATTGCTTCTTCATTTATTCTTAAAGCTTTTAGTTCTTCCCTAGGAGCATTTTTAATATTTTCTAGTGTTTTATATTTTTTTAATAATTTATCTTTTGTTGATGATCCAACCTTAGGTATTGTATCTAATATAGAACCAAAAATTGTTTTTTTTGCTAGATTTCTTTGAAAACTAATTGCAAAGCGATGAACTTCTTCTTGCATTTTATATAGTAAAGAGTAAAGATTGGATCTTTTATCTAAAAAGATTTCTTTTTCATCTTGGGTAACTATAGATTCAGTCTTATGTCGTTCATTCTTTTTTAGTCCTATTACAGGTATTAAAATATTTAACTCCTCTAAAACTAATTTAGCAGCTCGTAATTGAATAATTCCCCCATCAACAACGATTAAATCGGGCGCTTGTAAACCTTCCATTAACATGCTTTGATATCTACGATAAATAACTTCCTTCATCATTTGATAATCGTCAGCTGTATTGGTAGTTTTGATTTTATATTTTCGATACTCATTTTTATCTGGTAATCCATTTGTAAAAACAACCATAGCTGAAACAAGATTTTGTCCTGAAATATGAGAATTATCGAATATATCAATTCGTTTTATTGCATCAACACTAAGAAGTTCTTCCAACTCTGTTAAAGCGACAATTGTTTTATTCTCTTTATTTAAAAACGTTGGTAGATTATTGTTCAAATGAATTCTAGCGTTTTCAATAGCTATTTCTAGTAATTTAACTTTTCTACCTCTTTGTGGCGTAAAAATAATATTACCAAAAATATCCGGAAATAAATCATAATTGTATCCATAAGGTAATAAAATTTCCTTAGGTAATGGGTTTTGTTCATAAAATTGGGCAAGATAGGTTAACAATATTTCTTCAACAACTCCGTAATAAGTAAATATCTTAGATTTAGAGAACAACAACTTACCATTTCTCATAAATAAAATATTTATAGAAATATAATTATCATAAGTAACAAAATTAATTATATCACGATTTAAGTTATCATTAAAAACTACTTGTTGTTGTTCAGTTGTTTTAGTAATAGCTTTAATCAAATCTTTGTACTCTTGCGCTTTTTCAAATTCCAGTCTGCTCGAATGAATATTCATTTTTTCAGTATATTCATCGATAAACTCTTTGGTATTTCCTGACAAAAAACTACGTACTTTTTTAATCAAGTTTTTATATGTATCCTCAGAAACCTCAAATTCGCAAGGACCTAGACATTGTTTTATATGATAATACAAACAAACTTTCTTAGGGAATTTTGAGCATTTACGGAAAGGAAATATAGAATCTAATAATCTCACTGTTTCGCTAGCATAAAATGCATTAGGGTATGGCCCAAAAATATTTCCTTTTTTGTTTTTAATATCTCTTGTAATTCTTATTATAGGGTGTCTTTCATTTGTAACTTCAATATATGGGTATGTACTATCACTTATTAATTTAATATTGTATTTTGGCAAATGTTTTTTTATTTGCCCTAATTCAAGAAGGAAAGCTTCTTTCTCATTATTTGTAATAATAAAAGTCAAATCATTAATATCTCTAACTAGTCTAGTCGTTTTTTCATCATGAGCACCAACAAAATAAGAACTAACTCTCTTCTTTAAGTTCTTCGCTTTACCTACATATATAATTTTTCCTGTCTTATCAAGCATTTGATAAGTTCCTGGTTTATCAGGCAATGATTTTAACTTATTTTTGATTAATTCGTTCATATCAATAAAGATTATACCAAATTGTTAATTTTCTTGCAATTAAAACAAAGACTGTGAGAAAAAATGCTTCTCACAGTCTAAAAAATATATTATTTAATGTTCTTAATAATATTTTCAATTCTTCTTCCTTTATTATAAGAATCATCATACTTAAATACTAAAGTTGGAACTTTTCTCATTTTAACTCTTTGAGCTATTTGATTTTTAATAAATCCATTTGCTCTTTCTAAAGTTTCTTGAGTTTTTTCTAAGTCTTTTGCTTCTCCATAAACAGTGTAATAAACATACATGTATGATAGTTCGTTGGTAATCTTTACTCCGGTTACAGTAAGAAACCCTAAAACATCTTTTACTTCATTATGGATAATCTCAGCAACTACTCTTTGAACATCAGTTTCTAAATGACTAATTTTTGCCATTATTCCACCTCTTTCATCATATAGACTTCTATAACATCACCGATTTTTATATCATTATAATTTTCAATGGTTATACCGCAATCATATCCTTGCTTAACTTCTTTTACATCATCTTTAAAACGCTTTAGAGAACCAAGTTTTCCTTCAAATATAATCTTACCATCTCTAACTAATTTTACAATAGAATTTCTACGAATAATACCATTAGTTACCATACATCCAGCAATAGTACCAATTCTTGAAACGCTATACGTTTCTCTTACTTCTGCTTCACCGATAACTGATTGTTCGAAAACTGGATCTAATAAGCCTTTCATCGCAGCTTCAATATCATCTAAAGCTTCATAAATAACTCGATAAGTTCTTATTTCTACGGTTTTTTCTTGAGCTAAATCTCTTACTGTGCTTGGTGTACCTACACCAAAACCTATAATAATTGCTTCTGAAGCTTCAGCTAGTAATACATCAGTATCAGTAATAGCACCAACTCCAGTTCTAACGATGTCGATTGAAGTTCCTTCAACCGCTATTTTATTTATAGAGCCCTTGAAAGCTTCAATTGAGCCTTGAACGTCAGCTTTAATGATTAACTTCAATTCTTTAAGATTTCCTTGTGCACGGCTAAAAAAATCTTCTAATGACATAGCTGGTTGATTAGAATGTTGTTTATCAAATTGTCTTTGTGCTCTTTCATCAGCAATATCTCTTACAGTTTTTTCATCGGAGAAAACCATAAAAGGATCCCCTGCACTTGGAACATCAGATAAACCGATAATTTCAACAGCTTGTCCTGGCAGAGCTTCACTGATTTGTTTACCAACATCATTAGACATAGCTCTAATCTTTCCATAAGTTGAACCAACTACAAAATTATCTGAAACCTTTAGAGTTCCATTGTCAACTAAAATGGTAGCAACAGGTCCTCTGCCCTTATCTAGTTTAGCTTCAATAACTGTACCAGCTGCATTACGTTTTGGATTAGCTTTCAACTCTAGCATTTCCGCAACTAATTGAATTGTATCTAGTAAATTATCAATACCGGTACCTTTTAGAGCTGAGATTAAACAATAAGGTGTTTCACCGCCCCAATCATCTGGTAATAAATCCAAATCAGCTAGTTCTTGTTTGACGCGGTCTGGATTAGCTCCTGGTTTATCAATTTTATTTACAGCAACGATTATTGAACATTTTGACGCTCTTGCATGATCGATTGCTTCTCTTGTTTGTGGCATTACACCATCATCAGCAGCAACAACCAATACAACTATGTCTGTTATTTTTGCTCCTCGAGCTCTCATTTCAGTAAAAGCAGCATGTCCTGGTGTGTCAATGAAAGTTATCTTTTGCCCGTTTTTTTCGACTTGATAAGCCCCAATGTGCTGTGTAATTCCGCCAGCTTCAGTATCAACCACTCTAGCATTACGAATATTATCTAATAATGTAGTTTTCCCATGGTCTACGTGACCCATAATCGTTACAACAGGAGGACGACTTACTAAATCTTCAGGATTATCATCATTCTCCATTTCGTCAAATCTTGTAACATCGGTAATAACTTCATCTTTAAACTCTAAATTAAATTCCATAGCTAACAATTCAGCATTTTCACGACTGATTTCTTGGTTTTGTGTTGCCATAACCCTGAGAAACATTAATTTTTTAATAATCTCAGTAACTGGTTTATCCATTTCTTCAGCTAAATCTAAAACTGTCATACCTGTTTTATAAGTTACACTTGTTTTAGTTGGTTTAGGGTTTTTCTTCTTTTTGTTCAAAAGATTATCTTTTTCTACATAATCTTCCTTAGTCTTGATAAATTTTTTCTTGGCAATATATTTTGACATATGACCACCTCTTCTTCTAAAATATTTCTTACTGTTTCATTTTTTCTGCAAATCCTTTATCTGTGATTGCAATAACCTTACGGTTATTTTTGCCAATTGCACCACTTAATTCATCTGTAGTAAAAATATCGATTACCTCTACTTCATAAAAGGCAGATTTGTCTCTTATCCTTTTATTAGTATTAAATCCGGCATCACTAGCTAAAAAAACTAGTTTTGCTTGTTTACCTTTTATCTTTTCTAAAGCAAACGCTTCTCCAGAAACTAATTTTTTAGCCTTTTGGCATAAACCAATAAGACTCAATATTTGCTCTTTATTCATCGTTTAAGCCTTTCATTAAATCTTCATAGATAGATTCTGGAATTTCTATTTCTAAATGTCTTTTCAAAACATTTGTTTTCTTCGCTTTAGCAATAACTTCTTTACTTCTAGACAAATAAACACCTCTACCATTAGCTTTTCCAGTCTTGTCATAAATAACAATCCCTTCAGGAGTTCTAACGACACGCATTAATTGTTTCTTTTCAAACCGTTCTCCAGTAACCACACATTTTCGTAATGGTATTTTTTTGGTTTTCATGTTTATCACCGCCTATATTAAAATTTTATTCCTTGTTCTAAAGCATCAGTTTCTGGTTTAATATCAATTTTCCAACCACAAGATTGAACTGCTAGTCTTGCGTTTTGTCCCTTTTTACCAATAGCTAATGATAATTGATCATCAGGAACTATCGCTAACGCTGATTTTTCTTTCGCATCAATTATTACAGCTATGGTTTTTGCTGGTTGAATTGAATTAGAAATTAATTCTTTAGGATCACTACTATATTTATAGATATCCATCTTTTCGCCATTCAAGCTATCAATAACGCTCTTGATTCTAGCCCCATTACGCCCTAAACAAGCCCCAACAGGATCAACATCAGGATTATTAGAAGCAACACAAACTTTACATCTATCTCCTGGATCACGTGCTAAACCTATAATTTCTATAACGCCATCTTTTAATTCAGGAATAGCATTTTCCATTAAACGTTTAACAAGATTTCTATCAGTTCTTGAAACATAAACTTTTGGTCCTTTTGTTGTTTCTTCTACCTTTGTAATATATACACTTAATCTATTACCAACAAACAAATCACTAGTTAATAAATCACGTGAAGGTATTGATGTTTCTGTATCTTTTCCCAAAAATAATGTAACAAATTCATCGTTTATTTGAACGATTTCTGCACTAAGCATTTCTCCAACTTTATCAGTGAAATAAGATAAATTTCTTTCTCTTTCAAGTTGTTTTAACCCTTGTGTCAACATTTGTTTTGCTGTTGAAGCAGCTAAACGCCCGAAGTTTTTAGGAGTAATCTTTTCCTCGATAACATCACCAATCTTTACTGTCTTCTTTAGTTCTCTCGCTTCTTCTAAAGAGATTTGTGTTCCTGGTTCAGCTTCAGGATCAATTTCAGCTACTACCAATGATCTAGCAACTAAAGTAATCTCTGCTTTTTCTTCATTAAAAACTACTTCAGCATTTTGTTTGCCGTTATAAGCTTTTTTATAAGCATTGATTAACCCTCTTCCGAATACTTCTAAAATCTTTTCTTTAGGAATATCTCTTTCTTCTGAAAGAACTTCTAAAGCTTTAAAAAAATCTTTACTTGTCATTTTTCTCTCCTAAAACTTGATAGCTAATCTAATTAGATTAACATCAATATAATTTATATTTATTCTTTTATTTTTACTAGTTAATATAGTTAAAATCTCACCATCAAAACCAATTAGCTTTCCTTCTAGTTTTTGTTCATAAGTTTCTAGATATATCTGTCGATCAACAGCTTTTTTTACTGCTTCTATACTTCTTAACTCTTTTTCCGCCCCTGGGGAGCTTATTTCTAAAGTGTATTCATGGTCAATTGGATCTAATTTGTCTATAAAAGGATCCAATAGCCTTGTGGCTTCCACAACATCATCCATCGAAACGCCTTCTAAAGAATCAATATAAATTCTTAAAACTGGATCTTTTTTATTAGCTACATATTCAACGTCATA
>Ga0265294_10008214_pt1 | contig 12237 bp, 10 predicted proteins | sample MunlanPumphouse3_FD_192504 | JGI IMG/M metagenome (GOLD analysis project Ga0265294, IMG submission 192504) | Groundwater microbial communities from a municipal landfill in Southern Ontario, Canada - Pumphouse #3 | ecosystem: Environmental > Aquatic > Deep subsurface > Groundwater | place... | reverse complement strand
CGCTGATGAAAGCGAAATAGGCCAGCAGACTCCCGGCGACACACGCGCTAAATAACATGTCCACAGCCACGCTTCCCCCCACCGCCACGAAGAAGCCGCAGGAAGCCGTCACCATCACGCTGAGCAAACCCGAACCCGCTCCGCCATAGTGCCCCATGACGCGGCAGAGAAGCCAAAGTAACGCAACCGCCGCCAATATGCTGGGCAGACGCGCGGCGAATTCATTCTCCCCGAAAACCTTCATCGCGCCAGCCGCGGCCCAAAAAAACAGCGGTGGTTTTCCCAGAAAAGGTAGGTGAGCGTCATTCATCCAGACGCGCGGCGTCACCCAGTCGTCCGTGACCGCCATCTCCTGCGCCACCTGGGCGTAACGACCCTCCGTGGCATCGGTCAGAGGCAGCAGCGCCGTCGATACGGCCCGCGCGACCAGCGCCAGCGCCAGCGCGACCGGCGCCAATCGGACAACGGCGTGTCTGGACCACGGCGTCATGCCTGAATCCTGCTGTCGAGGGTGCCGGCGGTCACCGTCAGGCCGACGGCCACACCTCTAGACCGCACGCGCCGCCGTGACACCAGCCGCTCTCTGATCTGCCAGGCCGCGCGCAACATCCTCACGCCGTCCCGCAGCGGGTGAACCGTAGACCCCTCGACGTCGTGCCACTCCACGCCCCTCTCCAGCACGCGCAGACCGCGTTCGCGCGCCTCGGCAAGCACTTCCAAGTCAAAGGCGAACCCGTCGCACGAAAGCCCCGCGAACAGCGCTCGCGCGATATCACCGTCGAACACTTTGAACCCGCATTGCGTATCCCGAAACCGCAGACCGAGCACCGCCTGCGTATGCCACGCGAACGCTCGTCCGAGCAAACGCCGCAACACCGGCTGGTCGTCCTCCACCGTCGCCCCTTCCTCCCGGCGAGACCCGACAACAACGTCCGCATGCCCCTTGATAATGGGCTCAGACAGACAGCCCAACTCTCGTACCGGCGTCGCCCCGTCAGCATCCATGAACGCGACAACACGCCCCAAACTGACAGCCACACCCCGCCTGACCGCATAACCCTTGCCCCGATTACAGGTGTAAGACTCCACCCGCAACGGCAGGCGTCCACAAAACGACTTGGCGATGCGCTCCGTGCCGTCACGGCAACCATCGCAAACCACAATCACCTCGAACTCGTCCCGCGCAATACGTTCTTTCGCAAGGTAGTCGGCGACTGATTCCAGCGTATGTCCTAGTCTGCCACTTTCATTGTACGCCGGAATGACAATGGATTGTTTAATATGCATCGGTCGCGTCACTTCCTTTCCTCGGCCAACCTGAAACTCGCAGACTGACCGCACCGTGAACATCCATCTGCTTTCTAACGCGATGGTGAAAGAGTACACGCCCTACATGACATACCCGTTGACATAGCATTACTAATATGAAATAAAGGCATCACGCTTTGCTCGCAAAGTCAACGACCTCAGCAACGCCCCTAGCCGTTTTCGCTCCTCTTCCGTCGCACGCTTGTCCACCACCCTCGCGGCCAGTTGTTCGCCGGTCATTTTCCCCGCCGCCAACTGCTTGGGTCCCTTTTTCCCGCCCGTCAGCACGTCCGGCAGTTTATCGCCCAGCACAGCCCGCAAATGTTCTCGCCCCGGCTTGAAGTAGTGCTTCAGCACGACTTCGACCGTCTTGTGTCCCGTCACCAGCCGTGCAAACTCCATCGGCACTCCGGCCGAGAACGCTAGGCCCGTCACGCATACCGTAGATTTTTCACCCTTAGATGGAAGCCTGCCGCGCAGGCCCTTCGCGCGATTTGCTCTTCACCCGCCACCCCATGAACCCAACGCCCAAGTGGATGGGGGAACAACACGGGGGAGCCCGCCGATCTAGTGGTGGGACTTTTGGTGGGTTAGTGGTGGGACTTTTGGTGGAATTCCCCACCACCCCACACGGTTTCACATATCACCCATGCGTATACGGATAAACAAAAAAGCCCCGGTTTTATTGGGTTTTTCCCATAAAACCGAGGCTTCAAATTGGTAGCGGGGGTAGGATTTGAACCTACGACCTTCAGGTTATGAGCCTGACGAGCTACCAGGCTGCTCCACCCCGCAATCTGGTTTTCTGTTTCTGGCGCGCCTCGCAGGAGTTGAACCTGCAACCTTCTGATCCGTAGTCAGATGCTCTATCCAATTGAGCTAGAGGCGCTCTTGAAAACGTGTGTAAAGATAGCAGAAAGCCTGCCGCATGCGCAAGGGCTAATTCGAACTAATTTTCACTTCAAATCATTGAACATCTGAAACGCTTATGCCGGCTTTAGCCCCTGGTGCACGACCGCACCCACCGCCTGAATCATCGCCGCCGGCTTCTCCGACTGGAAAACGTTGCGCCCCATGTCCACGCCGGAGGCGCCGCTCTGGATCGCCCGGTAGGCCAAGTCCAACGCCTCCAGTTCAGGCAATTTCTTGCCGCCCGCGATCACGATCGGCACCGGACAGCAGGCCACGACCTTTTCGAAGCCCTCAGTGTAATAGGTCTTCACGATGTTCGCGCCGTTCTCCGCGCACAGCCGCGAGGCCAGCCCGAAGTAGCGCGCGTCGCGCGCCATGTCCTTGCCCACCGCCGTGACGCCCATCACCGGGATGCCGGACGCCTGCCCGGCATCGACCGCCTGATAGAGGTTCGCCACGGTCTCCGCTTCAGTGGCGGCGTCGCCGACCGACACCATCACCGCGATGGCCGAGGCGTTGAGCTTCACCGCGTCCTGAATGTCGATCACCACATTGTGGTTGAGTTCGGTCAGAATCGAGGTGCCGGCGTCCGAGCGCAGGCAGACCGGCTTGCGGCAGGTCGGCGGCACCAGCGCGCGCAGCACGCCGCGCGCGCACATCAGGCAGTCCGCATATTCGATCAGAGGCACGATGTTGAGATCGATGCGCTCGACGCCCGAGGTCGGCCCCATGATGAACCCGTGGTCGAACGCGAGCATCACGGTGCGCCCGGTGGCCGGGTTGAAGATCCGGCTCAAGCGGTCCTTCATGCCCCAGTCGAGATTGTTCGATCCCTTGAGAAAAAAGCCGTCCGTCCGTTGCGCCACGCCGACCCCGTACTCCCTGCCGTCGCGGATATCATCTAAATCTGCCATGGTTCTCTCCTTATCAACATGATGCCTTCACCGTCGCCGCGAAGGCCGCAAAAATGCAGGCCATCGACGCCGCGCCGGCGTCGCGCGGACCGATCGAACGGTCGCCGAGATTCTTCGCGCGCCCGAATCTGGCGCGCATCGCGCAGGTGGCTTCCGCCCCTTGTTCCGCAGCCGCGGCCGCCCGCTCAAACATCGCCGCGACGCCTTGGGACTGGGCGGCCAGCAACGCCTCGGTCGCCGGGATCAGCGCGTCCATCAGCGTCTTGTCGCCGACTCGGGCGCGCGTGACAAATCCCAGCTCTTCGAGCCCGCCGTTGAAGACTTTGGCCAGCGCGGCCGCGTCTAACTCGGCGGCCCCCTCGGGCGCGGTGTCGCTCATGCCTTGCAGCCAAGAGCCGTATAGCGTGCTCGTCGAGCCGCAGGCCTCGTTTTGCAAGGCCTCGCTCAACGCCTTGAGATACCCTTTGAAATCAGCGCCGCCGGCTTTGGCCATCGCCTGAAACGCCGTGACGATGGCCGTTCCGTGGTCCCCGTCGCCGCCGGCGGCCGCATCCAGTTCGGAGAAGCGCTTCTCCCCCGCGCGGATCGCCTCGCCCGCCGCCGCGATCATCTCTTTGAAACGCTGAAGCGTCAACATCATGTTTGTTCCTGGTTTCAGGTTTCCGGTTCCCGGTTCCTGATTTCTGACTTCTGAACGCTGACCGCTGATTGCTGGTTTCAGGCGGTCCAGTACGGCGTGCGTGCACGCGCCTTGAGATATTCCTGATGGTCCGCGTCGAGCTTGCACAGGATCATCTGGAAACCGGCCATCTCCTGCACGGTCAGATACTCCCCGCAGGCGCCGGGCGTGACGTTGATGCCCTTTTCGGCGAGAAGCTGCGCGGCTTTGCGGTAAACGACCAGCATCTCCATCAGCGTGGTCGCGCCGACACCGTTGATGATCAGCAGGGCCGTGTCGCCGGCCTTGACGCCGGTCGCCTGCATCAGCGGCGCAATCATGCGGGAAGCGGTCTCGTCGGCCGTGAGGATTTTGCTGCGGCCACCGCCGGCCTCTCCGTGCTGGCCCATGCCGATCTCCATCTCGTCATCCGGCAGCACCGCGATCGTCCCGCCGTTTTGCGGATGCGTGCAGCCGGTCATGGCCACCGCCAACGTGGCCATCTGGCGGTTGAAGCGCTCGCCGATCTCCACGACCTCTTCGAGGGTCTTGCCGGCTTCAGCCGCCGCGCCGATCACCTTGTAGAGCGGGATGCAGCCGGCCAGCCCGCGCTTCTCCTCCGGGTCGATATCAATGCCAGCGCTGATGTCCTCGTGCGTGACGATCTCGCAGACCTTGATGCCCTCTTTCTGCGCGTCGCGCAACGCCTTGGAGGCGCTCATGCGGTCGCCGGCATGGTTCAACGTAACCAGCACAATGCCGGCCTCGCGCTTGAACATGCGCAGCGCTTCCAGCAGCTTCGGCGCGCCCGGCGCGGCAAAAATATCGCCCACCACGCTCGCGTCCAACATGCCTTCACCCACAAACCCGCTGAGCGCGGGCTCATGGCCCGCGCCGCCCAGCGTGACAATCGCGACCTTGCCCTCGTCTTTCGGCGTGGCGCGCACCACGATCTTCTCGCCCACGAGTTTGACCTTGCCCTTGTAGCACAAAGCCAAGCCTTCCAGCAGCTCCTTGGTCAGGTTCGCCGGGTCATTGATAAACTTCTTCATCGCCATAACAAAACTCCCTTATACCAGTTGCACATACTCGACCGGAATGCCGCCGTCATACACGAACGCGATCTTCATCGTCGGAAACGTGGTGACCGGCCACAGCACGCTCTTGCCCTGCAGCGCCTTTTCGATGTCCTCGACGATATAGGCCACATGCGTCTCATCCTGAATCGCGGCCGCCATCGGGCTGTCCGGCTCGAAGTAGAGGAATTCGACCTTGTACGGATGCTTGTCGGCTTCGGTGATCCAGACCTTCAGCGGCTCGATGAAAATCATGTCGTCCAGCTTCTCGAAGACCGGAATGCCTGTGTGATGGTACGTCATCTTGCTTCTCCCTAATGCGGGCGGTGCCCGCAACCCTCACCCCGCCCTCTCCCAGAGGGCGAGGGTGAAAACAACTTGTTTTTGATTGTGATTGTCAAGCCGTAAGGCACTAACTTGTCGTGTTTGGTCTCGTTTCAAACGTTACAGCGCGGTGCCCGGCACCGTGAAGCGCAGCCCCGGATTATCATGGAAGGTGGCGTACTCGGTGACGATGGCCCCCTCTTTGCCGGCCTGCATGAAATGCCAAGTCTCGGGGCCCGCCAGTTTATACACCTTGCCATCGGCCTCCCACTTCTCGACGTGCACACACTTGAGATGCGGAATCTGAAGTTTGGACAGCATGGCTTTAGCCTCCGGGAACTGATCGAGGTTCGGCTCGCCGACCTCGCTGAACCCGTACACATAGCCGTGGCGCACCTGCCAGCTCTCGATCTTGCAGCGGATCGGCTTGCCGTCCGCATCCTTCGTGGGCAGGTGACGGTGCTCGGCAATGTTCTGCCCGGGCAGCAGATAGATCTCGTGGCCGAAGTACCCCTCAGCCTTCTCGTTGCACCAAAACACGCCGCCCATGCCGAACGCCGTGAAATCCCCCTTGCCAAAATCGATCGCCCAGAACGGTCCGTCCGGACGCTTCAGCTCGGCATAGACCGGCACGTTGAATTTTGTCATCAGGTCATAGTACGCCTGTTTGGCTTCCGCCGCATCGAATTTGCCGTCCTTGTAAAAATCCTCGTTCTTCATGTGCGTCGTCTCCTTGTTCCCTTTACATCCACAGCACGGGCTCGCGCAACCCGCCGTCAACCCCATCAGTCCCGCGCCCAACCCGGCGGCCATCAGGCCGGTCCATATCGAACGCGTCAAAAACATCTGCTTCATGGTCGTTCCCTTTCCACCTGGCCGCACCGATCACGATGCCGCCTGTTAGACACACTGAATCGTATTGGGTCTTAGTTTAACCCAATCCGCCTGCCGTGTAAATCCGGAACTCCATTCAACCGCGACAGACCGCTTGATGAGGCAGCACGCCTGTGCTACAGTCAGCGCATAACCTCCGGAAAGACTGATGAAAGGCCTGCTTCAAAAAACACCCAAGGTGGTTCTGTTCCTGGCGACCAATGAAAAGGCGGGGCGCGACAAGCTGCAAGGCATCCTGCGCTATGTCCGCCTCCACACCCCCTGGACCATCCACCTGCTGGAAAACCGCATCGGCGAGCAAAAGCTCGGCGATCCGCGCGCCTGGGGCGCGACAGGCATGATCGTGGCGCGCATGCCCGACTCTATCCGGACGGTCGCCGACGCCGCTCTGCCGACCGTCGTGATGGACTCGCGCCTGCTCTATGCGGAGCGTTTGCCGCGTGCCTCCTTCGTCACCAGCGATTCCTTCGCCATCGGACACGCGGGCGCTGAATTCTTCCTCAAACGCGGCTTCGCCCACTTCGCCTATGTGGCCGACGCTGAAGAGTGGGATTGGTCCACGCTGCGCTATCAAGCCTTCAGCGAGCGCTTGCAGCAGGCCGGCCATGCCTGCGAGCTGTACGGCACAGTCTCCAAACTGGAGCGCTGCGACTGGACTGTCGACCAGCAGCGGCTGGCCCGCTGGCTGCTCGCGCTGCCCAAACCGGTCGCCATTCTGGCCGCGCACGACCGCCGCGCCCGGCAGGTGCTTGAGACCTGCCAACTCGCGGGGCTTGACGTGCCCGGAGACCTTGCCCTGCTCGGTGTCGACAACGAAGAGATCTTGTGCGAGAACACCACGCCCACCCTCTCCAGCATCCAACCCGATTTCGAGGCGGGCGGCTACGAAGCCGCGCATCTGCTGGAACAGCTCATGCGCCGCACCCTGCGCACCCCGCAGACCCTTTTTTACGGGGTCAAGCAAATCGTCGCGCGCGAATCCAGCCGTCCGAGCCACCTGTCTGACAGGCGCTTTCTGAAGGGCCTTGAATTCATCCGCCTGAACTCCGGCGCGAACATCGGCGTGCCTGACATCGCCGGTCACATGGGAGTGTCGCGGCGCATGGCCGAGATGCTGTTCCGAAAATTCACCGGGCACTCGATTCTTGATGAGATCCGCCAGACGCGCCTCGCGCGTCTCAAGACGTTTCTTCTCGAGACCGCCCTGCCCATCGGCCAGATCAGCGTTCAGTGCGGCTTTCAGACCGAAATGCACGCCAAGCGCGTCTTCAAGCAATATACCGGCCAGACCATGCGGCAGTTCCGCCGCACGATAGGCCAGTAATGTCAGCTCAGACGGATCTTGCCGGCCAGACGCATCAGGCAGATCGTTGACGCAACCGAGACCGCACACAGCGCGCCGCCGAGCAGCGACGCACCGTACAGCAGATTGCCGATGCCGAACAGCGCGGTCCAGACCGCCAGACAGCCGACCATCATGCAGAGCAGGCCGGTCGGCACATCCCAGCCCCCCGCCGCCTTGGGCAGGTCCGAGGCCGCTTCGACCTTGCGCCAGCCCGGGCCGCCCGCGCGGATCTTGCTGCAGAAACGCGCCAGCACCTCCTGCTTTTCAGGCGGCGTCAGATAGGTCACCGCGAGCCAGCCCGCGGTCGTGAGCAGGATGCCGATCACCAGTTTCCAAGCGCTGTAGTCCATCACGTTGAACCACCCGGCGTCGCGCATCGCGGACTCAACCCCCATCGGCCCAGCCCCCCATTGGAAGAAACAGGCGACCGCAAAAGAGATGACCATCGCCGAGATCTCGCTCCAGGCGTTGATGCGCCACCAGAACCAGCGCAGGATATAGAGCAGGCCGGTGCCCGCGCCGATCTGCAGCAGGATGTCAAACGAATCCTTGGCGTTACGCATCCAGAGCGCGACCAGGCCAGACAGGACCAGCAGCGCCAGCATCGTGCCCCGGCCCACGGCAACCGCCTGTTTCGGCGTCAGGTCGCGCTTCACGAAGCGCGCATAAAAGTCCTGCACCACATAGGAGGAGCCCCAGTTCAAATGCGTCGCAATGGTCGACATATAGGCCGCAATCAGCGAGGCCACGATCAGCCCCAGCCAGCCCTTCGGCATCGTGGAAATCATGCCGGGATAGGCGATGTCATTGCGCAGGAACTGGTCGTCCACCTTGGGGAAGGCCCGGGCCAGACTGCCCACGCCGGCGGCGTCGGCCTTGCGCTGGCGGACCTGCGCGCGCGCTTCGGCCGGCATCCGTTCCTTGGCCGCCGAATACTGCTCAACCACTGCCGCGTTCTCGGTCAGCCAGGCGCGCGCGGCCGCCTGCTCGGCCGGAGGCGTCATCGGGAACTGCACCAGAGAAACCAGCGCCACAATGATCCACGGCCAGGGGCGCATCGCGTAGTGCAGGAAATTGAAGAGCAGCGTGGCCCCGACCGCATTCTTCTCATCCTTCGCCGACAGCATGCGCTGCGCGATATAGCCGCCGCCGCCCGGTTCGGCCCCGGGATACCAGACGTTCCACCACTGCACCGCAACCGGCAGGATCAGGACCGTCATCAGCGCCGAAACGCCGCCCGCGCCCGACGGGAACATCGACATCCGGGCCTGCACGTCGGCATTGGCGAACAGCTCCTTGAGCGACGTGATCCCGCCGACATCCGCCGAGTTGACCGCATACACCGCAGCGAAAACTGCGCCGACCATCGCGATCGAATACTGATAAAAATCGGCCCAGATCGAACCGGTGAGCCCGCCGAGCGTGGCGTAGACCGCGACGCCGGCTGATGCGCAAAGCAGCGTCATGACCGGTGACAGCCCGAACATCACCTGCCCGATCTTGATCGCTGCCAGCGACACCGTCGCCATGATCATGATGTTAAAAAAAACACCGAGGTATATCGCGCGAAAACCGCGCAGCACGGCCGCCGGCCGGCCGCTGTACCGAATTTCATAAAATCCCAAATCGGTGTCGAGCGCCGAGCGCCGCCACAGCTTCGCGTACACGAAGACGGTCATCATGCCCGTCAGCAGGAACGCCCACCAGGCCCAGTTGCCCGACACGCCCTGCGTGCGCACGATGTCCGTCACGAGGTTCGGCGTGTCGCACGAAAAGGTACAGGCCACCATCGATACGCCGAGCAGCCACCATGGCATCGAACGCCCGGACAGAAAAAAGTCCGACGCGCTTTTGCTGGAACGGCGAGCGGCGGCCGACCCGACAGCAATGACCGAGAGCAAAAAACCTATGATGATCGCCGCATCCACCCACGAGATCTTCAACATGCCGTCTCTCCTTGTTCGTTACGCTGCCTTGCGCGTGGCACTCAAACCCACACTCATGAACTCATGCGGACCGCGCCCGCAACCCGAAATTCTCACCACGAAGGTAAGAAGTTTATTAATGCTGTTGCTGGTTTGTAACGCACTTTTTCGGCACCAGCGAGGTCAGGCGCGAGGTGTCGACCGTGACATCAAATCCTTTGGGCACCGTGTAGGCGTAACGGAACTCGCCGTCCTGCTTGGTCCAGCTCAGCGTGACGGCACCCTTGCCGACCGGTATCGTTCCCGCGCAGTGCGTCAGCGGCACCTCCGCGAAGCGGAAGGTCACACGCCGGTTGACCGCGTCGATGTCGCCGATCCCCAGCACGTCGCGGTAATACATGCGCGTGACATGGCTCGCGAACCCGTGGCAGCAGCTCGCGGTCGGCGTATCGTTTTCCCAGAGTGTCCCGGTCAACGCCTCCATGCCCTGGAAATAGCCCTTGGTCTCTTCCAGAATTTGCGCGGACAGCCCTTGGCGGGCGAGCAGCTCCAGCCGCAGGTAGTTTCCGATGAAGGCGTTCGCGAAGTGGATCTCCGGATGTTTCCGGGTCTGCTTGCGCTGCGGGCCGAAATCGTCGCGCAGGCGCGCCCACAGCGCGGGATGCGTCTCCGGCGTGGCGGTGTGGAAGAAGAACGCATAATACTGGCAGGTTTCGGTGCGCTCACCCGAGAGCGCGAGCGTGCCGTCCGGACGCCGCTTGGCGTTGTCCACGAAGTAGGTGCCGTCATACGACTGGCGCCGGACTGTCTCGCGCACGGCGTCCGCCTTGGCCCCCAGCTCCGGCATGCCGTACATGCGCGCGGCGCACGCCAGCACCTCGGCATACGTCATGTTCGAGGGGTAGTTGACATCCTGCACCAGTTTGTTGGCGTGCGACCATTCGACGAAGACCCAGGCCGGCAGCTTCTCCAGCAGGCCGTCGCTGTTTTCGTACTGCTTGAAGAACGCCAGCAGCTCGAGGACGCGCGGCTTGAGCGCGTCGACGGTCGCGCGGTCGCCGCTGCGCTGCAGATACTCCTCGAGCTGCACCACGAACCACATCGCCCAGTTGGGAATGTAGTTGCTGTTGGGATGATCCGCCGGATAGCACATCGGCAGCATGCCCTGCGGCAAGGCCTCAAAGCGCGCCGGCAACAGGTAGTTCTGGAAGAACATGCGCTCCATGTCGGTGTTGCCGCACAGGTCGGCCGCCACGCGGCCGATGAAAAAGCTGTCGCACAGCCAGCCCGCGCGCTCGCGTCCCGGGCAATCGGTAAAGACATCCACCGCATTCTGCTTGAAGGTCTCGCGCGCGGCCTCGAAGATCCGGTTGAGCGCCGGGTCGGACGACTGGAACGTCGCGCGCTCGGTGTCCGGGTTCACGTACTCGCGAAACCCGAGATCCAGCAGCTCGCAGGCGCCGCCGGCGACCATCACCTTGAGGTACTTCAGCTCGTAGGGTTCGAACGATTCAAGGTGATAGGTGCCGGCCTGCGTCAGGTCGTAGGTCACGACGTTGGCGCATGAGTACCGCGTGACGCTCACATCGTCGCCGCTCAGGATTTCGTCAAACACAAAATAGAGGCGCGTCGGCGCGTCGCAGCGCACCGTGGCCCGGATGAAACCGGCATTGTTGCGGATGAATTCAAAGGTGCGGAAGCGGTGATGCCCCACGGCGCGGGCGTCGCCGTCCGTCCACGGCTTCTGCTCGCGCGCCTGCTGCGCGGTTTCGAGCCGCTGCACCTCGTAGAGCGGAATCGTCGCCAGTTCATGCTCCGGGAAGCCGGCGAAATGCGGCCCCACGCCTTTGATCGCACGGTCCGACCAAACCTTCTTGTCCGGGTTGAGCGTCAGTGTTCCGGAAGCGACCTCACGGAGCGGCGCCAGCACATGGAACACCGGGTAGGGCGCGATGCGCGCCAGCAGCGGCTGCTGCGGGCGCACCGTCAGCGGCACCGGCGTCACAGGCCCGCCCGTGCGCCAGGCATCGGCCTCGGGGGTCAGACGGTACACTTCGGAAAAGGTCCGCTGAAAACTGTAGCGCTGAACCTTCTGCACGCGGCTGGCCGGCAGGTGCGCCTCGAACCCCGCCGCGCTGCAGCCGGTCGCGGCCAGCACCTTGCGCCCGGCCACCACCTCGGCCTGCAGATAGGAGGGCTGGTTGAGGTGGTAGTAGCTGTTGACATTGTAACCCGCGACCTCAATGGCGATCACGTTCGGCCCCGGCCGGCACAGCCCTTTGAGCGGCCACTCATCCACGCGGTCAAACCCGTGCGGGCCGCGCGCGGGACCGTAGCCCAGAAACGCGCCGTTCACGAAAAGGCGGTAGACCGTCGCGCCGGTCAGCCGCACGACCGCCTGTTCGGCGGCCTCGCCGTCCACCGTCGCGCGGAACCCGACAAACAGATTCATCTCTTTTTCGCGCCCCTCCGGCCAGACCGGCCGCGCGGCAGCGAACGACGGCGTGACATCCCGGCACCCGTTGTCTCTCACCAGCGAAGAACACCCCATTACACCCAGCACCGCCAAGACCATCATGATTCTCATTCGCACCCTCCCAAAGGCTTTCCTGCCATGGTAGACATTCCCCCGCGTCAAGTCAACCGGGCCTTTTTTCCGGAAATCGCGCGGGCGCATGGCAGTTCTGTTGGTGGATACCCTGCTTAATCGTAATCTTAATCGTAATCTTAATCGTAATCCTAATCCGCTAACCACCGGTCGTCGGTCTCATATTCGGCCCGTTCCTCATGGATACGATCAGCGGACGTGCTGCGGATCAAGCCCACCAGCATCGAGACAATACGTACCAGTATCTCTTTCCCCTGCTCCGCACGGGCAAGC
>Ga0265294_10008213_pt1 | contig 12240 bp, 5 predicted proteins | sample MunlanPumphouse3_FD_192504 | JGI IMG/M metagenome (GOLD analysis project Ga0265294, IMG submission 192504) | Groundwater microbial communities from a municipal landfill in Southern Ontario, Canada - Pumphouse #3 | ecosystem: Environmental > Aquatic > Deep subsurface > Groundwater | place... | reverse complement strand
CAGTTTGAGATGCTTTGCATAGCAGTGGCTACCGCCATGGGATTCTGCGGCAAATAAGCCGTCAGATTCCAGCCCTCGCTTAAAGCCAGTGTAGTATCGAATGGAATCTGGGTGCCGGTTATACTACAAGTGGCATTTGAGTTTACCTGAATATTGTAGGCCTTGCCATCAGTCAAGGCACTGAGTGTGGAATAAGGATTACCTGGGATGTAAATTCCTTCGGTGCCTTTTACCTGCTGGATCTGGCTGGATATTGGAGCCAGGAGTGTAGGCAGCGTATGATCAGAAGGAGAGACATTGAGCGATACCAAATTCCAGCCTCCGGTGAGAGAGATGTTTTGGGTGATCTCATTTGAGCTTGTCTCGACAATAGCGCGGATCATGATTTCACCTGCAGTGTAGGCTGTCCAGCCGGCATTAGAGCCCATATTTACAAAGCTATGTCCACTATTATCTGTATCCAGGCCAATGCTTGAGGGATTTGGGATTTCCAGGATTGACAGATAGAAAGCACCATCAGGGATCTCAATTTCCGGAAAGAGAATGTAGTTCCATCCTTGCACCTGACTGCTAACAGGATATTGCACCTGAGCCAAATTGTCACCGGGCATTCCGTCTGCACCCACATCCTTGGCACGAACAATGAGGCTGGAAGGGGAAAAGTTGTGTAAATAAACCTTGGCATATTTCAAAATCAGCTCTGAACCATGATTATAATATACTGCCATTTGATGAGAATAACCTACGTTAAGTCCCATTTCCGAACTGCCATCATCATATTGCAGCTCGGTATATCCGGGAGTTAAAACCGTCACTTGTGCAGAATTGGAAGGCATAGACTCGTTTGTTCCGTACATAGCCGTCACGTAATAGCTGTGCATACCAGCATCAACGTTCATATCTACATAGTTAAAGGTGGTATTGCTCACCTGGGAGATCATAATCTGATCACGATAGATATTGTGTCCGCTTACGCCATCTACCGGGCTGATCCAGCTAAGACTAACGTTAGTTCCTATCTGGATGGCGGTCAGCTCCGTGGGAGCGGGAAGCACAATATCATTGAGTATTTTGAAATCATCAATCATGATGCCAGAGCCCTGAGCGGCCGTAGCATTAGAACTGAAAAACCAGCGGAACTTCACACTCTGGCCAGCAAAATCGGAGATCATGCCATTCAAATTGAAGCTTTCGGTCATGGAAGACCACCCGGTAGGAACATCCGAATACACATAGTTATTTCCGTTGGGATTAGCGTAAGGATTGCTCATCGCATTCCAGGTGCTGCCGTTATCGACAGAGATTTCCCAACCCCAATACTCAGCATCGGGGAAGGTGCCAGGACCAGAGAAACTGCCCATAATCTGGAAGTCAGCCCGAATCGCGCCGCTGGCAGGCAGGGTGATGGAAGGGCTCAGCAGATAGTTCAGCATATTGTTATTATAGCTGCCTTGGGCGTTTTGGTTCTTCATTACATGAGTGGGTGAGGGAGCGTCGGTCTGGGTAGCAAGATGCCAGAGGTCTCCACCCAGGGGAACCAGGCTGCTAAAGGTCATTTGTCCATCATCAACGCCATTGTTTGTATAGCCGCCAAAGGAGATATCATCCACCATAAAGCCAAACATATTTGGCTGATCAACTGTGCTGGTAGCGGGATCGGAAGCAAAGGCAAAGCGGATCTTCACACTTTGACCCACATAAGCGGCAAGATCAAAAGTGGCGGTAGTCCAGTTTGTAACCATGCCACCCCAGGCCGGGATGCCCATGCCTTCCCCATGCTCATAGCCAAAAGCGTAAGAATTATTATAATGATAGGCGGGAATGCCCATGATCACACTCCAGGTACTGCCACCATTGGTGGAGATGCGGATATTGGCGGAATCCCAGCCGTCATAGTCTCCGCTGGGGCTGGGATCTTCCAAGCCGAGTCTCATTTTGAAAGTCAAAGTAGCATTTGCCGTACTGATGATGCGGGCTGGGGTGTCCAGCACCAGATACTGATGATTGTAATAACCGCCAATATTGTCGCCTGAGGCCAGAGCGGGATCTCCCATCCACCATACGTTGCCTTGGGTCCCATCATAGTCGTGAACATGCCAGTTATTGGGAGAGATAGTGCCATCATAGTGGGTCCAGCCAGCTGCTCCGGATTCAAAATCTTCCTGATATGCCAGTACTTCATAGCGGCTTGGATTAGCAGTAGATGGATTGCCCTGGGAGATTTCAGGGCTTGCAGCCCAGGCTGGCAATCCCAGGCATAAGATCAAGGTAAAAAGTAGTCCGCTTCTCATGTTAATCCTCCTGAGAGTGAGCTCGCACATACTCGGAAAAAAGACAAAATTCGAGTACAAAACCTTGGAATATATTCCAAGTCCTGGTTACTCAAGTTTGTTAAGAACATTTTCTTATCCTCACATATTATGATTATCTAAGGTTAAACATTTAATTACTAAGCTTACCATGTCAAGATTGCTGTCAAGCTATTTCTTAAAAAAGGCTTGAGAGTGCAAGAGGAGACTGTTCAATCCCTCTCCCCAAGTCACGCCGCTTTCTTATGCACTTTAAGCTGAGTAAGTGGCCAAAGCCTATTCCAAGCCGTATTATCCAGGCCTAATACCTGCAAAGCGAGGACGGGACGCTATTTTAGACAAGTCCTGCATATGTGGGTTGTAGGGGTTTTGGGCGAAAACCCAAGTCCTGAATATGAATGATGATAGAACACAGATCGGGCGGAACGAGAGGATTTGTTGGATTAAAAAGGTAGGGGTTTTGGGCGAAAACCCAAGGCGAAAACCCAAGTCCTGCATATGAATGATGATGATAGAACATAGATCGGGCGGATCATGTGAGTCTTGGAGTTCAAAGTGCCTAAGATAACTATCGATTTACCATAAGCTTAGCGGCACTTTGGACTTCAAGCGGCAAAGAGAGTCTTTTTCATCCCCCGGATAAACCAGCAGTCTGGGGTCCTCCTTACTCATTTGTGACACTTGATCATATCTTAATCTACCCTTAATCAAGCGTTAACTATTAACGCTTGATTAAGGGTAGATAAAGACATGATCGACGCCTTGGAAAGAGGGAGAAAGGATTAAATACATATGGGATTTGCTATCTAACGACACAGGGACATTCACTTTTACTTAGATCTAATCATCATCCCTGTTTACGTAAACATCACTCAGTGCGGGGGTTTTGTCAAAGAGTCTCTCACAGATCTCACATAGTCACACGGATTTTACGGATCAAACGGATTAACACGGATAAAGGGTATAATGGCTAATGGGTTCGAAGGGGGAGAGATGCTGGATTGGGATAGCTACTGGACTGGGTATCTGCTGGATTGCAACCGTCCCCGTTTGCAGAGCACTGGACCTACTCACTTTTTGTGAAGATTGGCTTTTCTTTCAAGTCCTGCTGCTACAGTGTTCACTGCGCAACACCCTTTTATAGAAAGTCCCCAAAAAAGAGCCTCCCAGGTGGGAGGCTCTTCATTATTGCTAAGTTAGTTTTATTTTACTTCATCAGGATCATTTTGCGGGTGGAGCTGTATTTCCCGGATTTCATCCGATAAAAGTACAGGCCACTGGACACGTTGCGGCCGCTGTCATCGGTGCCATTCCAATGAATGCGATGTTCGCCCGCAGGCATGTTCTCACTCAGCAGAGTGCGAACTATCTGTCCCTTCTGATTGAAGATATCGAGGTTTACATGGCCCTGGTCTTTGAGGTTAAAGCTCAAGGTGGTGCTGGGGTTGAAGGGATTGGGATAGGCTCCCAAAAGCTTGGTGCTCAGCACATTGCTTACCAGGTCATCGGTTGGGGTGATCTGGAATATATTGCCAGCGCGGCTGTAGCTGCCGGTATAGCATTCCCATTCAATGCTTTGGAAGGGGCGTTTGATATCGATGAAGTAATATCCACCGTTGTCGGGGATCACGATATCCAGATCGCCGTCACGGTCAATATCGGCCAAGGCGGCGGAAACCTTGATGTTTCCAGTGAGGGTAATGGGGAAATTGGGAGATTCGGTTCCGTCTATGCGCACGGAATGGAGCTTGCCGGTGCTATCACCAAAGATGATGCCGGCAAGATCTGAATTGTAATCGAATCTGGCCACCACGGGGGTGCATTCCACCGAAGTGCCTGTGCTGATCGGGGTTCCTGGCAGGTTCGCGCCAGAGCCGTTCATCACATAGATATTGCCATTGCCTGCGATCAGGATGATCTCTTTTACGTTATCGTTATTGACATCAGCTACTATGGGGCTGGTTTTGAACTGGCCGCCGATGTTTTTCTCAAAGAGTATGCTGCCATCGTGATTGATGGCGTAAAGGATGCCGGAAGAACTGGGCGCTACCAGGATTTCAGGATGACCATCGCCATCGATATCGGCAACTGTCATTGCATTTTGGGTGCCGCCATTCAATTGAACTGGGAAGCCAGCGATATTCTGTCCGGTAAGAGGATTGACAGCATGCAATTGGCCGGCAAGGGTGCAGCCAATAATCTCATGATTACCATCGCCATTAAGATCTGCTATGGCTGGGCTGGAAAGGAAAGCTCCGCCCAAAGCAGCCGGGAAATTTGCCACATAGCTGCCGTCGCTGTTCAAGACGTGCAAACTGCCATTTTGAGTCAAGGCAATCACTTTGGCCGGGGAGTCTGCGAGGATATTTGCGATTACCGGCCCACCGCGCAGGGTGCCACCGGCAGCTTGGTTGAACAGCACATCGCCGTTGGAATTAAAAGCTGCGATTTTGTTATTTGCCAGACTTGCCGCAAAACCATAGTAACCATCGTTCTGAAGCTTGGCCATGGCAATGGAGCCTACCACGCTGGAGCCCAAAGCCAGGGGGAAATTAGCAAGTGCGGGGAGGCCAGCGGAAGAAACGATATTGATATTACCAGCTTGATCTCCAAACACCACTTCAAGATTGCCATCTCCAGTTACGTCCACCAGCACGGGTGAGCTGCTGGAAGCACCACCGGTGTTATAGGGCCAGCCATCTTGTACCAGGGAAAGCTTGAGCTGGAAGGGGATCACCTTATGATATACATAAGTCTGATCGCCGTTTGAGGTGATCACCAGCTCAAAAGGAATGGGCTCGGAAGGAAGATCCGCTATGGTGCTAAAGGTATATAAATCGGTGTTCCAGGCGGAAGAGCCAGCATAAAGAAATCCGTTTTGTCCAAAGGCGGATACGGAATCTATAATAGTCACGCCAGGATAGTTTGTTCTAAGGCTTGCGCTCAGGTCATTGGCGTCTTTCCACAATATGCCGAGTCCGGTCATGACGTTACCCAGCTTGACATTCATACTGATGGTTTCTCCGGGATTTGGCACTCCATCTCCATCACCAGTAATTTCTGTGAGGATCATATCCTCTTTCACGATATAAGGAATCTTGTCAAACATGGTGGCGGTGAAGGAATTGATCCTGCCAGTGCCCAAAAGTCCCTCGTAGCCTGGATTCAGATCATCAATGGGGTCCGCTGTCAGCATCAGCCGGTTACGCAAATTCAGAGAAGTCAGCTCTGGATGCAGGGATTTTACCAAGGCTGCCACACCTGCAGCCACAGGGCTGGCCATGGATGTGCCACTGTATGAAGCATAGCCAGAGCCTCCTATGATGGTGGACAGGATGTTGTCACCAGGTGCGCAGAGACTAATTGGCTCACCGTAATCTGAAAAACTTGCTTTCGCATCAGAAGAATTGGTCGCGGCTACGTTGAGCGCATTGTCACAATCCGCGGGATAATCATGATAGCTGTTATTGTGCTCCAAGTTTCCGTTTCCGGCTGCGGAGATAAAGGTTGCGCCCAAAACCGTCACGTGATTGACGATGCTATTGGGATAAGAGCCGTTGCCGGGGCCACCCCAACTGGCATTGATTATGTGCGCTCCGACCTGGCCGGCATAAAGCACCTGATCATAGGCATATTGCACACCCTGGGAAGGAGAATTGCTGGGGGCACCTTTGCAAGAAAGAATAGACACGTTGGGTGCGGTGCCTATTACGCCAATGCCATTGTTTCCCACTGCGGCAGCGCATCCGGCCACGTGAGTGCCGTGATCGTTGTCCGCAAAATTCTGGATGGGGTTGTTGTCATTATCTACAAAGTCCCAGCCTACCAGATCATCGATTTTGCCTCCGCCTTCACCGGCGTCCTGGCCGTTTCCACCAACGATCAGGCCTTGCTGCCAATTGATGCTCATGCCAGGGGATTCAGCGGGGTTGATCCAGATGTTTCCCATCAGATCAGGATGATTCCATTTCACACCGCTATCGGTAATGCCCACTACAATCTCGTGGTCTCCGGTTACATAATCCCAAGCTTCAAAGCTCTGGAGACGCGAATGCGCATACTGTTGGGACAGCATGGGGTCGTCCGGCACGAACTTTTCACGGTTTATGGTCTCCAGCTCGGCATAGATGAGGCTGGCGTCTTTGTGCAAATCCGCACAGGCCGCATCGATATTGTCGTCACTGGCCAGGATAAAGCGGTAGGTATTTTGCAGATACAGACCCTTGTCATTGTACTCTGGAATGGTTACATAAGGATGGGCCTGCAATAGATCTACGATCTGGTATTTCTCAGCCAGAGCGTCTATGGTCTTTATTCCGGTGTGGATCACGCCGTTTTCAAGCTTAAAATCCAATTTTCCATCTATATTAGGGATTGCGTCTTTAGTAAAGCAACCGATTATCGTGCGGGATTGAAACCAATAAGGATCAAATTTGACCCGATCCGCAAATACGGCTGTGCTGATAATGATCAGCATGAATATTATGATCAGCTTTTTCATGGGCACCTCAGTAAGTAGTTTTTTTCACCTTTGTGCGAGTGCCGATATCGTCAAGAGCTTTTTACTCCCAGCAGGGCATTAATATAAGATAAGTTCTTCTTTTTTCCGATACTTAGATAGATATATTATTCTTAGTAATTTGTGTTCTTCCTGCATCAATTGAGGATCAAGCAAAACGATCTCAAAGGCGTCCTTTCTGGCCAAAGTCAAGATCGCCTGATCCCGCACGAGATTGGCAAAGCGGAATTCTGGTATGCCGGATTGTTCATAACCAAAGATCTCGCCGGGGCCGCGCAGCTCAAGATCCTTTTCGGCGATCACAAAGCCATCCGTGCTACGGCTCATGATGCTGAGTCTTTCCCTGGCCTCAGAGCTCTGAGGTTGATGCGCGATCAGGAAACAGTAAGCCTGATCCGCCCCCCGGCCTACTCTTCCGCGCAGTTGATGCATCTGCGCCAGACCAAAACGTTCGGCATGTTCGATCACCATCACCGTGGCATTGGGCACATCCACGCCCACTTCGATTACCGTGGTGGAGACCAGGATTTGGATTTCCCCGGCTTTGAAGCGGCGCATGATCTCATCTTTGATTTTGTTGGTCATCCGGCCATGAATGAGCTCTATGGTGGAGCGGGTGTAAATCTTGTTTTTAAGATAGTCAAAGAGCCTTTGGGCATCCAGTAAAGCCAGTTTTTCGCTTTCTTCCACCAAGGGGCAGACGAAGTAAGCCTGACGGCCTTTTTGCAGCTCTTTGCTTACATCGCTCAAGACGGTGTCAAACTTGCGGTCCGAACGCACATAGGTAAGCACAGATTTACGGTTTGGCGGCATTTCATCGATCTGGCTCACCTGCAGATCTCCGTACGCCGTCATAGCCAAAGAGCGGGGGATGGGCGTGGCTGAAAGATACAATAAATCCGGATGGCTGTCCTTGGCGGCAAGCTGGGCTCTTTGCTCCACACCAAAGCGATGCTGTTCATCTACCACCACCAGCCCCAGGCGCTGAAAAGCCACGTCTTTTTGGATCAAAGCATGGGTGCCCAGGACTATCTGGGCCTGGCCGCTGGCGATCTGCGCTTTTATCTCACTCTTGCCTTTGTAATTGCCGCCTTTTAGCAGGACTACCTTGAGGGATAAAGGCTCAAGAAGCTTGATGAAATTCTGATAATGCTGCTCTGCCAGGATCTCCGTGGGCGCCATCAAAGCAGCCTGATAGCCATTTTCCACCGCCAGGAGCATAGCAAAAAGGGTAACAATGGTCTTGCCGCTGCCCACATCTCCCTGCATGAGGCGAGACATCTGGGCCTCCGAACACATATCGGCAAAGATCTCGCGGATCACTCTTTTCTGAGCGGAGGTAAGCTCAAAAGCAAGTCTGTGTTTCAGCGCAGTGGTGTGCTTCTGCTGATTTACAAAGGTGATGCCCTGCTCTTTCTGATCATGAAAGACGCGGTGCCGGGCCCACATGATCTGGCTGTAAAAGAATTCTTCATAGGCAAAACGGATTCTGGCCCGCTCTGCGGCCTCGGTCTTTTGGGCAAAGTGCATCATCTGCAAGGCGTCCCGGCGAGGCGGAAACTGGTGCTTTTCGATGATGAAATCAGGCAGATTTTCGCTGATCTGATCTGCATAAGTAGAAAAAGCATTTAGCATGAGCTTGCGCATGAGATTTTGGGTGATTCCCTCCGTAAGAGGATAGACCGGCAGCAATTGCCTGCTTTTCCAGAAGCCCTCTTCTTCATGATCATCAGAGAGGAGCTCAAAATCGGGATGATTCATCTGCAATTGATGGTTAAAGGCGGAAAGAGTGCCGCTCAACCAGATGGTCTTTCCTGGCTTAAACATATTCAAATAAGCCGGAGGATAGGCAAACCACACGCAGGTGAGGCCGATCTTGCCGTCATTTACGCCCACACTCAGGATCTTTTTGCCTCTGGAAGTGGGTTTGGCATCCATCCAGGAGATCTCTGCGGTGAGAGAGACCAGGTCTCCTACCTGCAATTCAGCCAAAGTGGGGTTTACCAAGCGGGACAGATGGGTGCGCGGAAAAAGTTCCATCAGATCCAGCACCGTGTGCACGCCCAGTTTTGCCAAAAGGTAGGCACGATGCTCTCCCACCCCTTTTAGATACATTACCGGGGTCAAAATGCTCTGCTCGGCTTGCTTCTTAATCTCCATGAAGCAAAGATGTGAAAGCTCGGAATTTTGTCAACTTTGTTAATGCTCAGGCCCCCTAATTTTTTAGGGATGTAATTAACGAGGGAGTAGTTTATCAAAGAGTCACACGGATTTAGCGGATGGGGCGGATTTACACGGATCAAAAACAAAGAGTATGAGCTCAAAGCCTTGAAATGGCAAATCAGGTCTGGAATTAGATCAGCTTAGCCTCAAATAATCCGGGTCGATCCGCATAATCCGGCCAATCCCTGTGGCCATTAATGTTTTGGGGGGATATACAAAAGCTGGGAACCTTGCGGCACCCAGCTTGATTTATCAAGAGTTTACTCTTATCTATTCAAAGCGCAGGACCCTGAATTGAGGAATATTATTGCGATCCAGCACGTAGATGCGGATGATGTTGCGCTTGTCGTTTTCCATCCGCTGTTTGGCTTCGGCTAACACTGTGCGGAATTCATCAACGCTATTTACGGGGCGGCCGTCGATTTCGAGGATGATAAAGCCGACCTCCAAGTTTGCTCTGGAAGCGGGGGAGTTTGGCTCCACGGAGCTTACTACCACGCCTTTGTCGGAATTGATGCTCAGACGTTTGGCCACTTGGCTATCGATGCTATCCACTCCGAAACCTGTGGAAACTGCAGTCTGGGTTCCGTTTTCTTTGGAGCTGGCGACGCCCTCTTCCGGGACAGCTTCCAGCTTGATCTGAATGGTTCTCTCCTGGTTGTCCCTGAGTATTTTGATGGGAATCTTGGTCCCTATCTTGGCAGTGGCGATAGCAATCCTGAATCTGGCTACATTGCTGGCTTTTTCACCATCGATTTCCAGGATTACATCACCGGTGAGCAATCCGGCAGCTTCCGCAGGACTATCTATTTCCACTTTGGCTACCAAAACTCCGGAAACTTCCGCCAGGTGAAAGGCTTCCACCAGGTCTGAGGTGATTTCCTGAGGCAGGATTCCGATGTAGGCGCGCTGCATCTTCCCGCTGGCCACCAGATCATCGACCACACGTTTTGCCAGGTTGATGGGAATGGCAAAACCTATGCCGATATTGCCTCCGCTGGTGCTGGCGATCGCGGTATTGATGCCGATTACTTCACCGTCTATATTGAGGAGGGGGCCGCCGCTATTGCCGGGATTGATAGCGGCATCAGTTTGGATAAAATCCTGATAAAGCGGGGAATTGTTTCCCTGGATGATGTCGTATCTACCCAGAGCGGAAACCACGCCCAGAGTAACCGTGCGATCCAGACCTTCGGCAAAGGGATTGCCGATGGCGATGGCCCACTCGCCTATTTCCAGGCTGGAAGAATCTCCCAGAGGCGCCACGGTCACTGTGTCTTTTTCATCAAGTTTGATCTTGATCACGGCTACGTCGGTATTGGAATCCAGGCCCACCACTTCGCCAATGTAAGTCTTTTTGTCTGCCATGGTAACGGTGATCTTGCCTTCCTTCCCGCGCTCGGCCACATGATTGTTTGTCATGATAAAAGCTTCCCGGGTGGCAGGGTTGTATTCATAGATGAATCCGCTTCCCATCGAGCTTACCGGCCTTTGCTGTTGCTGGGGTGAGGGGAAGAAGAACCTGAAAAAATCGTCCTCTTGAAAAGGATTACGATTGGTTTTTACACTTATGGTGGCTTCCACCTTGATCTGCACCACGGCCTCACGCACATCACGAACCACTTTGACTACAGGGTTTTTGCCATCTGTGGTAAACATTCCGGCTCTGGCCTGTGCACAACTGCTTAAACTGATTAACATCAGTATTATTAAAAGACTTTTTACTGCTTTCATTGTAATCTCCTATGTACAAAGATTTTCTGTGGACTGGAAAAAATAAAAATCCTCATGTCTATCATAGCTCTCTTTGATAAGATATAGCGAAAGTATCAAAAGCAAGCATCAAATTTATGACCCACTTTTCGGAGCCCTGAGATTTTGTAAAGAGAAATTCATCTTAGGCAATGCCGCAGAATGGACTATAGTGTGGCTACACGAATAATAATAAACGGGAAACATATATGAAACGACTTATCCTTATCTTGCTGCTAATGGCTGGAGTGCTGATCCAGGCCAGGACAAGTTTTACAGCATACCCTTATCTGGCCTATTCTTCCGAGACGAAGATCATGGTAGGGGCTTTTAGCTTTTTGAAATATGACATTAGCGAATCTGAAGCAGAAGCTGTGGAATTCGACATACTGGGCAATACCATCTACTCGCAAAACAAGCAGTTCCTCTTTGTGATCATTCCCAGATTCGTTTATCACGATTGGGAACTGGAATCTGATCTGCTCTTTAGGTCCTGGCCGGATTCCTTTTACGGTCTGGGCAATTTTACCGATCAGGAGGTCTCGGAGCCCTTTACCTCAAGCCAGTATTCGGCAGAATTCATCCTGCGGCGGAATCTGGACTATTCTGTGAGTGTGGCTCTGATCTCGGCTCTGGGCTGGCACCAGCCAAAAAAAGTGCAGCCTGACGGTATGTATGAGAGCACAGATATGCTGGGTAAACAGGATAGCTTTCACTCTGGGCTGGGCTTTTCGCTGAAATATGACAGCAGTGATGGCAGCTATTTCCCGCGCCAGGGCTTGACACTGGAGACTAAACAGCTGTGGCATGATGTCGCTTTGGGTAGTGATTTTGATTTTCAGACCAGTAAATACGATGCGCGCTTTTATCTGCCAATAGGGCAGGAGCAGGTCCTGGCTGCTCAGAGTGATCTGGAGATCAATTCTGGCCAGGTGCCGTACTATATGTATCCGGAATTGGGTGCTCGCCTCAGAGCCTACGATTCAAAACGGTTTATCGACAAGGTTCGCATCAGCCAGAGAATCGAACATCGCAGCTTTCCCTTTTCAGGAAAGTTTAGCAAACGCATCGGCTTTGTGGTCTTTGGCGAAACCGGACAGGTGGCCAATGACTTTGATCTGATCAGGCTCAAGGATTGGCATTTCTCGGCAGGGGCAGGCCTGCGCTTTTCCATTTTACCGCAGGAACGGCTGAATCTGCGGGCGGATATCGGTTTTGGCAAAGATTCCGTGAATTTCATCATCAATGCCCGCGAAGTATTTTAGTAGGGCCTTGGGGGTAGGGGCTTTGGGCGAAAGCCCCAGACAATATCCCATCCCTCGCACCTGTGGTCAACGAGGTGTTTTGGGCGTTATGCCCAACTGTGGTTTTGGGCGTTATGCCCAACGCCCCTACATTCATGGCCCAATGGATTACGTAAACCTTCGTAACGCAACT
>Ga0265294_10008212_pt1 | contig 12240 bp, 9 predicted proteins | sample MunlanPumphouse3_FD_192504 | JGI IMG/M metagenome (GOLD analysis project Ga0265294, IMG submission 192504) | Groundwater microbial communities from a municipal landfill in Southern Ontario, Canada - Pumphouse #3 | ecosystem: Environmental > Aquatic > Deep subsurface > Groundwater | place... | reverse complement strand
CGTACCCCAGCACCGAGAGTCCGTGTTCGGCAAGCAAACTTGCCCAAAAAGTTCCAAAACGGCCTAAGCCATATACCCCGATTCGCATGGGTAGTAGTTTACCAAGATGGCGACTATTTATCAACGAACCGAATAGTGGTATTATGCTAATAGTTTTTTGATTTTGTTTTTCTGTAGAGGAGAAAGAAAAATGACATTTGCTGAAAAAATGACCGCCAAGGCTGTCGCCGCACAAAAACGGTTGGTATTGGCCGAAGGAACTGAACCGAGGACCTTGCTGGCCGCCCGGAAGATTATGGATGCCAAGATTGCCAAGAGTATAGCTTTGGTAGGAAATGTCGAAGCTGTCAAAACCGCTGCAAAGACCGTAGGCGTCAATGTGGATGACATGATTATTGTCGACCCGAAGACCAGTAGTGACTTGCATACCTTCGCTGATGAGTATTATGAACTCCGCAAAGCCAAGGGAATGACCCCCGAGCAGGCTCTTATCGATATCCAGGACATACTTCGCTGGGGTGCCATGATGGTCAAGCTTGACAAAGCTGACGCATTGGTGAGCGGGGCTGAAAGTACCACCGCCGATTTACTTCGTGCCGCATTCACCGTCATCAAATGCAAGCCAGGGATCAAGTACGCCTCTTCCTGCTTTGTCATGGTCACCGACAAGAAGGAACTTGGTTATAACGGCTCGTTCATTTTTGGAGATTGTGCGACCATTCCCAACCCCACCAGCGAACAACTTGCCGATATAGCAGAGGAATCCGCAGCTTCCTGCCGTACCTTTTTAGGCACGGAACCTATCATCGCACTGCTTTCCTACTCCACCAAAGGCTCCGCCAAGGGCGAGCTGGTTGACAAGGTTGCCAATGCGGTGAATATGCTCAAAGAGAAGGATCCCTCACTCAATGTCGATGGTGAACTCCAGTTGGATGCTTCCATCATTCCAAGTGTCGCCGCAAAGAAAGCCCCGGGAAGCAAGGTCGCCGGTCACGCGAACACCTTGATTTTCCCAGACCTTCAGGCAGGCAACATCGGCTACAAACTGGTACAGCGCCTAGCTGGAGCCGAGGCTTACGGCCCAATACTGCAGGGGTTCAACAAACCGGTCTCAGACCTGTCCCGTGGATGCAGCGTGGATGACATCGTCATCACCAGTGCCATCACCCTCAGCCAGGCTGCTGAGAATTAATTGCTCAAAGGAAGAAACGGTATAGCCAAGAGGTTATGCCGTTTCCTTTGTCCTTCGGCATATTGAAACCAGTCGGATTGGGACAAAGTCAATCACTCGTGCTTGTTTTTTGGTGGCAGGTTGTTTCTGGAATTACGAGACAGAGAGTTTTCCAATCAAAAAAACCTTATGCTATCCTGAACCAAATCCGCATTTCCTGGTCTTTTACTCTGTTTCCCCATTGGAAATAGGGGATTGCTTTCATTCGAACTTTGGTTTTTTCGTTTCTTTCCATTGGTTGATATAAGTTATCCGTCCTGATTGTCTCCCTATATCCATCAAGAAGGATATTTACAGACGACATTGACTGCAATGTTTCCTCCTTCAGTTCAAAATTACCTTGGGAATCGATAATCAGCTCCTGCAATTGCGGACCATTGTCAATTTCCTCCATGCAGTACACAAGAGGCCCTCGCATTAGGGCGACTTTTCCACAATAATCCTGTACACGGCTATCCGCTTGAAAAAGCTTAACTGCCATTTCAAGTTTTAGTCGGACAATATCCCCATCACTCCATATCCGATCTATATGGATATAGCCCTTTTCCAAACACCAAGAATCATAGGCGATCCCATTTATTTCCAAAGTCCAGGCATCACACCAAACAGGTTTTCGCAACATAAGCCCAAAACGTTTCCTGTGCTTCATTCTCAATGATATTTTGATTTCCTCATTCCAAGGATAGTGAGTTTCTTGTTGTAGAGTAATTGTTTCATCTTTTATACATAGTTCCACCTCAGAAGAAATGTATTGATGTACAAATACACTATTATCAGTACTGCTATAGATATATTTCCCTATTGATCCTATCAGACGGGCAATATTTGTAGGACAACACGCACAGTCGAACCAACCGGCTCTGTGAGTCAACACATGTTCCATATCCTGTCTAAAAGCTACAATCCTTGGATTAATTTCAAGAGGATTTACATAAAAATATGTTTTTCCGTCCAGGGAAATGCCACTCAAGGCCCCATTGTATATCTCTTTCTCCACCATATCAGCATAACGGCTCTCAGGATCAATGAGAGACATCCTCCAAGCCCAAAAAACCAACCCAATCGAGGCGCATGTCTCAGTATATCCTCTATCTGGAGGAAGATCATAATCGACAGTAAACCGTTCGCCATGGCTTTGGGAACCAATGCCACCTGTGATATATAAACGCTTTTGCTCAAGATTGTCCCACAGAGAGGTAAGAACTTTCCAAAGCCTTTGTTCTCCTGTTCGTCGGTATTGGTCTGCTATACCTGCATACAAATACATTGCACGAACCGCATGTCCGGTTACTTCTGTCATTTCCCGTATTGGCTTATCAGCCAAAAAATAATCAGATTCAAACCATCTGGATCTTGGAGTCATTTCCTCTTTGGCAGTGATTTCCCCCTGGTTTCTCTTAATTGATCCTCTAATATTCATAAAGTAATCGGCAAGGTCCATATATCGGGTATCTTCAGTAGCTTCAGCCAGACGATAGAGAGCCAATTCAATTTCTGGATGACCATCGTAGGAATGAAGTTTTCCCTCTTCCGGTCCGAATTCCTCAGCTATAAGATTCGCATAATGAATCATAATGTCCATGAATTTCCGTTTTCCAGTGGCCTGATAATAGGCAACAGAGGCTTCAATGAGGTGTCCCGCACAGTACATCTCATGTCCCATTTCAAGGTCGGACCATCTTTGTTCAATCCCTTTGGCTGCAAAAAAAGTATTCACATATCCGTTCGGTTGCTGGCTTTTTCCAATCAATCTCACTAGCTCATCAATGCTATTTTCCAATTCGCTATTGGGATGATACATGAGCGAATATGCCGCTGCTTCAATCCATTTTGCAACGTCACTGTCCTGAAAAATCGTTCCCTCTGGTTCCCCATCCAATTCTTTTGCAGCTATCCGAAAATTCTCGACAGCATGGCTTAAAGGCACCCCTTCGGTACGATTATTCAACGTATCCCATTGATAGGGGATTACTACATCGGCAAGAAGCTGATTCCTGTTTCCCCAAAATCCTTCAAGAATTTTGATTTTTTTGGGATTTATTTCATTAATATTACAATTCATTATTTACTATCCTTTTATTCCACCAATAGTTAAACCGGATACAAAATATCTTTGTGCAATAAAAAACAAAACAATCAAAGGCAAGATTGTAAGTGTTGCAGCTGCCATGAGCACACCCCATGGGGTATAAAATGTTGAAATAAATGTTCTGATACCGATTGCAAGGGTATACTTATTCGTATCATTGAGAAACAACAAGGGACTCATAAAATCATTCCAGGTGAACATAAACTGAAATATGGCTACAACTGCCATCGCTGGTTTCATTAAGGGAAAAATAACTCTTGCAATGATGACTGGATAACTTGCCCCGTCCATAAAAGCAGCCTCATCAAAATCTCTTGGTATGGTTCTAAGAAATTGATAAAGCATGAATATAAAGAAAGCATTCCCAAAAAAAGCAGGGACTGTCAAAGGAAGAAACGTATTGACCTTGCCAAACCAATTCCACTCAAGAAACAGGGGTATCAACTGGACATTGGCGGGAAGCATAAGAGTCCCGATACTGAGAGAGAACATAAGTTTTCTTCCTTTAAATTCAATTCTGGCAAGACCGTATGCTATCATGAGGTTTGAAATCAATGCTCCGATAATATTGAAGGTCACCACAAATACTGTATTCGCATAGAATCGAGCAAAAGGAACCATGGTAAAGACATCCACATAATTCTGCAACCTGAATTCTCTTGGAAAGAGAATCAATGGCAGTTTGAACATGTTTTCGGTTGACATCAAGGAGCTACGGATAAGCCAAAACAAAGGGACAAGACAGATAATCGCTCCCACAACCAACAATAAGTAAATGCCAATAGCCGCACCAATTCTTCTCGATCTCATTGTTTGTCTCCCTCATAAAATGTCCATTGATTGGATGTTTTGAAAATAATCAGGGAGATAATCATGGTCAGAATGAACAAAACCCATGACATGGCGTTTGCTATTCCCATTTTCCCATATTTAAATGCATTGTTGTATATGTGCAAGACAAAACTTAAAGAGGAGTTAACAGGCCCTCCATTGGTCATGATATATGGTTCAACAAAAAGCTGCAGGCACTTGATTACATTGACAATCATATTGTAGAGAATGACCGGACTAAGAAGCGGTAGGATTACAAAGCGAAATTTATGCCAATACCGCCCCCCATCAATATCCACTGCTTCCAGCAAATCGGTAGGTATTCCCTGCAAACCTGCAAGGAAAATGACCATTACATTCCCAATATTCCATATATTCATGATAGCAAGACTTGGAATTACCATTTTTGTGCTGTCAATCCATTTGACCCGGCTGGCTCCAAGTAAATTCAAAAAATAATTGATCAATCCATATTGATAGTTGAACAGCCAAAGCCACATTACGGACGACACTACAATGGGAATGAGAGACGGTAAATAAAAAATAGTACGGAAAACTCCTTTTCCTTTCACCTGCGAATTCAATAAGAGAGCGCCCCCCAATGCGATAATCATTTGAAGAGGAACACTGAGAAAAGTAAAATACAGCGTGTTCTGAATGGACTTTAGGAACAACTTGTCTTCTGTGAAGATCCTGATGTAATTCTGAAATCCTACGAATTGGGCTTTGCTCAGCATGTCCCATTGGGTCATGCTCGTGTAAAGACTAAGCCCCATAGGAAAAGCTACCCAAAGAATCAGCCCAAGACAAAGAGGTGATATGAGTATCCAGCCCCAAAGGGTTTGTCTTCTTGCATTGAATCCTTTCCTGGAACACGACATCAAAAGCCTCCATCTGAAAACGGGACCGCCCCTTTCAAGGAGCAGTCCCCCGGCCAATACTCAATAACTACCCTGGAGCAACCCAGAGTTCCTGATTTTTTCAGCAGCTTCTGTCAAAGCTTGCTTTGCAGTCTTGTCACCTATCCAAATACTCTCAATAGCAGGATTCAGATAATCCCCCCATATTTGATTGATATTTTTAATCATAATAGGTTCATTAACCGCAATTGCCATGGAATCAACAACTGCTTCCTTGAAGCCCTTTGGATGGACATCGTTTTCCAGCCATTTGGCGAGATCCTCTGCATCGGTGTAATACGATTGCTTTGTAGGCATCCAAAGACCCGAAGTATACTAGGCAAGTGTCTTGGATGGATCCATCATCCACTTCTGCAAAGTCCATGCCTCTTCTGGATGCTTAGAAGAATTAAATACCACATTAACACCACTCACATAGAGCTGGGCGGGTTTCTTCATTATAGGAAGGGCCGCAACACCAAAATCCAAACCCTTCATTGCACCTAATTCCAGTAAGGTCCATTGACCAGTGACATAAAAACCCAATTGTCCGTTGGCAAGCATCGTGGATGGGGAAATATTGGTTCCACCCGTCATATGGGGCATTACATGGTGTACATTCATCAAATCCGCCAAGTTCTGGAAAGCTTCAACAGCCTCTGGCTTGTCGACCTGTACGGTCTTACCATCAGTATCAATTACATCCCCTCCGTTACTCCACACGCTCGGATAATACATTGATGACCACAGATCATAACAAACCCCATATCGAACGATATCCTTTTCATTGAATCCGGAATCGCCAGGATGCAATCCCTTACTGTCAACAGTAATCTTTTTGAGATATGATACAAATTCATCCCAGGTCCAGGCAGTCTTATAATCAGTCGGGGGAATAGGGACCCCTGCCTCTTGCAAAACTTTTTTGTTATACCACATGACCTGACATTCCGCCGCCGTATAGGCCCCATACGTATTACCTTTGATCTTCAGCCAAGTCTGAGGCAAGTACGAGCTTCCCATACCGTCCCGGGCAATCAAATCGTCCAGTTTAAGGAAAAACCCCTTTTCGGCATAATTTCCGAACTCCTCTGGTCGAAAATAGCCCACATCAGGAAGCGTATTGGATGCTGCCAATGCTTTCATTTTTGCATTGTAAGTCGATCCGTCCAAGTCGCCGGGCAGATACATGGGCTCCACTTTAATTCTGGGATTGGCTGCCTCAAATTCGGCAAGGGCTTGCTTGACCGCAACATCTTCAGCTGGACTGCCCCAATATATGTACTTCAATTTAACCTGCTCAGCAGAATCCACCTTCTGACCGTTCGCAAAACAAAATCCGGTACTTAGAAGAAAAAAAATACCGATGAATACAAAAACCTTGCTTTTCATATGATCCTCCTTCTGGATGCTAATTAATTTAAACACTACAAATTACAAACAGAAAGAGAGAAAATTGTGCTATTATATGCTATAATCCTACCTTTTTCTGGAGTTCATTATGGAATTTGTCTTTTTACCAAAGCTATCGGAACTTCGAGCGGCTAATTGTGGTATTGCAATTCTCAATCCAGGGTGGATTCATAGAAGACGCAACATCAATACCTCCGTATTCATTCTTGGCCACCAGGGAAAAGTTGAAATTCAAGAAGAATCAGAGGTTTTCAGCATCAAACCTTCATCTTTTTGCCTGCTTTCAGAAGGAAGGGACCATTGGGGGACCGAACGGATTCAAGAAAAAGCACGTTACTATTGGCTGCATTTCAAAACAAAAGAAAAACCCCAGTTCCTTTCAGAAAAAGAAGCATTGATCATCATTAATAATAAGGAAATAGCAAGATCTCGATTGAATGATGCATTATTGTTACCCCGATACATGGATATGATAAATACCAATGTAATTCGTGAAACATTCCATGAACTTCTTTATGAACAGGAAAACAGGTCTTTTACCGAACAAAAATACCAAGCCACGGTAAAACTCATGCTCATCTCTCTTAACGAGATGGTGATTGATATAATCAACAACTCCCAAAAGAACGAGGACAACAAGAGCCTGGTGAATAAGATCATTCAGTTGGTGTATGAAAACCATACAGATCCAGAATTCTCAGTGAAAAGTCTGGCTGACATATTATGTTATAATCCAGATTATTTGAATAGGCATTTCAAATCATTGATGAAACGATCACTTATTGAATATATTATTGATAAAAGAATCGAACATTCTCTTGTTGCATTAATTGACAGCGATGAAATAATTTCCAATATTGCTGAAGACTCTGGATTCTCGTCATATAGGAATTTCATTCATCAGTTCAAACTCAGAAAAGACATCACCCCCTCGGAATACAGGAACTATCATAGGATGATTCATATCACAAATAATTGATAATCTTTATGAGACCAGTTGCAAGGCAGGCTCCATTGAGCATAATTGCCATTGCACTCTCTGACTGCCTTCCGGCGGTTGCTGCTCAGCCCTTCCTCTTGAAGTACATGCGGAACACAACCTGTTTACTTTGCCATCTTGTTCGATAATCCGTTTTGTGTTGCCGTTACCTTATAATCGAGAGTAAATTTTGTAGCCTTTCCCCCTTTTTTCAAGTACTATGTGCAACGTCATGCAAGTACATCAGATTGACTTATTGGACACCACAAGGCCAGCACGGGCCATCATATGGGGACTGGCATGGCCGACTATCTTGGAACAGGTGCTTCAAGTAATGGTCAATTATGTCGATTCAGCCATGGTTGGCTCCTTGGGAGCCGAGGCAACCGCCGCCATCTCCATAAACTCATCCGCTATCTGGCTTGTCAATGGTCTGATGAATGCGCTTGCCATAGGCTTCTCCGTCCTGATGGCCCGTCATCTGGGTTCTGGCAATAAGGAACTTGCAAAACAAGTATCCCGCCAGGCTCTCATCTGCCAAGTTATTTTTGGTATAATATGCAGTCTGCTGATGGTTCTCGTCTCGACAAGGCTCCCCAAGTTACTGGGAGCTGATCCTGCAATATGGGAATCCAGCAGTGCCTATATGCACTACATCGCCCTAGGGTATCTCCCAACCATGCTGATGATAGGCTCCAGCGCCCTTCTCCGGCTCAGCGGGGATCCCCGTACTCCGCTCTATCTCAACGCATTGAACAATCTTTGCAATATAGTGCTGAACCTGTTCTTCATTTTCCCTCAGTTCTCTCTCTTCGGCCTGAGAATCCAGGGTCTTGGGCTAGGAGTGAAAGGCGCTGCCATAGCCACGAGCATAGCGGCAACCCTCACTGCAGTATTGCTGATTATCTCACTTTTTGCAAAGGGAAGAAATATACGGCTGAGTTTCCATGACAGTTGGAGAGTCGACATCCATATACAAAAAAGAAGCATCCTTCTCTCGCTTCCCGTCGCCCTTGAGCGATCGACCCTCAGCCTGGGGCAGATTGCCCTCACCGCCATGGTCTCAACCTTGGGAATCAATGCTCTTGCAGCTCATTACCTTGCGAATACAGCTGAACAGATAACCTTCCTGCCACCTTCCGGCTTTGCCACGGCCGCCACCACGCTGGTAGCCCAGTCCCTTGGGGCAGGAAACCAAAAACTGGCCAAGAAATACGCTGATACCTGCATACTTGGAGGGTTTGCCCTGACGAGTGTCATGGGAGCAGTGATGTATCTTCTCGCCCCTTCGTTAATCGGTGTCTTCACCGCAGACATGACTGTCATCACCCTTGGGGCCACCGTGCTCCGCATCGAGGCTTTTGCAGAACCGGGCTTCGGTTTGTCCCAACTGGTGTTCGGAGTACTCAGGGGCTCAGGAGATACCAAGATACCCTTCTTCATATCCCTGCTCGGTATGTGGATCATCCGTCTTCCCTTTGCCTTTCTTCTGCTTAAGAACACCTCGCTGGGACTTGAGGGCATATGGATAGCCATGATGACAGACCTGAGTATACGAGGGGTGGTCAGTTACTTGTATTATCGGACGGGCAAATGGAGGCATGGGTGGAAAACGACTGGGCAAGAGCGATGAACTGAGGCCAGTCAAGCTGCTCGGCACGCAATGAGGGATCAACGCCACTGTCAGCGAGCATACGTTCAAGACCACCCTTCGCCAAGCGGCTTCCACATTTGCCTTGAGAAAGATTGTTCTTGATCGTCTTGCGCCTCAAGGCGAACAAGTCCCGCACCACAAGAAGGAAGTCATCCCTCAGAAGAGGGTCAACCAATCCCTTTTCCCTTTTCCTGAGCTGTATCACAGAACTCGTCACTGTAGGCTCGGGATAGAAACACCCACCCTTGATATCAAACAAGGCTTTGCATTGGTAATCCATCTGGCACAGGAGGGAAAGCGATGACCAGTCTTTGTCACGGACCGTGGCACAAAGACGCGCGACCACTTCCTTTTGCAAGGTGAAGACCATCAGAGGAGGACGGCAATCCCCTTCCAGAAGCTTTGCAAGCACCACGGAACCAACATTATAAGGAAGATTGCCACAGATACGGGAGGGGATATCCTTTTGCTTGTCCATCGTCTTGAGCACATCCCCCTCAACCAAAGAGAAGGAAGGCTCATCCTTGAAAGCAAAATCCCTCAATATCCTGCAGAATCCATGATCTATCTCAAAAGTCTTTACCAGGACACCCTTGGCAAGAAGAAGGGTCGTCAGAGCCCCGATACCGGGCCCTATCTCCCAGATATCCATCCCCTCCTCCATCTCCAAGGCGTTGATTATCCTCTCCTTGACAGGAGTGGATAGAAGGAAATTCTGTCCAAACTTCTTGCTCATGGCCAACCCCTGGGCATCCAACAGGAATTTAATCGCACTAGGGGAATCGTAAGCGAAGTTCCAACTCATAGGCCTCTCTCCTTGTCCTCTGGAGGACCTTCTCAGAATAGCCGAGTATCCCAAATAGGGTCAACAACACCAACAGGAGAACACCATAACCTTTCCATCCCAGGCTCAGCTTCTCAAAAGAAGAGAATGATTCCAGAAGAGAAGAGAGCGCATGGTAGGTCATTCCCAGGAGAAAAGGAAAAGGAGGAAACCCTGTCAGACATAAGAACGAGAGATACATGCACAGCATAATCAGGATTGTCGCTATCGGCGTGACCAGAAGGGAGGCAAGGGAAAAAGTCTTGTTCACAAGGATTGTCACCGGAGCGGTGAATACAAGAGCAAACATTGTTATTTTCACCCCTTGCAGAAACTTAGGAAGAAAAAAATCAAATAGAGAAGAAAGAAGCAACGCTCCATAGGCAAGATAACTCAGCAGGCATCCAAGCGTTACCAGGCTTCCAGGCCAAAGCCAAATCTGCAGTATGCCGGTGAAAAGATATGCATATACCGAGGAGAGTTTTCCCTTGCCAAGAACCAAAGAGAAAAAATACATGCCCAAAGCCCGTATCAACGAGGGTTTCATACCGACAGCCAGCACAAAAACAAAAGGAAAAAAAGGAGAGAGCCATTGTGCGGCAATCGTTCCAAACAAGCGTATTCCTATCTTGGAGCAGAGAGAGGATATGAAACCAAGATGCATACCTGACAGGGCAAGGAGATGGGAGCATCCACTCGCGAATGCAAGTTTCTTCAAGGGAAAGGCATCATCCCCGCTACGGCCAAGAATCAACATCGAGGCCAAGGAACGAACCTGCCCATCCGATATGGTCTTTTTCAGCCGCCTTTCCAAGTGAGACAGGAACTCAAAACGGAGCATGCTAAATGATGCATGGGAACGTACCTGATACTCATCGGCAATAAAAAAAGCGGCATCAGTAAATCTCCCTTTCAGGAACATCACCGTGCCACAAGGCAGTATCTCCTCGACAGGACAGAGTACCGACAGGACCCCTTTGGCCGTGGCCGCTGAGCCATCCTTGCCCTGGCATTGAAGCAACTTCACCCTAAGTATCTGCTTGTGGCTCTCGGTGGTGGAGGAATCCTCCTCAAGTATGCAAACAAGAGAACTCACCCTTTCCTGAGGCAAGCCAAAGGAAAGCCAGTCCTGGGCACTTCCATAGGAGAAGGTGGCATATGTAAGAAAAGCCAGAGACACAACCTTTGTGATGGAACATCTCAGTTGGGGTTTGCGGCGTACCCAAAGCGTACAAATGAAGAAAAGAATGGCGGCCACAGGGAACGGATAAAGCAAAAGGGAGCTTCTTTGATATCCTAAAAACATCAAGAATGCTACAAAAAGAGGGATAAGAAGCCCTGTCAGCAAGGTGGTGAGCATACTCCTTATTGCCATTTATGAAGAGGAATCGTATCAAAAGTGAAAAAGTGTGGCAAAGGAATACCAAAAAGGATAAGCGACAGTTTGCCAATAACTCAGTCCAAGGGCCTGGTTACGCAAGGCATAACGGAAAATCCAAAAGGAGAAGGCAACGGCAAGCAACGTCAGGGCAAACTTCAGAATATCCATAAGGTAGTACCGCTTAGCCTTCCTTACCAGTGCTTCCAGGGGAAACTTCTCGATGAGGGTATCAATGCCAGGTAAAGCCTCAAGTTCCTTTTGGGAACAGAGCAAGAGGGTGAGCGTCTTTCTCAGATAAGCTGCGATTCCTTTGCTCAGGCTCTTTTTCTTACCACAGTCAACAAGTACCAGAATTACTTTTCTCGAGCCCCTTATACACCTAAAGATGCCAAGCACGAGCGAGAAAAGCAACAAAAAGGAAGAGATGTAGCCACTGGCGACAGGACCGAACACAGGAGAGACAAGCAACAACAGGGAGAATTGGAACAGAATGAAGTTAAAGAAGGTGTTGCTCAGCATACGGCGGAAGCTTTCTTCCATCTTGGCATGCATCAGATGAGTGGCAAGAGGAACAACCAATTGGGAGATTTTGTCCTTGACTAGTTGGCTGGTACCCTCAAGGCCGTGGTCCGCGATACTTTTGCCTACGACCGAGCCGACAGCCATACCGGCGACACCCCCAACGACTCCCCCTGAGACCACTCCGACCACTTGACCGGTGACTTCGGCCACTTTCTTGCCTATCTCGGTTTTTTGAAGCTTCTCAAGAAGGGAACACCCCCAGACAAGCACTGCGACATCATCAAGAAGACCAATGCCAATCACCATGTCGGGGATGATGTCGATAGGACTCACAAGGTAGACCAGGCATCCGATAAGGGTAGCTTTCAGGCTTGCAGGGGTATCTTTGGAATTGAAGGCTTTCCACAGGAGCATCACC
>Ga0265294_10008211_pt1 | contig 12240 bp, 11 predicted proteins | sample MunlanPumphouse3_FD_192504 | JGI IMG/M metagenome (GOLD analysis project Ga0265294, IMG submission 192504) | Groundwater microbial communities from a municipal landfill in Southern Ontario, Canada - Pumphouse #3 | ecosystem: Environmental > Aquatic > Deep subsurface > Groundwater | place... | reverse complement strand
GGTATTACTATATTCGGAAACATAACCGTTTTGGAAAAAGACCTGAGGGATGTATTCTTTATTCCAGCCGATTGAAGATGTCGGCGCGAAATAGTCTTCATCGCCATGATAGACGACCATCGAGCTTTCCGGTTCGCTGGCCCGCAGCATATTGAGGCGCTTTTCGGGCAAGGCTTGAGAGGCCACCAGACAAAACCCGAGGGCGGTCACCGCCGCATAAGGCACGGCTTTCTTAAATTCGAATTTATAGCAGAGCCAGGCGATTGCCCAGCTGGCAAAGAATTGAATAAAGGCGAAGAGGCGCCACGGGAATTGAATCATCAGAAGCGGTTCAGGCATGATGCGCCACAACCATTTTTGGGTGATAAGGGCAAAAGTCAGAACCAAAATAGCAATTAAAAACCAAAAATTGACATCCTTATAAATGGTACCTTTTACTATTTCTTTATTCTGAGCAGAACGCCACACATAATCGATGGCAAAGGTCAGGAGCACGACCACCGCCGCACCGAGAATCACCTCGAGGCGATTGGCGAAGACAAACATCAGGCCGAGATAGATGGCGGCGCTGATGAGCAAACGGAAGAAACGCAATTTTCTAATTCGCCCGAGGGTATTATGAAGGACAAAAAAGAAGGCGCTTAAAAGAAGAAACGAGATGATTTGCGAAGTCAAGGCACTCGGACCCATCGATACTCCAAAGGCACCGTTCATATACAGGTAGTTCAAAAAGCCGGAATAGCTGAAGGCGGTATCGATGCGGCTGGTGACGGCGCCGATTGTCGTCCACATCCGGGTGGGATTGGAAATATTGTACAGGCCGCTGCTCATCAATTCTAAAGATGAGAAGAGGGTTACGGACATGATTCCGACCAGAAAAACAATCGAGAGCAAACCGGTGATCCAGTAGCGAGGCTGACGGCATAAGATGATAATTTTATGAGTATTTGCTAAAAGAAAAATGACGCCAAAGATAAAACCAAAAACGGCGGTTAAATTATGGCTCAGAAAAAGCAGCGATCCGCCGAGGATGACTTCGACAAAAGGTAGAACCGTGATTTTTTCCTTGAAATTGACTAAGCCATATAGCCCTTTAAAAAAGAGGGGAATAAAGACAAACGCCAAGGCTTCGGCATAGGCCGCCCGGCATAACGCATCAAAGATGCGATAGGGATATAAGACATAGATCGCCGCACCGATCATCGAGGCGACGGTTTTTCCGTTAGTGACTTTTAAAAGGAAGCGATACATGAACAAACCAGAGACAAAAACGCTGACAAACATCACGATTTTAATAGCCTCTACGGCGTCGGTGCCCAGCCACTGAGTCGATGCGTATAATAAGCTCGCCAGAAGATGAAAAAGCGGCGAGTAGAAAAGGCGCGTTCCGATGCCGAGATTTGAACCGAGGTAAGTCGAGATGCGCGAAATCGAGCCCTGATTGATTATGGACAGATATTCATCGCTGATATTGGCGAGATGAAAAACGATGTCGTCCCCCTGCAAAAGACCCTCATAAAAGAAAACATATAGGGCAAGGAAGGAAAGAATTAAAAGGATGAGATAAGGAAAAATCTTGGCTGCGCCATCCCGGAAACTAATTTTTGCTAATCTCAATTTCATGATGCTTCTTATTATTTAACATAATACATTCGCCGGGCAATGCCTACTTAAAAAAGAAAAAGGCAATATTTTGTTTATTTGCCAGATGGCGTTTTCGGCATTGGTTTCCGGTGGCCGCCTTTGCCCTAGCCGCAGGAGGTATGACGATTTTGTTGGGTTGGTTGCTCTTTAAAAAACGTCCAATATTAATCTATATCATTCCCGCCGCTTTAGCGGTGGGAGGAGGAGTTCTTTTTGGTCTGGGCTCAATACCCGAGACTTGGGATGCATTAGGATATTTGTTAATTGGTGCTTTCCTCATAGCGGCAGGTGGCTCGTTAATCGGAGCGACCATCGTCTTCTTTTTCACATTAGAAAGTCATCGGCAGAGCAAAGCGCAACTTTCAGATAGTTAAAAAGAGTATGCCTCAGTAGCATATTCGTTGTCATCCGGGCTCGAATCATTGAAGATGAAGGTGAGGATATAAATATGAATATTTACAATTTCACGATGAAAGACATAACCGGTAAAGATGTTTCACTGGCGGATTTTAAAAACAAGGTTCTATTAATTGTCAATACTGCGACCGGATGCGGTTTTACACCCCAGTACGATGGTTTGGAAGCCCTCTATAAAAAATACCGTGACAAGGGATTTGAAATCTTGGACTTCCCTTGCAATCAATTTAAAAATCAGGCTCCGGAAACCAATGCCGAAATCGCCAGTATCTGCAAACTCCGTTTTGATGTTTCTTTCAGACAGTTTTCCAAAATCGAAGTCAACGGCAACAATGAAGCACCGCTTTATACTTATCTCAAGAGCCAAAAAAGCACGCCGCTTGGCAAAAACATCAAATGGAATTTTACGAAGTTTCTCGTCGACCGCGATGGGACAGTTATCGATCGATTCGCTCCGGCCGTAAAGCCAGAAGAGATCGAAAAATACATTGTTAGTCTATTATAAAAAGGATATTAAAAATGGCTGAATTATTGGCTTTTTGCTGAATTATTGGCTTTTTTAACAGCATTTACAGCCTTGATATCATTGCTGACTGCCATTATCACGTGAATGAGAAATGCGACCCAAATCGAGTTTGTATAATACGTTATCAAACACAGAAGAATCCCAAGAAAGAAAGCACCAAAGGCTTCTTTGGGACCTTTAAATATGTGGATGAGAGCATAGATGACGCTATTGATGGCAATCGCCGGCCACAAGCCGTAAGCGTAAAGCGTCGTGTAAAAAACCATTCCGCGCAAAGCAAACTCGTATCCCAAGAGGTAAATGACCCAAAAAGCCGCATTGATGATCGTTCTTTTCAATGTCCACTTTGACTTGCGAACCTCAGGATAATAAGAAAGGTCGATGTCAGTACCGGGAAGGGCGAAGCTGACGACGAGCACGGCCGCTAACGGAATTAATGACCACCAAAGGGCGTATTCGCCCGACGGAAGACCAAGTCCGTAATCGCCAAGCGGTTTTTGAAAATAGAAGAGGGTGACAAAAAACGGAATCAGACCAAGAAGGACAAACCCTAACGAGCGGCGGAAATAGACTGATTGTTCAAAATTGTCTTCCGTTTCGCCAAAGCGGTTTCTGAATTTCTTGATAAAAGGAAAATCGCTGGCGAAAAAGTAAGTCAAATAGAGCAAAGGATAAATAATCAACGCGATTATCTCTTCGTTTAGCAAGGCTGAAAAGTCGAGAGCTTGAGTAAAAATCATGATGATTCATATCCTTTATTTTTCATAGCGTACTTCCTTATGAGGTAACTCGATAATCGGGGAAATATCCGATACATCAAATTGGCGATCTTGCCCGCCGCGGTAAGATACATGACTTTTCGGTGCTTTTTGATAGCCAAAAATATTTTCTTAGCGACGCCTTTTTGAGTATCGCTGTTTTTAGCGCGTTTAAGAGGAATCAGTTCTCCCTTTGCCGAATAGATCTGCTTGTTTTCATCGTTTTCCGTAAAGCCGACATAGATGATGCCGACATGGACGTGATGGCGATGCACTTCCGCCCGCAATGATTCGCTGAAGCCCGTGAGGGCCATCTTCGCCGTCGCGTATGGAGCGATGCCGGGGAGACCCTTAAGCCCCGAAAGACTTGAAACAAACAAAATGCTTCCTTGGCTTTCAATAATCTTTGGCAAAGCCAATTTGGTCATATTGACCGCGCCGCTAAAATTGATGGCGATAATCTTGTGAAATAACGCTAAGTCCGTATCTTCGAATAAACCGCGCATGCTCATGCCGGCGTTGTTGATTAAAATGTCAATGCGCTGATGCTTTTCAAATACCGCCGCAATAATTCTTCGGCAGTCATCTTCGCTTGTCACATCACCGACAAAGTATTCACATCTTCCCCCTTGTGCGTTTATTAACGAGGTCGTCTCTTTCAAGGCCGCCTCGCCGCGTCCGGTGATAATCACTTGGGCTTTTTGCAAAGCAAACAACTTCGCGGTTTCGCGGCCGATGCCTTTGCCGCCACCGGTGATGATTACAATTTGATTAACATAATTATTGTTTTTCATAATTTTTAGTTCAGATAGCCATGTGCCTTATACCACTCTACAGCTTCAGTAAGCGCCTTATCAAGACCGGTTTGAACATATCCCAGGTCCCGTTCCGCTTTGCTAGAAGAGTAATAATGCCCATCACCTGACATTTTAGCCATCGTCACGCTCAGGAGGGGTTTCTTCTTTTTGATCTTGCCGATTAGTTGCATCAAGGAAGCAAAGATGACGGCCAAAAATGTTGGTATAAAAACCTTGGGTGGTTTAACGCCTGTCTGCTCCGCCACAAGGGTAAAGAATTGTTTGTAGTTAAGGTTGGTCCCTCCGGTGATATAGCACTCGCCAACTTGTCCTTTGACGACGGCATTCACACAAGCCTGAGCGACATCCTTCACAGACGCAAAACTTCGTCCTCCCGCTGAATAGCCGGGAACTTTTTGCTTAATTATTGAAATAATCATTTCTCCCGGTCCGGGTTTCGTGTCGTTTTCACCAATCATGAATGTCGGATTGATGATGATGACAGGCAGTCCGTTTTCTTTTTTAGCTTCACCTAGCAAAAAATCTTGAGCGGCTTTCTTGGAAGTGATGTAGTCGAGGCCGTATTTGCCGCTGTTAAAAGGTTTTTCTTCATTTCCCGGTTCGCTAAGCGATCCGAAGCCAAACGAATTCGCAGTGCCGACATGAATGTATTTTTTGATGCCTTTTTTCTGAACGATTGAGGCGATGTTTTTAACCAACTCGTAATTGATTTTCCATGAAAAGGGATTTTTGGTAGGCCATACATCGGTAATGGCTGCTGTATGAATTAAATAATCGCAGCCCTCAAGAGCGTTTTCAATGTCTTGAGGCATTAATAAATTGCCTTCATAAATTTCGCAAGCGATTCCGGCGATTGTGTCTCTCGGTGTGCCTTTTAAAATAAAAGCCCGGACTTCGTAGCCTTCTTCGAGGAGAATTCTAACGATGTGACTACCGAGAAAACCATTCCCGCCCGTGACTAAAACCTTCATTTTACTTTCGTTCATTTCTTATGCTGCGACGTCTAAATTATAGCAAGAGGCCGCCAATAATTGTAGTTTGGGAAATAATGATTGCGTCTGCTGGCTGATGTCAAAACAAACGAGAGTAAGAACTCGCCTTATAACGATTTACATTCTTTTCTTGAATTATTCAAACGACACGTATTTATCCAGATCGATATCTTCAAACCGCATTTGCGTCTTGCCATCGATGACACGATACTGTTTGCCGTTATGCGCGGTGATGACATCGCCAATCTTAAAGCCCACCCTCACCGGCAGGTAAAAGTATTTTGTCTCCCAGCCATAGGGATAACTTTCGGCGGTTATAACCATATATTTGGTTTCTGTACCCATGAGGCGCCTCCATTTGTTCTATAAAAATTCGCGTAATAGATTGATGCAGTGATTATTATAAAAGAAGGGGCGACAAATCCGTTATTCATATGAACATAAAACCAATATTTACTTGTTGTATTCGAAATATTAGCGTTACGCTAAATTTGTTAGAACAAGCTGATAACAATAATTCGCTCAATTAGTAATCGGCCGCCATTTCTTATTATATTTCAAGAAAGGCCGCCGCTATCATTTTTATGCGGAAACTACTGAACTTCAGGGTTTAGAGTTGGTTTGCCCAATAATGGTCTGGCGGTCAAATCGATGAGCAACGCTCCTAAAGGAGCAGTAATCAAAATGGCCAATACCGCTACCGTCAGCATCGTCCCGCCATTTGATATGCCCAAGGCTAACGGTATTGAACTTATCGAGGCCTGAACGGTCGCCTTGGGAAGATAAGAGAATACGGAAAAAAGTTGCTCTTTGAAAGTCAGAGTCTTGCCAAGGGTGGCGAGATAGACGCCCAGGGATCGGAAGACGAGCATTCCCAGCACTAATAAGACGGCCCATAAGCAAATCGATGGGATAGTGGTAATATCGACAGCAGCACCGACGAGGACAACTCCGGCTAACAGCATGCCGACGATGCGCGGAATCTTAACGCGAAAGGCAATCTCAGAAAAAGAAAAACCAAGAAGAATGATGAGCGAGAGAGTTAATAGCATAGTGTCCTCCGTTATTCGCGGGTGTCTTTCAATAAAAAACTGATGACACCACGAAATAATTCGTAGAAGTCATCAGCACAATGCGGTTTTCGATTAACGATGGGAGTATTTCATTCCCGTAGCCATAAATATACTTATGCGGATGCCAAAAGTCAATTGCCAAGCGCGGATGTCTAGCGATTAACTTTGCTACTCCAAAATGTATAGAATCGGCAAAAATTAATAGTAATCCGTTTTATTTTCTTCAAGTGCCAACAAAGCATTGATTAATCTCTCGCGAAGTTCGGCTTTTGAAAGTTTAAAGACTTCCTGACGTATTTCTTCGACATGCTGTTCGCGACGTTCTTCTTCCTCTTCTTCGTATTCCTCGGCTCGTTTTAATAGAGCCTCTGCCTCATGTGGAAAAATAGCGAAAAAAAGAGCCACTTTGTGCTTGCAAACGATTCTTTTGCCTTTAGCAAGAGGGCAATCACAAGTTGATTTTCTTGAATGATTAACATCAATTGTCACGTGATATTGTTGCGAGCCTTTAACGATTCCGGAATATTCAAAATCGCTAATTTTGGTGAATGATAGGACTCGCTTTCCAACGAAATAGTCATAACCTCTCCAAAGAGAGTTGCGACTTGCAGATGAAATAATTCCCATATTAACCACCTCGTTCTAATCTTCATATTCAATAATATCAGGTTATTTTCGCAGACAAAGAAATGACTTTTAGAAAGTAGAATGGGAAATTACAAAATCTCCATATTTTTCAATAAGATATATTTCGGCCCTTCGTATCCTTGCAAAACAGTTGTTTCTTTAGACATAACTAAAGCTGAGAGGCACTTCTCGATATTACCGCTGAAGGAAAAGCCGGAAACCGGATGATATTCCTTACCGTCGAAATAAACGGCGAGACGGACTTCTCCACCGATATAGTGCGAGTACATGTCAATTTGAATGCCGGAGAGGGCGATGATTTCCAGATGCGGTTTTTTCTTCATGCGCTCGTAGCTTGTTTTGCCTTTTCCGACAGCGATGGTGGCAAGCAAGCCACTAGGTTTGAGACCGAGATACTGAGCATATTGGTTCGAGCCGTAATAATTGGTAATAACGCCTTTTTTGATAATGTTCGTCGGTGAGAGCAAAACGCCGTCGCGATCAAAGCCATCAGCTTTTGAGGATGGCTTAAGATTGATATCGAGATATTCACCGGTGACATCTTTTTGAATGGCGTCGCCGATAACTTTATCGGTATTTTTACGGTAAACCGAATCATAGGAATAATCTTCGATCAGGCTTTCAAATAGACTCTTGACATCTTCGTCTCTTAAAATGACATCTGTTTTAGTAATATCTTTGATGGCTTTGGCCGCATAGCGGTTTGTCACGTCGCTTAACGCCGCCTTGGCGTCAGCCCTTAGAACATCAAAATCGATTTTGGAATAAGTCAGGTATCGGTAAAGTTCGACTTTGTCGTCCGCGCCGTCATAAGAGGGGATGGCCTCGATATTGACGCGGTGCATAGTCTTTTTATAATCCACGCCTTTTGAGGAGACGACGCGAACGGTCGATGTCGTGTGAAATAATTCTAAGGAATTGAAACGCAAATTTTCTTTTGCTTCTTTAAAGAAGACGCCGGCGATTTTATCAAGGAGAACGAGCGGTTCGCAGCCAAACGGCTTCTCTTTCCACGTTCTCTTTGCCGTGCCCGGAACTAAATCAAAGCGTTTATTTTTGATTAAAGAGGCGGCAAAGGCGGCTTCTTCTATTTTTTTATTCAAATCGGCATTGGATAATTTGTGGCTCAGCACAAAACTTGATGATCCGGTATAAGCGACTCCTTTGTCGCTGAATTCCTTGTAGACGGTGACGCTGTACTCGCGGGTATCGGCGAGGCGGGTCGTCTCGAGTTTCTGCATGACATAAAAAGCCTGCGTCGAGTGTGTGGTCGTTTCGTTGATCAGCCAATCAGTTATCGATTTTGCAGCGCTTAACGCTTTGCTTAATTGTTTAATCATCCGATCTTTACCTTCGCTTTCAAATATGGACCGCCGTCGCTGACGCGGACCCATTCTTTGTATCCCTTGCCGCATGAACCGGAACCGATAACTTCGAAATCGCGGGAGACGGCGCTGATGGAATTTAATAAATCGATGACATAGCCGCTCATGACGACGGGGGCGATTATCTTGCCGGTGAACTGGCCATCGAGTATTTCTCTGCCGTATTGAGCCGTGCATTGAATGCCCCAGTTTTTGGGATCCTCCATGCCATTATTCGTCTGCGCGAGTAAATAGCCGTGTTTAATGCTTTTAATCATGTCGCTTAACTTTGCTTTGCCCGGAGAAAAGAAAGTGTTGGTCATGCGCGTATAACTCTTGCGCTTGTAAGATTCGCGGCGGCCGTTTCCGGTCGGAGCCGTGCCTAACTGCAAAGCCGATAAAGTATCAGAGATGCCGGAAACGAGAATACCGTTATCGATAATCTTTGTATCTTGGGCCAAGACGCCGTCGTCATCAAAGAAATAGGAGGCGACGCTGAACGTTGCATCCGCTCCATCGTGCATAGTTATCAGAGGCGAGGCTACACTTTTATTAAAATACGCTTGGGAACGAGCCCGATCGCGAACAAACATGTCCATTTCAACACCGTGACCAAACGCTTCATGAGCGATGAGGCCGGTGATTGAAGGCGCGGTGATCACATCGTAATATCCGGGCGTCGGTATAACCGAATCAAGTAATTCAATTGCGGTTTTAAGCGACTTATCGATCGCCGGAAGCAAATCTTCAAGAGCTTTCTCAATCGAGTTAATACCAAAACCGTCGTAACCGTATTTGGTGTTGTCACCACGGCGAACCAATACATAACAGCGGGGATTGGCCCAAGTATAATACTGCTCCAAATCCTTTTGCTTTGACATGTACATTTTTGAGACTTCGGTCATCTCGATCGATGCCCGGACATTAACGGCAAGTTCCGAACCCTTGAGGGTCCTCGTTACATATCCTTTAAGAATGCTGATAATTTCTTCAACCGTATAAGATTGGCCTTTGTTTTTACGGACAAAACGTTTTGTGAGCGGCTCTTCGTTCAACACTTTGACTTTGACGGGGGCGATTGTGCTCTTATGAGCGGCGAGGCGGTTGATTTCGGAAATCAGGATGGGGATGTTCTTCTTCGTAATCTCGTTCGTCGAGAGTTCGTTATAAATTTGGCCGTTAAAAATTTTGATGACAAAGCCCGCTTCGCTGAGACCGCTGGGAACGACATTGGCCGTCGACTTATCGACGACAATGGTCGTGCCGGAAACATCCGTGCCCAAAACGCTGACATAGGGATATCGGGTTCCGAGTTGATCGATTAAAGCGCGAATCAGCTTCTTTTTACTTCTGAGATAACGGGAAAATTTGTTCGTCATACTGCTACCTTCAATTTTGCTATTGTAGCACAAAACGTGATTTTATATCACGATTAGGATAAATTGTAACCGCAATATGCAAATGACGACGAATAAACGATGGACAAGACATATAATTAATCTACCGCAATGTATATTTTGTTCCGATCTAGTAATTTAGATTGTCATAAAGAAAGAATCCGCTTGCGGGGCCAACTACGCATGGTGAATATGCCGTGCTATAATGACAAAGTCATCAAGGATTGGCGTCCATTCACGGTCGGCATGACCTCATCCGTGTCGTTCAGTATCAATTAAAAGGAGAACAACCATGAAATTAGAACAATTCCCGTTAATTATTCCCAACATCGATGCCATCAAGCAGGAGTTTGAAACACTCTTGCGGGCGTTTGAGGCCGCCCCGACAGCCGCCGATCAGAAAAATGTTATCTATGATATCGCCAAATTGGTCGACGAGGTGACAAACCAGCTGACGCTCATCAGCGTCCGCTACACTCAAGACACACGCGTTGAGGCCTATGAGAAAGCTCAGGAAGCCAGTGACGAGATAACTCCTCTTTTCCAGGAATTATACAATCGCTATCAGAAGGCCCTCATCGCCTCAAAATTCCGGTCGGAGCTTGAAAAGATGCTCGGGTCATTCTTATTTAAGAAAATCGAACTGAGCCTCCAAGCTTTCGATCCGAAGATTATCGGCGAGCTGCAACAGGAAAATAAACTGACAAGTCAATACGCCAAGGCGCTGGCCTCGGCCCAAATTCCCTTCAAAGGAGGCGTCTACAACCTGTCGCAGATGGGTAAGTTCCTCGATGAAGCCGACCGCTATACTCGCAAAAAGGCGTCTCAGGCTATCGCTGGCTGGTTTGGTGAGCACGAAGAGGAATTGGCCAAAATCTACGACGATTTGGTGCATTTGCGTCATCAGATGGCCCGTAAACTCGGCTTTGATAATTTCATCCCGCTAGGCTATGCCCGCATGGGGCGGACCGATTACAGTCCTCTGGATGTCAAAAGCTACCGCGACCAGGTTTACAAAGCCGTGGTCCCGCTCTCCAAGAAATTAGTGAGACGACAAGCCGAACGAATCGGCATCAAAAAACCTCTTTTCTATGATTTGAGCCTGAACTATGCCACCGGTAACCCGACGCCAAAAGGCGATAAGGATTACCTCGTCAGAGTAGCCGCAGAGATGTATGCGGAGATGAGCCCCGACATCGGCGCCTTCTTCAAGCTGATGGTCGAACGGCACATGCTCGACCTCGAATCCCGTCCCGGCAAGCAAGGCGGCGGCTACATGACCTATTTTCCGAAATACAAGATTCCGTTCGTATTTTCAAACTTCAACGGCACTTCGGGCGACATCGACGTCCTGACCCACGAAATAGGACACGCCTTCCAAGGCTACAGTTCGCGCCACATCAAGTTGCCCGAGTACCGCGACCCGACGATGGAAGAAGCTGAAATCCATTCGATGAGCATGGAATTTTTCGCTTGGCCGTGGATGGAGCGGTTCTTCGACGAAGATAAGGATAAATACCTCTACGCCCACCTCGTCAGCGCCATTAACTTCCTGCCCTATGGCGTCACCGTCGATGAATTTCAGCATTTCGTTTACGAAAATCCGGATTCCGGGCATGCCGCGCGCTGCGCCAAGTGGCGTGAAATTGAAAAGAAGTACACCCCGTATAAGAAATACGCGGGATTTCCGCTTTACGAGAAAGGGGCGCGCTGGATGCGGCAAAGTCACATCTTTGAGGCACCATTCTATTACATCGACTACACCTTGGCCCAGGTCGTCGCCTTTCAGTTCCTGACGCTTATGGAAGAAGACAGAGCAACTGCGTGGAAACGCTATGTCAAGTTGTGCAAGCTCGGCGGCTCTTATCCGTTCACCGAACTTCTGAAGAGAGTCAAAATGAAAAACCCCTTTAAAAAAGGTACGATTGCCCGCACGGTCAAGAAACTCGAACCTATCATTGGGCGTTTCGATGACGCGAAGATGTGATTAAGTCGATGCTCGGCGTCACATTTATATGATCTTTATCATGCTCATCGGTATCCGCATCATATGGATGTCAATGTGATTGCTGAGAACGCCGATGTAGCAAAGTAATCAACAAAAAAAGGCGCGAGCTGGGTGTGTCTTTTTTTCTTTGAAAATTAGAGCGAGTCTGTGCTTTTCTTCCTTTTTAGAAAACACCTCATTTTTATTAAAAATGTTTACTAAAAATACCCTACAATTCACTTTTCCTCTTGTGTATAATGGGTTCATGAAAAAGAATAGTATCATTATGGCATTAATTGGTTTATGTCTATCGTCAACGGCGTGCTCCGCAAACAAGACGCCGGTCGATGTCGTGCTTATGGCCGGCCAGTCAAACATGGTTGGCTGTTCTCGCGTCACTTATTTAAACAATTCAGCCGGCAGCGTCAAATACCAAGAATATCTCAATGGTTATAACGGCATTCGCATCGCTTACGATAATCTTACGAAAGACGCAATTGATGTCTATCCGGAACAAAATACTTCTCATGGCGCGTTCGTTAAAGTCATGCTCGGCGAAGGCAATGCGGATATCACCTTTGGACCAGAAGTGGGCATGGGCGAAACTCTGTCGCAA
>Ga0265294_10008210_pt1 | contig 12242 bp, 9 predicted proteins | sample MunlanPumphouse3_FD_192504 | JGI IMG/M metagenome (GOLD analysis project Ga0265294, IMG submission 192504) | Groundwater microbial communities from a municipal landfill in Southern Ontario, Canada - Pumphouse #3 | ecosystem: Environmental > Aquatic > Deep subsurface > Groundwater | place... | reverse complement strand
TTTCCCACTTGTAAAGCCTTATGGATGAATCTGTTGTAATCGTTCTGCTAATATCCCAGGTCTCCCCGTTGACACCAACAGCAAGAACCTCTCTGGCTAATTGTTGACTGATACTCTCAGCGATTTCTCTACCGGTTACCCCTGCTGGATATTCCTTGATCCGGCCATCGGGAAATGTGATCTTAATCATTTTGCTTTTTCTAGATGTGCAAATATAAAAAAAGCCGGCTGATAGCCGGCCTTTTCATGTGCCCAGAACAGGACTCGAACCTGCACGTCCTTGCAGACACTAGTCCCTGAAACTAGCGCGTCTACCACTTCCGCCATCTGGGCGTTATCTTAAAAGAACTCCTCGTGCCCAGGACAAGAATCGAACTTGCACGACCTTGCGATCACATGGCCCTCAACCATGCGCGTCTACCATTTCCGCCACCTGGGCTTCGGGTTGGCAAAATTAAGAAAAAAACAAATTCAATAATCATCCAGATCAATTTTGGGAGAAATATCTTCCCATAGAGTTAAGATTCGTCTAACTTGGGGAAGTCGCTGCTGGCTGTCGGTAGTCTCTAAATCAGCTTTCAGGCGCTGAAAACACCTGTATATGAGGTAGTCGTATTTGGTGGCACGAAGGGCGTCCTTTCTAAAAGGTTCTTTGGTTTCGCGTAGATAGTCGATGAGATCGTGCCGACTATGGACAAGACCAACCTGACTGGGATTGACGTAAAACAGGATTTTTGCTTTAGGAAGAGCCAAGTGAGCATCGGGATCCAGTAAAGTATCGAGATAAGCGAGCAGGGGCAGGTTGGGGAACATGACCGGATAGAGTGGAATGCCAAGCTCTTGAGCGATTATTGCATAGAATAAGGTGATGGAATACTCGTTGCCCCTTTTAGTTTCAGTGAGCCGGTTCAGAAAACTATTTCCGATCGATTCCGGATACTTTACATTGATGCGGAAATGATGTTTGTCGAAAAGGAAATGATTGAGCAACCGAACCCGTTCGAGGGCAGTCAACTTTTCGTTCAGCTCCATCCAGATCTCTCGGATAAAGGGTTGAATCTTTTCCTGAAAATCATTGAAAGTGAGGTCGGTAAACATGAACCGGGTCATTAGCCAAGCACCCTCCATCAAGTGGAGTGATTGGTGATTCTTCCAATTATGAAGCTCCTGATAAACGGATTCCGTTTGTAGTTGGGCGATTAATTCGGTATAGCGTTCGTGTACAGTCGGAGTAGATGCCAAGGCTGCTCCTGCTTCCAGCTTGGATAGTATCTTAGGTCCCAGTTCAAGAATTCTTGAACGGATACTCTGGTACACTTCTTCGTCGGGATCGTCCAGAAGGATCAGGAGGGATTCTTCTTCCGTACTCATAGATCAACAATTGGGATCGGTGACTGAATCTAAAACATATTGAATCAGTTTTTCCATATCCGGTTTATAATTATCATGGAACTGCTTAGTGAGTCGGTTGGCAATGATCAAACAGACGGTCATAGCTTTGTGCCCTAATATCTCGGACAAGCCATGGAGTGCAGAAGATTCCATTTCGATGTTGGTGGCTGAAAAGCCCTGGAACGAAATCTTTGATAGAAATTCGTGCAGGTGCGAAAATGAGGGTTTTGCTCTGACTGATCTCCCCTGGGGACCATAAAATCCATGGGCGGAAATGGTAATACCCGTTTTGCAAGCTCTGGACAACTGTTTAAATAGGCCAGGATCAGGCTTGGACGCATAGGGTAGGGGAATACGAGAAGGCCAACCAAGATCACTCTTAACGTACTCAATCAGCTGATCCCGTTCAGGATCTGCAGGGCGTTCGTAATAGTCCATCAGGCCATCAAGCCCAATCGACCAGGCTGATGCAAGCCATGCTCCCACAGGAACCTCGGGATGAATGGAACCCGATGTACCGATTCGGATGATTTTCAGGGTCTTGTGCTCTGGCTTGTCGAGGCGCGTTTGGAAATCAATATTGACCAATGCATCCAGTTCATTCAGAACAATATCAATATTATCAGTACCAATTCCGGAGCTGAGGACGTTGATCCGTTGATCATGATAGTAGCCGGCAATCGAAACGAATTCGCGGTTGGTTGCTAATTTTTCAACCCTGCTTAATTGCTTGCCAACCAAATCAACCCGGGAGGGATCACCCACCAAAAGAACAATATCTCCGATTTGATCTGGCTTGAGTCCGAGATGGAACGCGCTTCCATCAGTATTGATAATCAGCTCACTGGGTTCGTGATAGGTCATTTGATCATTCATTTATCGACAAATCTAATATATAAACAAACGAAAACAACGTAGGGAGCACCTCACGGGATTTTATATTTTTGCCGGGTAAAGGTCTATGTTATGATTCAAAGAATACAGTCCATCTTTCTACTCCTGGCTATGATCGCCTGGAATATCCTGTTTTTCAAACCCATCATGGGTTTCACGACTGATGCGGGCGGTTCCTGGTATCTTCTGGCCAGCTCCATAAAAGAATCCGCGGGTGACGGGATAGTCATGACAACTATACCCCTACTGGTGCTTCTGATTATTATCGATCTGCTGCTTTTATCTGCATTGTTGCTTTATCGCAGAAGAACCTTACAGCTGAGGGTTACACTGTTGTCCATGATTCTCCAGATCTTCTCTTATGGATTGATTGGATTATATGTGTTTTTTGGTGTCAATAAGCTGGATGCAAGTGCTCATCTGCTTTTTAGCACGGTGATGCCTCTTGTAGCGTTTGTCCTGACCTTTCTGGCTTTCCGGGGCATCAGGCGTGACATTCTACTGTTGAAAGCCCTCGAGAGACTTCGTTAACAGTCTTCGGAATCAGATGATTTCCAGGTGGTGCTGGTCGGTGATCTTTTCACAATAGAGACACTTCAGCTGTATCGGTTTTTTCTGAATCACATCAAAGCGGGTAGTGATATCTTCGTGATTACTGATGCATTTAGGATTCATGCACTTAGCAATTGCTGTGATCTCATCGGGAACAGAAACCACCCGCTTTTCAACTACCTGGTAATCCCGGATGATATTTAACTTGGCATCGGGTGCTACCAGAGATATTTTATTGATTTCATCATCCTCGAAAAACTTATCGGCGACCTTAATAATGGCCTTTTTCCCCAGCTTTTTGCTTTCGAGATTGAATCCAAAAGTAACCTGTGTTCCGATCTTATTCAATCCCAGGATGTTAATGACGCTGAACAGGTTTTGAGAAGGAATATGGTCAATTACCGTTCCGTTTCTGATAGCGCTGACCTTGAGTTCTTTTTTATTTTGCATGGGAGTATGTTATTTAACGCCTAAAATTTTGGAAATGATCGCCATACGGGTGTAAACCCCGTTAAGAGCCTGCTCAAAATAGTATGCTTTAGGATTTGAGTCCACGTCCGGATTTATTTCGTTCACTCGGGGCAAGGGATGGAGAATTCTCATATTGGATTTGGTATTGGTCAACATGGAATCCCTAAGGATGTAAACATTCTTAACCTTTTCATATTCAAGAGGATCAGAGAACCGTTCACGCTGAACCCTGGTCATATAGATGATATCCGCATCATTGAGATTATCAGCGATATCGCGATGCTCCTGGTAGGGAATGCCTTTTTTGTCAAGCAGGTGTTTGTACTCATCAGGCATTTTCAGTTCTTCAGGAGCAATGAAAGTGAATAGTGGCTGAAAAGCTGACATGGCGATGAGCAGGGAGTGAACGGTGCGACCGTATTTGAGATCTCCGACCATACAAATTTTGAGGCTATCGAGTCGGCCCTGTGTTTTCCGGATTGAGTACAGATCGAGGAGAGTCTGGGTTGGGTGTTGATGGGCGCCATCTCCGGCATTAATGATCGGTACCGGGGAGACTTCAGAAGCATATTGAGCGCTTCCTTCCAGGGGGTGGCGCATCACGATAAGATCGCTGTAATTGCTGACTGTCAGGATAGTATCTTTGAGTGACTCTCCTTTTGATACGCTGGATGAGGATGAGTCAGAAAATCCGATAACCCGACCTCCCAAACGATTAATGGCTGACTCAAAGCTAAGGCGGGTTCGGGTCGATGGCTCAAAAAACAGAGTTGCAACCACATATCCGGTCAGGAGCGCCTGCCCTGGATTCTTTTCGAACTCGGCTGCCAGGTTGAGGATCTCCAGAATTTCGGCTGGGGAGTAATCATTGATGGAAACGAGGCTTCGGTTTTTCATGCGTTATCTTTAAAATTTGGTGGTTAAATTTAGAACAAAGAGAGCGATCCGTAACGAAGTTGCCATCAATTGTATAAACAATTTTTTCACAGGTTAACTGCTTCATTGAAAACACCTTTCAGCTTGTTTAAACGGCTGATGACTCGATCCACGCCTCCCTGCCTGATCTGGATGGTAATCCTGACCGGGTCGGAGTAGTACTGGTCGGTTATGGCAGCCTGTTCATCACGGATGATTTTCATGACGTCATTGACCATAGGGTAGGGGCAGCTGATACGGATCTTTGAATCGTATGTTCTTTCGATGATGGTGGCGTTTTTGATTGCCTCCTGGGCTGCGGTTCGATAGGCATTGATTAATCCGCCAACCCCCAACAGAGTTCCACCAAAGTAGCGGATCACAACAATGAGCACATTACTCAGATCGTTCGATAAAATCTGTCCGTAAATCGGTTTGCCTGCAGAATTGGTCGGCTCCCCGTCATCATTGGTCCGGAAATCGCCCGATTGTCCAATGCGATAGGCATAGCAATGGTGCCGGGCATCGTGATACTCCTTGCGCAAGGAGTCGAGTATGGTCTTAATCTGGTCGGTTGATTGGACGGGAAAAGCTTTTGAAATGAAACGACTTCCCCGATCTTTAAACAATCCCTCCGAAGGAGCTTCAATAGTTCGGTAAAGATCGGCTGGCTCTATTGATGATTCCGTCACTTTCATCGAGACAAAAATACAAAACACCAGGCATTTGAGATCGACTGATGGTGACAAAAACAACCCCAGTCTCCCGATTTCTTAAGTCGTTGTTAACTAGGGTTGTGTGATTTTGTGGATCTGTGCCGGAAATCGGCTTGTGATCCAGCTGGGGCTCGAACCCAGGACCCCATCCTTAAAAGGGATGTGCTCTACCAGCTGAGCTACTGAATCGACCGTTCAAAAAACGTGGGGCAAAGATAAGAGTTGTCGTTTAAACCACCAAACCCCTGCCAACAAAATTTCAAGGATTCGTTACCTGTACTATCGGCATCACCACAACATAAGTTTCGACAGGTATAAAATAGTAAGGCCCTCTTTGGGAGGAGGGCCTTACCGAAACCTAAACCTAAAACTAAACCTATGAAAAAGTACCTCAAGCAGTTGGGCTGCCTGGTAACAATCCTGACGAACAAGATCTGTTACATTAGTATAACGCACAAAACCTATGCCATGTTGTGAGTTGAATTAAAAATTTATCGATTTAACAAATATTTAACAATTTAGCGATGAGTTATCCGAATGGTGATCTCCTCGCGTTTCTTATCAAACCCAATGGTGATGCTATCGCCCTCTTTTGCTTGCGATTCGATGATTTTTTCTGCCATCGGATCTTCCAGGTATTTTTGGATTGACCGCTTTAACGGTCTGGCCCCGAACTTGGGATCATAGCCCTTCTCGGCCAGGAAATCTTTGGCAGCGGCTGAAATTTTCGCTTCATATCCTAGCCTTTTCATACGCTCAAACAGGCCGGTTAATTCAATGTCAATAATCTGATGGAGGTGATCTTTTGTCAGGCTGTTAAAGATGACAACATCATCAACCCGGTTCAGAAATTCAGGGGCAAAGGCCTTATTTAGTGCTTTTTGGATCACATCCTTCTGGTATTCAGCTGAGCCCTCTTCATGCGGTCGAATGCTGAATCCCAGGCTATTCCCAAAATCTTTGAGCTGACGGGTTCCAATGTTAGACGTCATGATGACGATTGTGTTCTTGAAATCAACTCTGCGTCCGAGACTATCTGTCAGCTGGCCATCATCGAGGACCTGGAGCAGGATGTTGAAGATATCCGGATGGGCCTTTTCAATTTCATCCAACAGAACGACTGAATAGGGTTTACGGCGCACTTTTTCAGTTAGTTGGCCTCCTTCTTCATAACCCACATAACCTGGAGGCGCTCCAACAAGCCGGGATACCGAGAACTTCTCCATATACTCACTCATGTCGATTCTTAATAGGGCGTCGGTAGAATCGAACAGATTCATAGCCAGAACTTTCGCCAACTGTGTTTTTCCAACACCGGTTGGACCCAAGAAGATAAAACTACCGATCGGCTTGTTAGGATCTTTCAGTCCGGCCCGGTTGCGCTGAATAGCTTTGACAATTTTCTGGATGGCATCGTCTTGACCAATCACTTTAGTCTTCAATTCGGATTGCATATTCATCAGTCGGGCGCCTTCTGCCTGAGCGATTCGCTGAACAGGCACACCTGTCATCATTGCCACCACTTCTTCCACATTGGCTTCATCCACCACTTCCCGGTTTTCGTTCAGCCGTTTTTCCCAGTCATCTTTTTCTTTTTCCAGTTCCAGTATCAGTTGCTTTTCCCGGTCACGATGCCTGGCCGCCTTTTCAAAATCTTGGCTCTTAACCGCTTCGATTTTCACCTTTTTCGTTTCGTTGATCTCCTCTTCCATTTTCAGGATTTTCTCCGGAACGGTGATATTGGTGATATGGACACGCGAACCGGTTTCATCCAGGGCATCGATAGCTTTATCTGGCAGGTGTCGGTCGCTGATGTATCGTTGTGTCAGATATACACAGGCTTTTATCGCGGCGTCTGTATAGGTTACGTTATGATGGTCTTCGTAGCGCTCTTTAATATTATGCAGGATCTGCAGCGTCTCTTCGGGTGAGGTAGCTTCGACCAGTACTTTTTGGAAACGTCTCTCCAGGGCTCCATCTTTTTCGATATGTTGGCGATACTCATCGAGTGTGGTTGCTCCGATGCACTGGATTTCTCCCCTTGCCAGGGCAGGTTTCAGCATATTGGCTGCATCCAGTGAACCGGTAGCGCCACCGGCACCAACAATGGTGTGGATCTCATCAATAAAAAGGATTACGTTATTGGTTTTGGCCAGTTCGTTCAGGATGGCTTTCATTCTTTCTTCAAATTGACCGCGATACTTGGTCCCAGCGACAATAGATGCCATATCAAGTGCAACGACCCGTTTACCGAACAGTACCCGTGAAACCTTGCGTTCCACGATTCGCAAAGCTAATCCTTCGGCAATTGCTGATTTTCCAACGCCAGGCTCGCCAATCAGGACTGGGTTATTCTTTTTTCGGCGACTTAATATCTGTGCAATTCGCTGAATCTCAACCTCTCGTCCCACAATCGGATCGAGACGGTTCTCTTCGGCAGCACGGGTGATATCAATGCCAAAATTGTCAAGCACCGGGGTGTCAGAGGTGGACTTGGCTTGCCTGGTTTGGCCTTTGGACGGGTCGGACGGGCCCTCAGACTCTTCATCTTCGTCGTGGAATTCAGCTCTGGATGAGGGTAACCCTTCGCCCAGCTGATCTTTCACCTGACGGTAGGTGATCTGCATTTCATCCAGGATTTCGGTGACCAGACAAGTATCCTCGCGGAGGATTGCCAATAGCAGATGGGAGGTGCTCAGCTCTGGTTGGTGAGCTTCCTGAGCCTCCATAAAGGCCATCTTTAAAATCCGTTCAGAGGCTTTGAGCAAGGGAATATCACGGATTCCACTGACACCAGTAGTTGATTTAATGTTCTTTACCCGAATCCGTTGCTCAATCCGCTTTTTAACCTCTTTAAGATCAACGCCCAAATTGAGTAATGTCGAAATAGCCGGACTATCACCTTCCCGCAAAATGCCAAGGAAAAAATGCTCCGGGCTGATATACTCATTTCCCAGCCGGATTGCCTCTTCCTGGCTAAACATCAGAACTTCCTGTATTTGTTTTGGAAAATTTGGATACATACAATTTCATTATTTTAAGCTCTCCAATCCTCGCAATAGTCTGACAGATTGTCACATCGTGTTGTTGAGCGACAGGATTCCAATTGATATCACCTTGATCGTTAGAGCGTTTCAATACCTACATAAAATTAAAACATTTTCTAGCTGCTCTAGCACAAAATGTGAGCCAATTATTAACAACCCATCTGTGGGAAATATGTCTGGAAGTACTTCCACGGGTCGGGAAAAATTGATACTTTTGTGGGTTCAAAAATAGAGTGGATAAAGCTCTAAAATTTTTATTTTCAAATATTTATGAGTACAGGAGAGCGGATTGTCAAGATCAACATCGATGAGGAGATGAAGTCATCTTACATCGACTATTCGATGTCTGTTATTGTAGCCAGGGCCTTGCCTGATGTTCGTGATGGGCTCAAACCGGTTCACCGGAGGGTTCTGTTCGGGATGAATGAATTGGGTGTTGGGGCGAACAGGCAATACAAGAAATCGGCCCGTATCGTTGGTGAAGTATTGGGTAAGTATCATCCACATGGCGACAGCAGTGTTTACATGGCCATGGTCAGGATGGCACAGAATTGGGCTATGCGTTACCCGTTAATCGAGGGGCAGGGTAATTTTGGATCAATAGATGGTGACAGCCCTGCAGCTATGCGATACACTGAAGCCAGGATGCATAAGATGGCAGAGGAGGTGATGGCTGATCTGGAAAAAGAGACTGTTGACTTTCAATTAAATTTTGATGATACCCTTCAGGAGCCAGTGGTTATGCCAACACGGATTCCCAACCTACTGGTTAACGGATCATCCGGAATCGCGGTTGGTATGGCAACCAATATGGCTCCACACAATCTGCGAGAGGTGGTTGATGGCATTCTTGCGGTGATCGACAATCCGGAGATTACGATTGATGAGCTCTTGAAATATATTAAAGCCCCGGATTTTCCAACAGGAGGAATCATTTATGGCTATCAGGGGGTCAGAGAAGCCTTTGAAACTGGGCGCGGCCGAATTGTCATCAGAGGGAAAGCAACTATCGAAACCTTACCAAACGGTCGGGAACGAATTATCATCACCGAAATTCCCTATATGGTGAATAAGGCTGAGATGATCATAAAAACAGCCGACCTGATCAATGACAAGAAGATCGATGGGATTTCGAATGTCAATGATGAATCAGATCGTACCGGGATGAGAATTGTGTACGATTTAAAAAAAGATGCTGTAGCAAACGTTGTTCTCAATATGCTGTATAAGTTAACTCCTTTGCAAACAGCATTTTCGGTTAATAATATCGCTCTGGTCAATGGCCGGCCTAAGATGTTGAACCTGCGCGATTTGATCGACCATTTTATCGCTCATCGTTTGGATGTTGTTCTGAGAAGAACACGCTATGAGCTGGATCAGGCGGAGAAAAAAGCACACATTCTCGAAGGTTTATTGATAGCTTTAGATCACCTGGATGAAGTCATCGCACTGATTCGGGCTTCAAAGAACCCCGATGAAGCCAAGGCTGGCCTGATGGAGACATTTGGACTGACTGAGATTCAGGCTAAAGCGATCCTCGATATGCGCTTGCAAAGACTTACCGGTCTGGAGCGCGATAAAATTCGTCAGGAATATCAGGAACTGATAGAGCTGATCAATTACTTGAAGCAGGTGCTCGATGACCACTCACTTCAGATGAAAATTATTTCTGAAGAGATGGCCGAGATCAGAAACAAATACGGAGATGAACGTCGAACTGAGATAGTCTATGCTTCGGAAGAGTTCAATCCTGAAGATTTCTATGCCGATGATCCAATGGTGATCACAATCTCTCGAATGGGTTACATCAAACGGACGCCACTAGTAGATTTCAGAACTCAAGGAAGGGGTGGGGTAGGATCAAAAGGAAGCACGACACGAGATGAGGATTTCATTGAACATCTCTACAGTGCAACCATGCATAATACTTTACTCTTCTTTACAGAACTTGGTAGGTGTTTCTGGTTAAAGGTCTATGAAATCCCGGAAGGAACGCGAACCTCGAAGGGAAGAGCTATTCAGAACCTGCTCAATATCGAGCCTAATGATAAGGTGAAAGCTTATCTGAAGGTGACCGATTTGAATGATCAGGATTATATTAATGAGAATCACATCATCCTGTGTACCAAAAAGGGCATCATCAAAAAAACTCTTCTTGAAGCCTATTCGAGGCCGAGGCAGAATGGCGTGAATGCCATTACCATCAAAGATGGCGATCAGCTGCTGGAAGCCCGCCTAACAAACGGTAGTCAGGAAATTGTCATGGCCGTGAAATCTGGGAAAGCTATCCGGTTTAACGAAAAGACCGTTAGGCCGGTCGGCAGAACAGCCTCCGGTGTTCGTGGTATTAGCCTGGCTTCCCAAGATGACGAAGTGGTCGGGATGGTTTGTGTGGATAATGACCAGGATCAGATTCTGGTGGTCTCGGAGAACGGTTTCGGGAAGCGCTCCGATGTACAGGATTATCGGGTGACCAACCGAGGTGGGAAAGGGGTTAAAACCCTGAATATCACTGAAAAGACAGGTCAGCTGATTGCGCTAATGGATGTTACCGATGAGGATGACCTGATGATTATAAACCGTTCTGGAATTACCATCAGAATTCACGTTTCGGAGATTCGTGTTCAAGGAAGAGCTACCCAGGGAGTACGGCTTATTAACCTGCGCGATAATGACATCATTGCCTCGGTTGCAAAAGTGGAAAGAGAAAATGGCGAGGAGGTCGTGGAAGTACCTGAAGAGGAATCGTTTGAGGAATAGAGAGATATTACTTTATAGGTGTGGTACAATTATTGATGGTTAGCTTTTGTTAAAGAAATTGAAATTGTAATTTTGATCCATAATTGACTAAAATAACGCTGAAATGAAACGATTCTTATTCTTATTAGCCGGTCTATTTGTTTTTAGTAGCCTGATAGGGCAGAGCAACAAGGTTGTGACAGCCTGGAACTTGATTAAGCCGGAATATAACGAGCTGGATAAGGCAATGCAGGCCATTGATGAAGCTTCAGTTCATTCAAGAACTGCGGGCGATGCTAAAACATGGTATTATAGAGGTTTGGTATATTACAAGATCTACCAATCGAAAGATGAAAAATTCAAAAACCTGCATCCTGATCCTTTAAAGGTGGCTTATGAATCTTTCATAAAAGCTAAAGAACTTGATACCAAGGATCGATGGAAAGATGAATTACGGTTTAGAATTACCCAGACCAGTGCTGACTACTTCAATAGGGGATCCTTGGAGTATGAAAATAAAAAATACGAGGAGTCATTGAACTCATTTGAAACCGTTATTGCTATTGGGAAGTTACCTTATATCAATGTTGTTGATACTGGCTCATTCTTCAATGCAGCTATTGCGGCTGATCAGGCTAAGATATACGACAAAGCTTTGGATTATTATTACAAGTCGGCCGAATTGAATTATGGTGGACCTGAAGTGTTTTACTACATTGGTGAGATTTATAAAATTCAGGGAGATACCACTGCTGCACTTGATGCATACAAGGTTGGCATTGAGAAGTATCCAGAAAATAACGTGAATCTCTATCTGGAGATTATCAACTACTATCTGCCGAAAAACCAGATAACCGAAGTCTTTAGCTTCATCGAAAAAGCTTTGGAAAAAGATCCTAATAACCACCTTCTTTGGAACGTGTACGGTCAGGCCTTGGAACAGAAAGAAGATATGGAAAAAGCAGCTGAAGCCTACACAAAGGCGGTCGAGATTGACTCTACCTTTTTTGTTGGATGGTATAATATCGGACGTCTGAATTACAACTTGGGGGTCAACGCTCAGGAAGCAGCTAACCAAATTCCACTAAATGATGAGGCCGGATTTAAAGCAGCTGTTGAAGTGGCTGATAATCATTTCAAAGCTGGGCTGCCTTATTTTGAAAAAGCCTTTGAGATCAATCCCAACGATCCCGATCTGCTGACAGCTCTCCGTCAGATCTATTATCGGTTTAAGATGAACGATAAACTGGATGCAATTCAACATAAGATTGATGAGATAAAATAGCGATCGTTTCATAAGTTATTTAGGCAAGGGGACTCAAAAATGAGTTCCCTCGCCATTTTAATAATTATATTTAACATAATATTAATTATAGGACATTAATTATGGGACAATCAAATCACTGAATATTTACTAAGATCAGGGTGACGCACTTCATAAAAGTCCGGCAGAGTAACCGCTATATTCTTCCCATGGCGAGGAATAACACGTTCAGGCTGATCGTAATGAATAGAA
>Ga0265294_10008209_pt1 | contig 12243 bp, 8 predicted proteins | sample MunlanPumphouse3_FD_192504 | JGI IMG/M metagenome (GOLD analysis project Ga0265294, IMG submission 192504) | Groundwater microbial communities from a municipal landfill in Southern Ontario, Canada - Pumphouse #3 | ecosystem: Environmental > Aquatic > Deep subsurface > Groundwater | place... | reverse complement strand
GCGGGGGTGAAGTGCTCTCCCGCCTCCTCGTTCGACTGTTCGGCTCCGATGCGGATGAGTTCCTCGAAGACGTAGCCCATCTGCATGTTGTCCACCCGCTCGGGCGAGAGGTCGATGGCGGCGAACTGTTTCACCACCAGATAGAGCAGATTCTTCTGAGACAGGGTTGAGATTTCCTCGCTGAACTTGAACCGCTCGATGATGGCGCGGACGTTGGGAGAGAAGGCCCCGATGTAGCGGTTGAGGTTCTGATCGAGCTGGCCGGGATCGTCAAGCAGACCGTTGAGGCCGCTCTTCTCGGCGGGCTTGCCCAGGGTGAACTTCGAGAGATTGTAGAACGGCACGCCGGTGACCCGGGTCAGGCTGTGGCGCACGATGTTATCGCCCTTGCCCTTGAGATCGGCGTGTTTTTTGAGAACGGCCGCACGGGTCGGGGCGAGGATGCAGTCGAAGCGGCGCAGGACGGTCAGGGGGAGGATCACCTTGCGGTATTCGTTGCGCTTGTAGGGGCCGCGCAGAAGGTTACAGATTCCCCAGATGAAAGAGGCGATTTGGGCATGGGTTTCGGCAGTCATCGTGTCGCTTCGCAGATCCGTTCATTCGTTAAACCCGGACTCCTGAATACGCGTCCCGCGTAGGGCCACCGTACCCAGCATGTGGAGCGCCATGTTACCACCGGTTAATCCGGGATGGCGAGGGAAAAGAAGGGCGAGTCGCAGCGTGGATCGTGGTGTACCTGTTGTTACCCAAGAAAGCATGAAACGCATGACTGCACGTGAACGTATCCTGACTGTGTTGAACGGCGGCATCCCCGACCGCGTGCCGGTCGTTCCCTTTATCCAGGAGGAGTTGCTGGCGTGGGCCTATCCCTATCTTTTCGCGGCCTCTGACTTTTTGGAACGGCAGACGCCGCTCGAAAACGTCACAGCCATGCTCCGCGCCGCAGAGGCGGAGGGTGTCTATTAAACATGTCGGCAGCAACTAAAAAAGGGATGGCGGGCTCGCCCGCCATCCCTGTCGACTCTAAACAGGTCCGTTTTGTTTTCCGTGATTAGAGAAGCTGTTTGACAGCGGCGACGATGTCGCGGTCATGCGGCAGGAAGGCGTCTTCCAGCGAATAGGCCTGCGGCGCGATGCCGTCCTTGGCGCCGACGCGCAGGACCGGGGCGTCCAGCGCGTCAAACGCCTCGGCCATGATGCGCGACGCGATTTCGCCGGTGTAGCTGCCGATGCCGACGCAGTGGCTGGCGACTACGCAGCGTCCGGTCTTGCGGACCGAGGCGAGGATCGTCTCCATGTCCAGCGGCACCAGCGAGCGGATGTCGACGACCTCGGCGGAGACGCCCTGCGCGGCGAGCTGGTCCGCCGCTTTCAGCGCCTCGTAGAGCATCGGGCCCCACGTGACGATCGAGACCGCGTCGCCGGCGCGCTTGACATCGGCCTTGCCCAGCGGGATCAGGTACTCTTCGGCCGGCACCACGCCTTTGTAGTTGTACATGATCTGCGATTCGACGAAGAGGATCGGGTTGTTGTCGCGGATCGCGCTCTTCAGCATGCCTTTGGCGTCGTAGGGGGTGGCCGGATAGACGACGTACAGCCCGGGGATATGGGCGAACATCGATTCCAGCGTCTGGGAGTGCTGGCCGCCATAGCCTTTGCCGCCGCCGACCGAGGCGCGGTAGACCAGCGGCACCTCGATGCTGGCGCCGGACATGTAGTGCCATTTGGCCGCCTGGTTGGAGATCTGGTCGGAGGCCATCAGGCCGAAGTCCATGTACATCAGCTCGACCACCGGGCGCAGGCCGGTCATGGCCGCGCCGACCGCCGTGCCGCAGATGCAGGCTTCCGAGATCGGCGTGTTGAAGACGCGGTCGCGGCCGAAGGCGTCGATCAGCCCCTTGGTGACTTTGAAGGCGCCGCCGTATTCGGCGATGTCCTCGCCCCACTGCACCACGCGGCGGTCGCGCATCATCTCTTCGATCATCGCTTCCTTGATCGCATCCTTGTAGGTGATCTGGCTGTCTTCGGTGCGCTTGATGACGGGCAGCTCGGCTTCGAGCGTGACGGACGCGAAGGCCTCGGGCACCGTCTCCACGCGGGTGTCCGTGTACATGTATTTGATCACGTCGGCCGGATCGGGGTCCTGCGACCAAGCGGCCTTGGCCGCCATGCGGGCGTTGCGGTCGGCCACCTTGGCCTTGAGGTCGGCGAGCTTCTTGGGCGTGATGCAACCGTTCTCGAGCATCTGGCGCTCGAGGTTCGCGATCGGATCGAGGGCCTTCCACTCGGCCTCTTCCTCCTTGGTGCGATACTCGTTGCGCGGATCGCCGAGCGAGTGGCCATAGTTGCGGTAGGTGTCGAACTCCAGCATCACGGGGCCTTCACCCTTGCGGCACAGCTCGGCCGCGCGGCGCATGGCGTCCATGCAGGCGAGAATGTCCATGCCGTTGATCACTTCGGCGTGCATGTTGTTGTCCGCGAAACCCGCCGCGCGGCGCGCGACCGTGCAGACGCCCGCGACCTCGCCGTCCACGCGCCCGGTGAAGCCGTAGTGGTTATTGATGATGGCGTAGACGATCGGCAGGCCAAAGGGATGCTTGGCGTAGGTGGGGTCAGTGAACTGGCCCATGGCGGCCCAGTTGAGCGCCTCCAGCACGACGCCGTTGGCGTAGGCGCCGTCGCCCGCGAAGCAGCAGGTGACCTTGCCGTTTTTGAAATAGCGCGAGCTGATCGCCGAGCCGGTGGCGATCGGCACGCCGCCGCCGACAATCGCGTTGGCGCCGAGGTGGCCGGCCTTGAAGTCCGCGATGTGCATGCCGCCGCCGCGCCCCTTGCAGTAGCCGTCCTCTTTGCCGAACAGCTCGGCGATCGCGCGGTAGACATGGTGCTCCAGCGCGGCTTCGATCAGCTCTTTGCGCTTGGTGGCGCCGCAGGCCGGGACGCGGGCCTTCAGCTCGTCCACGCTCATGCCGCGGATGGCGGCGCACCCTTTGGCCAGCGAGTCGCCGTGGCCGCGGTGGGTCGAGGTGATCTGGTCGTCATAGCGCATGGCTGAACAGCAGCCGACGGCCGTGGCCTCCTGTCCGATCGAAACGTGCGTGGGACCGCGGTATTCGTATCCCTTGCAGGAGTCGTACGCGCCGGTGCGCAGCTTGACGATCATCTCCTCAAACTCGCGGATCATCAGCATGTCTTCCAACACGTCGACGGTTTGCGCGGACGTAAGCGTACCGGCGGCGAGTTCCTCTTTCAGCGAGCCCTTGTACTGGTAGGCGGGAATCTTGCCGAGCGCGTGGGTGGTCGGCTTGAACTTCGGTTTCAGTGTGCTGAGGTAATTGTTGGTGGCCATGGCGGTCGTGTCTTTCGGTTAGTATGGGTTAAACAAGAAGGGTTTCGACTCCGGCGCGTTGGAACGCCTTCCGCTCGGCGGGAGGCATCTGTTTGTCAGAGATTACGGTGGAGAGCTGGCTGATCGTGCCAAACCTCACGAAGCTCGTCTTGCCGAACTTCGAGCTGTCGGCCAGCAGTACGGTGCGCGAGGCGCGCGCCATGGCCTGCTCTTTGGTGTAGGCTTCGGCGGGATCGGTGGTGGTCATGCCCTGCTGGGCCGAAACGCCGATGGTGCCCATGAAGGCGATGTCGAGATGCATCTGGTCCAGCACCGCGCGCGTGAGCGGGCCGACGAACGTCTGGCTGAGCAGGCGGCACTCGCCGCCGGTCAGGATCATGCGGGGGCCGCCGTTGCTGAAGATCTGCGACACGCGCAACGAGTTGGTGACGACGGTCAACTGCTTGAGCGGGATGAGCAGGCGCGCCAGCGCGACGATCGTGCTGCCGCCGTCGAGATAGACGATGTCGCGCGGGCGGATGAGCGCGAAGGCGGCCTCGGCGATGCGCTGTTTCTCTGGCGCGGCCATAGCGGTCTTGTCGTCGAACAGCGGCTCCTCGGCACGCCGCTCCGGTGCCATCGCGCCGCCGTGGATGCGTCGCAGTTCGCCGGACGTCTCGAGCGCGGCCAAGTCGCGCCGCACCGTGGCGGCGGAGACCCCCAGTTCGGCGGCCAGTTCCTCAACGCGCAGGATGCCGCGTTCGCGCACGAGGTCGCGCAGCTTGCGCCAGCGGACTTCAGCCAATTCTTTGGATGCGGTTTCGCTCATTCGCGTTCACTTTTGCTCGTAAACGCTCATAGTTAATCAGAAATGCGCATCATGCGCAAGGCGAAAAAGCCGAGCGCCCATCAGGAGCGGTAGTTGGGCGCTTCCTTGATGATCTTGACATCGTGCGGGTGGGCCTCGCGCACGCCCGCGTTGGTGACGCGGTAGAAGTAGCCGTCGCGCTTCATCTCGGCGATGGTGCGGGCGCCGCAGTAACCGAGCGACGACCGCAGGCCGCCGCAGAATTGGGTCATGATCTTCTTGACCGAGCCGGCTAGAGGAACGATGCCCTCGATGCCCTGCGGCACGAGGTCATCCTCTTTGACGTTGTCTTGGTCATAGCGCTGTCGGCTGCCCTTACCCTCTTTCATGGCGGCGAGGCTGCCCATGCCGCGGTAGACCACGTAATGGCGGCCTTCGTGGATGATCTTCTCGCCCGGGCTCTCCTCGGTGCCGGCCAGCAGCGAGCCGAGCATCACGGTGTCCGCGCCGGCGACCAGCGCTTTGGGCACGTCGCCGGAGTGGCGGATGCCGCCGTCGGCGATGATCGGGATGGCGCCGCCGACCGCCTGCGCCGCGTTGTAGACGGCGGTGATCTGCGGGATGCCGACGCCGCACACGACGCGCGTGGTGCAGATCGAGCCGGGGCCGATGCCGACTTTGACGGCATGGGCGCCGGCCTTTTGCAGGGCCAGCGCGCCTTCGGCGGTGGCGATGTTGCCGCCGATCACGTCGATGTCGGGATAATGCTTGGCGATCCAGCCGACCATGTCGAGGATGCCCTTGCTGTGGCCGTGGGCGCTGTCGACCACCACCACATCGACCTCTTCGTCCGCGAGCATCGCCATGCGGTCGTGGTCGCCGGCGCTGACGGCGGCGGCCACGCGCAGGCGGTAGCGCGAATCGCGGGTATAGAGCGGCTGGGCGTTCTCCACCAGTTCCAGGACATCGGTAAAGGAGTAGAGGCCGACCAGCCGTCCGTCACTGTCCACGAGGGGCAGCTTACCGATCTTGTTCTCCATCATGTTGGTGTAGGCCTGTTCCAGCGTGGTGTCGGGCGCGGCCGTGATCACGCGCGTGGTCATGACCTCGGACACGCGCGTCGCGCTCTTCTTGGCGAAGCGGATGTCGCTGGAGGTCACGATGCCTGCGAGGCGGTCTTGGTCGTCAAGAATCGGAAAGCCGCTGAACGAGAGGTGGTGCTCTTCGCGGTACTGCTGAATGTAGGCCAGGGTGTCGGTGTTGTGGAAGGCGACCGGCTTCATGATCAGGCCGTTGAGGTGGTGCTTGACGCGGCGCACGTGCTGGGCCTGGATCTCGGGCGGCAGGTTTTTGTGGATCACGCCGATGCCGCCGAGCATCGCCATGGCGGTCGCCATGCCGGCTTCTGTCACCGTGTCCATCGCGGCGCTGACAAATGGGATGTTGAGGGTAATGCGGCTGGTCAGCCGCGCGGCGAGCGTGGTCTGGTCTGGAAGAAAGTCGGCGTACCGGGTGACCAGCGTGACATCGTCGAAGGTCAGCCCTTCGAACGGGAACTGTTTCATGAAAGCGGCAACTTGAGCGTTTACGTGCATCGATGACCTCCGAACCCTTTCGCTTTCCCGTTATTATATAGCCGATCCTGACGGGATTTGCAATCCCGTTCGTGTTGACGTGCGGTATTCGTTCGGTATTCTCGTGTTTCCGCCAAAGCGAGAACGCCGCCCCCGCTCAGGCAGGGACGGCGTTCAAACAATGGACCGCGTCCGGGCGCTTACTTCGCGATGACCTTGGCCATCTCCAGCACCTTGTTGGAATAGCCCCACTCGTTGTCGTACCACGCCACGATCTTGACGAAGGTCGAGTCGAGCATGATGCCGGCTTCGGCGTCGAAAATCGAGGTTTTGGCCTCACCGCGGAAATCGGTCGAAACCACCTTGTCTTCGGTGTAGCCGAGGATGCCCTTCAGCTCGCCGTCAGCGGCCGCCTTCATCGCCGCCTTGACCGCCTCATAGGAGGTCTCTTTCGCGAGCACGGCCGTCAGATCGACCACCGACACGTCGGAGGTCGGCACGCGGAACGCCATGCCCGTGAGCTTTTTGTTCAGCTCGGGGATCACCTTGCCGACCGCCTTGGCCGCGCCGGTGCTCGACGGGATGATGTTCTCGAGGATGCCGCGTCCGCCGCGCCAATCCTTCTTGGAGGGGCCGTCCACCGTCTTCTGCGTCGCCGTGGCGGCGTGCACCGTGGTCATCAGGCCTTTGACGATGCCGAAGGTGTCGTTCAGAACCTTGGCGACCGGCGCCAAGCAGTTGGTCGTGCAGGAGGCGTTCGAGATGATGGTCTGGCCGGCATAGCTCTTGTGGTTCACGCCGTAGACGAACATCGGGGTGTCGTCCTTCGACGGCGCCGACATGATCACCTTCTTCGCGCCCGCCTTGATGTGCGCTTCCGCCGTCTCTTTCGTCAGGAAGAGGCCGGTCGACTCGACCACGATGTCGGCGCCGACTTCATTCCACTTCAGCGCGGCCGGATCCTTCTCGGCCGTCAGGCGGATCTTCTTGCCGTTCACGATCAGGTTATTGCCGTCAACCGCCACCTCGCCCTGGAAACGGCCGTGAACCGAATCATACATCAGCATGTACGCCAGATAATCGGGGTCCAGCAGATCGTTGATGCCGACGATCTCGATCTCGTCCGAGAAGTTCTTGATCGCCGCGCGGAACACCATACGGCCGATACGGCCAAACCCATTGATACCAACCTTGATCGCCATTTTTTTACTCCTTCGCTGTTTTAAGGACAACAGAGACGGGCCTCGCCGACCCAGCCATGCCGGAACCCGCCGCGCCTTCCGGCCGTTCATCCGGGAAAAGAGCCTGCGCCCCTTGCATGATTGGCGAAATAGGATACGCATTCCCCGCCCGGCCGTCAACCGGGAAATCGGAGAAATCGATATTCCCCCATCGATTCAGAATGGCGCTTTACAGCCTCCCCTCGCGCGGGTAAGCTACCGGACACACCATGAAAAAAGGCCGCACCCGTGATTTCCAGACCGCCTACCACCCGCCCGGCCGCGACGCCCTGATCTGGGGCGTGCGCGTTCTCGACGCGGGCTTCGAGGCCTTCCCGCCCGGCAAGCCCTACCCCTCCAAGGAGCACCACCCCGCCCCCTACCTCTACGATTGGGAAAAAGGGCGCGTCTTTTCTGAATACCAGCTTCTGGCCATCACCCGCGGCAGCGGCATCCTCGAAACCGCCACCTGCCCCCACCTCGCGCTCCAGGCCGGCGACCTCTTCATCCTCTTCCCTGGCGAATGGCACCGCTTCCGCCCCGACCCCGCCACCGGCTGGGATGAAAACTTCGTGGGCTTCGACGGCGACTACGCGCGCCACCTGATGCACGCCTTCTTCGCGCCGGGCGAGCCGATCCTGCGCGGCGCCGCCACCGGCGAAACGGTGTCGCTGATCCGCAAGATCGTCCACCAGGTCGGCGACACCTCGCCTGAAACCGCACCACTGGTTTTCGCCGACATGATCACCCTGATCACCCGCCTCGTGCTCTTTAACCGCGTGCATGCCTCCAGCGAATGCCGCGCCGCGCGCCTCAAAATCACGGCGGCTCGCGAGCAGATCATCGAGCACGCCTTCCAGCGCATCGATTTCCGCGGCTTGGCCGCCTCCCTCGGATTGAGTTACACCGTGTTCCGCCGCCTGTTCCAGAAGGAAACCGGACACGCTCCGCTCGCCTATCAGCTTGAGACCCGCATCAATCGGGCGCGCGTGCTGCTGCAGCAGACCGACCTCTCGATCACCGAGATCGCCCAGCAGACAGGCTTCTCGAACGTCTTCTATTTCTCGAAGATGTTCTCCAAGCGCGCCGGCCAGACGCCCACCGCCTGCCGGCAAGCCCCTCGCACGCGCGAGCGCGCCCGTCCCTCCTTTTTGTGACCGCTCAACCGTCCGACGCGCGCGCTAGCGGTTGTCGGCCACGCCCAGCACCGTCTCCATCAGCTCGATCAAGAGCGGAATCAGTTGCTTCTTGCGCGAGAGGATGTCGCGGCACCGGAAAACGCCGGCATCCACCTGCGGGAAGGCGATTTTCTTGATGAACGTCTCATCGCCGTCGATCAGCAGCAGCGAGCTGAGCGACGTGATGTCGGTGATCATCAGGGCCGCGAAATAAAGGCTTTCCTCGGCACGCCGCTGGCGCAGGGCCGTCAACAGCTCGCCCTTGCGCACCAGCAGGTCGTCGGTCGCGCTGACCTCGACCTGGCTGACGGCAAAGCGCTGGCCGCACGCCGCGTAGGCCTTGGAATCCATGCCGATGATCTCGCCGACCGGCAGATCGGCAACCTTGCGGGCATTACTGAAAATCTCGCGCCCGAACGCTTCGATGTCCAGATTCACCAGCCCGGCCAGGTAATCGGCCATCTCGCGGTCGGTCTCGGTGGCAGTCGACGAGCGCAGCATCAGCGTGTCGGTCAAAATGCCCGCAAGCAGCAGCGCCGCCACGCCGGGGGTCAGCACCGCCTTCTGCTCGATGTACATGCCGGCCACAATGGTGGCGGTCGCGCCGACCACGCGGTTGATGAAGGTGATCGGGTAACGGGTGGAGAAGTTGCCCAAGCGGTGGTGGTCGATGATCTCCAGAATACGGTAGTTCTCCAGCCCCTCGACTGCCTGCCCCATCTCATTGTGGTCCACCATGATGATGTCGATGTTCGGCTCGGCGATCAGGTCGCTCTCTGAAAAAATGCCGACCACCACGCCCGCATCGTCGACCACCGGCAGGCACCGCGACGGCGCGGCGGCGAGCTGGTCGCGCACGGCGCGCACGTAGCTGCCCGCGGCCACCGGCTTGGCAGCCTCGTCCGCCATGGTCATGACCGGCGTCGAATACAGGATCAGAAAGGCGGTGGACGAGGTGTCGTACGGCGAGATCATCACCGTGACGCGGCGCGCCTCGGCCAGCTCGCGCAGCCCTTTGGCCAGCGGCATGCCATTGGTGATGATCACGGCGCGCGCCCCGCTTTCGATGCTGAAACGCTGAATGTCCTCGCGGTCGCCGGTGAGCACCAGCGCGTTGGCCGGAATCTCGTTCTCCAGATGCTGCCGGAACGACTCGAACGAGGAGCCCGCAACCAGAATGCGCGACCGCGCCACCTCGGCCCCGCCGAAAGTCACGACCGGCTGCGCCTGGAGCGTCTTCAACAGCAGATCCATGCTGACGGGAATGATCGCCTTGCGGTGGGGGTTGATCTTCCGGGTGATGTTGCTGGCAAAGGCGTTGTGGTGCAGCACCGCCCGGTAACGCCCCTGCACGTCGACCACCGGCAGGATACTCACCTTCTCCCGCTCCATCGTCTCCAGCGCATCCCAGAGCGCCTCCGACTCAACGGCCGTCACCGCCCCATCCGACAGAAAGTAGCCGACCTTCGGCACCAGGTCCGGCACAAATTCCGGCGGGGGGATGTTGAACCGGTCAAGAATGTACTCGGTCTGCGGCGTCAGTTTCCCCGCCCGCGCCGCATGGCACTCGGCCAGCCCTTTCTGGCGTTTCAGCTCCGCGTAGGCGATCGCCGAGACAATCGAATCGGTGTCGGGATTCCGGTGCCCGATGACATAGGTCTTTCTCTTCATGCGCGTCGCATCATACGCCATGTCCTCCCGAAAAGCCAGAGCGGAGCGCCCATTCACTAAACGCCGCATGACAACCTTCCTGACAAACTGTTGCCGCTTTGAGGGTGTACCGTATACAATGTTCAGCCACTGAGCGAATGGGAAAGTGATGTCGAGACACACGGCGCCGAGCGCGCCTGCCGCCAAGCTTGCCTGCCGAAAAGCCACAGGAGATGATGATGACTGCTCAATTCAACGTCGCCCGCTGCGTGCCACGCTTGGCTGAAATTTTTCACGCATGACCTTTCTTCTCTATACCGTTCTTGTCCTTTTGCTCCTGACGCTCGCGCTCCTCGCCTGGCTGGTGGTGCGCACAGGCCGCGACACGCCCGACCGTGACGCGCTGATCCGCCTGCAAACGCGCGAGACCGATTTCCAAGCGACGTCCCGCCTCCTGCAGGAGCGTACGGACCGGCTCGAAGCGCTGCAGATCGAGAATGCCCGACTGGCCGCCGAACTCGACCACGAGCGACGCGCCGACGCAGAAAAGGTGCGGCTGCTGAAGGATGCCGAGGCGCGGCTCAAAGCCGAGTTCGAAAACCTGGCGAACCGGATCTTCGAGGACAAAGGCCGCGCGTTTACCGAGCAGAACCGCGAACGCATCTCCAGCCTGCTTCAGCCGCTGCGGGAACAGCTCGATGGCTTCAGGAAACGGGTCGACGAGGTGCATAAGGACGGCACCGAGCAGTCCGCCCGCCTGCTGGAACAGGTGCGGCAGCTTCAGACGCTGAGCAACAAGGTCAGCGACGAGGCCAACCATCTGGCACGCGCCATCAAAGGCGACGCCAAGCGCCAAGGCGATTGGGGCGAGCTGATCGTCGAGCGGCTGCTGGAGGCCTCCGGCCTGGAGAATGGACGCGAGTACGAGGTCCAGCCTGTGTTGCGCGCCGAAAACGGCGCGGCGCAGCGTCCGGATTTCGTCGTCCACTTGCCGGGCGGCAAATCGGTCATTGTGGATGCGAAGGTCTCGCTCACCGCCTACGAACGTTCCTGCAACGCCGAAAGCGACGAGGAGCGGCGCGCCGCACTCGCCGCGCATGTGCAGTCGGTACGCCGCCACATGACCGAACTGCGCGACAAGAATTACACCGCGCTGCTGGGCAACCGCACGCTCGATTTCGTGCTGATGTGCGTCCCGCTCGAACCCGCCTACCAGACCGCGCTGCAGGCGGAGCCCGGCCTGCTCTATGAACTGGCCCAGAGCCATGTCGTGATCACCGGACCGGCCACCCTGATGATCACGCTCAAACTGATCGCTCAGATCTGGCGGCGCGAGAACGAAAACCGCCACGCCGAGCAGATTGCCGACCGCGCGGGGCGGCTCTACGACCAGGTCACGCTGATTGTCGAAGCGATGGCGGCCGCCAAGAAAAATCTCGGGGATGCCGCGCAATGCTTCGACCTGGCCCTCTCCCGCCTGCAGGGCGGCCGGGGCAATCTGGTCGGCCGCGTCGAGACGTTGCGCAAGCTCGGCGCCAAAGTCAACAAGCCCCTGCCGCCGTCTGTTCTCGACCAGGCCCTGACGGACGAGGCGTGAGCCCGGCCGGCACCCGATGACGTTTTCCTTCGTGAGTTCCGGCGCACGATCCGTTAAACTGACTCATCATTTTAATTGGGGGGGACAAGCATGATGATGACAGATTCCGCATCGCAACCCGCGCTCGCCATCACGGGGATGGGGGCAGTCACGCCTTACGGCGACGGCGTTGACACGCTCTGGAGCGCCTTGCTGCGCGGCGACTCCGCGATCTCGGCGATGGATCTTTTTGACCTTGGCGGCATCGCCTGCACGCGCGCCGGCGTGATCCGGAACTACATGCCGCCCCCGGGATTCACGCACGGTGCGCGCGCCTCGGGTTTTGCGGCGGGCGCCTGCCGGGAGGCCTTGGCACACGCCGGTCTGCTCGACGATCCCGCCGCGCTCGCCGCGACCGCGCTGATCACCGCCTCAAACTTTGCCGACATCGATGCCGGCGAGCCCGCGCTGATTCCCGCCGGCCGCGCCGGGCACCAGCCCGCGGCCGGCGCACACTGCGCGCATGCGGCGCCCGCCGACGCGCTGGCCGAAGCATTCGGGCTCGGCGGGCTGCGTATCGCGCTTTCGCTTTCGTGCGCCTCCGGTGCCGCAGCGGCCGCCACGGCCGCCAACCTGATCGCGGCGGGCCGCGCACAGCGCGTCTTGATTGTCGGATACGACGCGCTTTCGCGCTTTGCGTGGAGCGGCCTCTGTTCGCTGCGCACGATGACCAAGGACGCCGTGCGCCCCTTTGATGCCGCGCGCAGCGGAACGATCTTTACCGAGGGCGCCGCCGCCCTGGTGATCGAGCAGGCCGATCTTTGCACCGCCCGGGGTGCGCAACCGCTGGCCTGGCTGTGCGGCTGGGCCTCCGGCAACAACGGCCACCACATGACCGCGCCTGCGCCG
>Ga0265294_10008208_pt1 | contig 12244 bp, 12 predicted proteins | sample MunlanPumphouse3_FD_192504 | JGI IMG/M metagenome (GOLD analysis project Ga0265294, IMG submission 192504) | Groundwater microbial communities from a municipal landfill in Southern Ontario, Canada - Pumphouse #3 | ecosystem: Environmental > Aquatic > Deep subsurface > Groundwater | place... | reverse complement strand
CATGTTTTCAATCTTCAAATTAACGAAAAACCCATAGTGTTGAGCTAAGTTTAAAGCATCCCCTGGTGTTTGTGTATGAATATGAACTTTTAAAATATTTTCATCTTGAACAACTACTAGAGAATCCCCTAGCGGTGAAATCATGTCGATGAAGTCACTTTGAGAAAATTCACTCATTTTTTCAATTTGCATAATAAATTCAGTACAATAACCGAAACTTTCTCCATCTGCATGTGTATAATTTGTTAAATCAACTTTATACTCACCTGTAGATTCTTGTTTATCTTCATACAATTTTCCTTTTAAAGCATCTCTCATTCCTTCTACGATTTCAATAAACCCAGCACCTCCTGAATCTACTACTCCAACTTCTTTTAAAACTGGTAATAAATCAGGTGTTCTTTCTAATGATTGATATAATTCTTTAAGATATAAATCAAATAACTCTTCGAAATCATCAACATCTTCATAAATAGAAATCGCTTCATCAGCTCCTTCTCTTGAAACTGTTAACATAGTTCCTTCAACAGGATGAATAACAGCTGAATAAGCTTGTTCTACCCCTCCACGAAGTGCGTAAGAAAACTCTTCAAGATTCACCTCATCCTTATCCACTAAACTTTTAGCGATTCCACTAAATAATTGTGATAAGATAACGCCGCTATTTCCTCTAGCGCCCATTAACATTCCTCTAGCTAAAGTTTTAGCTACTTTCCCAATTGATGGTTCATCTAAACCTCTAACAGCGTTAGCGCCAGCTGACATTGTAGCTGACATGTTTGAACCTGTATCTCCATCAGGGACAGGAAACACATTTAAATCATTGATTCTATTCATATTATTTCTTAATTTTATACTACCATTGATTACTAGATCTCTAAATAAATTTCCATTAATTTTACTAGTAGACATTTTTATAAACTCCTTTAAAGTACTTGTTTGATAATACGTGTAAGACCATTATTAATCCAAAAAAAGCAATAGCATTATATCATACGACTTAAAAAAAAGCAATTATTTTGAATAAGCCGAACAATATCATTAAAATAGAAATTTTTTTCTTGCAATTTAATATATATATGATAAAATAGTAATGCTGAAATCTTTAGAGGAAACGGAGTGATATCATGCCAAGAGTATGCAGTGTGACAGGTAAAAAATTTATGACTGGTAATAACAGATCACATTCTTTGCACGCTACAAAGAAGCAATGGAAAGCTAATTTGCAAAAAGTCAGAATAATCGATGAAGATGGTCAAGTAAAACGAGTTTACGTTTCTGCTAGAGCATTAAAAGCTGGTAAAATCCAAAGAGCTTAAATTTTTTTCCTATAAAATAAGAGAAAGCAGAAAAATTCTGCTTTTTTCTTTTTACTTTAATTCTACTACTATTGTTGAAAGTTCTTCGCTATATTCTAAAGAATTATGATTTAGAGAATAATACGAAATACTAATCATATCTCCTGATTCGTAATTGCTATAGATATACTCAAAATAATCTTCTTCGCTCGTAACTACAAAATCATTAATCTGATAGATGATATCTCCACTCTTTAAAACAGTGTCATCTAAAGACCCATCAGTTATAATGTTATATATTAAAAATCCTGTTTGTACGCCTTGAGGTAAATCTAAAGTGATTTCATCACTTCTCACATTACCATTAATGATTAAATTCTTTACTGAGACTTGTCCATTATCATAATATGTTTTAATATCATAATATTTGGCTCCGATTCTTGGCATTATTGTATTAGCTGTTAGAGACCCTTCTTCAATCCTGTTGATGATCCTTTTTACTAAATCTATAGGTAAAGCAAAACCCATTCCTTCAATCTCAGTATCAGCTAATTTTGAAACATTAATCCCTATAACTTCACCATTCAAATTATATAATGGCCCGCCACTATTACCTGGATTTATCGCAGAATCATGCTGAACATAATCGATGTATTGATTGCTATCCAATTTTCTTTCTAACCCTGATACTATTCCTAATGTTATAGAACCATAAAAATCAAACCCTTGAGGATTTCCTGCAGAAAGCATAATCATTCCTTTTTTTAATGTAGAAGAAACTCCTAAAACAGAAGGATTAATGATCTTATCAGCGGCTCTAAAAGTTAATATAGCTATATCTACTTCAGTATCATAACCAATTAAGTTAGCAACATATTCACTACCATCCGAAAATACTACTGAGTAATTATTACCTTCTGCGACCACATGTTCATTTGTAATTAAATAATATAAATCTTGACTAGAACTATATTTATAAACCACACCAGAACCAGTAGCCACTGGTTCGCTACCAGCATAAGTCAACACTCCAAAAGCAGACTTATCCGCAATATCAATTACATCATAAATTTGTTGTTGAAAATCATCCACATAAACTGAGATCTCATTTTCTTCAATAAACTGATTTGCTTTCAATACAACTTGATTATATATTTCATCTTGAAACTCTTCGTTGATGTCCAACATAATATCATTGTAAATTTCTTGATAGATGTCAGAGTAGACATCTTCATATATTTGAGAGATTAAATCTTGATAATCATTATAATAATAGACCTTATTACTAGTAGTTGTAGAAGCGGTCAATTGACTTGTACTAGACGTAAGTTCATTCTCATTTAAATTTTGCGCATTAACTGCTATTGCTCCTAAAGTAACAATTGCTAAAAATAGAATAAATATTAAATTTTTCTTCATTTTACTTCGCGGCCTTTAATTCAATATCAGTTATAGTCATTGTTTGATTGTTTCTTATAATCACTACATCTATTATATCGCCTACGCGATATTTAGAAAACTCTTCTACAAACTGTGTGCTTGACTCCACAATAACGTCGCCAATTTCGATAAGAATATCTCCAGGAAGTAAATATCCATCCATAGTTTTACCTTCATCTACTTCTATAATATAAAACCCTGTTGTTAAACCAACTGGTAAAGTTATTTCATTTTGTTCAAAGAAACTTTGATTATTTTTTATGTCAATAAATCTAATTCCTAAGATTGGTTTTTGAATTGAATATCCAAATTCTTCAATGTCAGTTACTATAGCTTGAACAAGATTAGATGGTATTGCAAAACCCATTCCTTCAACTGTAACCGAAGAAATTTTAATAACATTAACGCCAATTAATTTGCCACCTAAATCAAATAAAGCTCCACCACTATTACCAGAATTAATCGCCGCATCATGTTGAAGATAACCAACGAACATGTCTTTAACACTATCTCCATCAATATCAAAATATCTGTTCTTCCCTGAAATAATACCCATAGTCATTGAACCAAAATAACCGAATCCTGATGGATGTCCAACAGCTACAACTATTTCGCCTTTGTTAATTGCATCAGAATCACCAAATTCAGCTACAGGTAAGTCTTCTTCTGATGTAAAGTATAGAACAGCTAAATCAACCAACTCATCAACTCCACGTAAAACAGCACCAGTTTCTTCTCCGTCTTCAAAAACAACTGAGAAAGAAATACCATCTTCAATAACATGATTATTAGTTAAAACATAATAACGATCCCCTACTTGCTTGTAAATAACACCTGATCCAACAGCCTGAATTACACCATTAGCATTTTTATTTCTAATCCCAACTACAGTTTTTGCTTGTTGAGCCTCAAGAGAAAGGATCATATCTACAACATTAGCCGCAGTTAAAGTGATTTCTCCACTTTCAATATCCTGCATAATCGTTTGAATCACACTATCATATAACTGTTGAAATCTTTCTTCTGAAATATCATTAATAACCTCTTGCTTTACTTCATCATATAAAGACTCATAAATCCTTTGATATAAATCAGATATAATCAAATCCTCATTAATTGTATTCTCTGTAGTTGGTACTGGAGGTCTTGTCAAAAACGTTCTAGAAGTTTCTTCAACAGGATCAAAAAGCCCAGCACAGCCAACTGTTAAACTAACTAAAACAAAAACAAATAAAAACGCAAATATCTTTTTCATATACATACCTTCTTTCAGCATTTAATTTACTTGCATTAGCGACGGTCATCACTCATAATCACTAAAAGTTTACCTTTAGTAAATTCAATTACACCGCTGCCTTCATTCGAAACACATAAAGAATCATTTGTGCTTAAATAATAACTATCAAGATTAAATTTAAAACCCTTCATAGTCAATCCATAAACATCTTCAAGAGCGAAAAACGATACATATTTCTTGAAGTTATTAATCTCATGTTTACCCTTTTTTAGAAAATAAATATAATGGTAATCATCTCTCATCGAAAACTCATATTTACTAATCAAATTGAGATTAGCTAAAAAATGATCTATTCTTCCGCTGATTCCACCATAAACTTCTATTTGATCATAATCCATATTATTATAAATATAATCTAATGCAAATGCAATATCAGTCATGTTTTTATCTTTTTCTAACTTGATTATTTCTTTGCATTTTTCTTTTATTTTTTCGAAACTTGATGAGTTGATTGAATCAAAATCACCTACAGCTAAATCTATTTGTTTATCAATGTTCAAGAGGTATTCTAAACCTGAATCAACACCGACAAGATATTCATTTATTTCTTCAAAATAAAGTTTTTTAAAATCATAAGTATTAGGCCCACAAAAAACCTTAATTTTCTTATACATTTTCTAATTCCTCAATCACTTTATTTCTATTATTTTGATTGAAGATAAACGAACCTACAACTATAACGTCACAACCAGCTAATTTTACTCTTTTAGCAGTTTCTAAGTTAATTCCTCCATCAACTTCGATAAGATAATCATAATTATATTGACTCCTTTTATTTTTTAAATACTTAATTTTTTCCAGAGAGTCAGGAATAAACTTTTGCCCACCTTTACCTGGTTCTACGCTCATTATTAATACTAAATCAATAAGTGGAAGTAGTTCATCTAAAACTTTTACATCTGTATTCGGTTTCACTGATATTCCTGCTAAAATTCCCTTTGATTTAATAAAGCGAACTAAATCAACTGGATTATTTGAAGCTTCATAATGGAATGTAACTAAGTCAGCTCCAGCCTCGATATACCCATTCACAAAATCTTCAGGTTTTTCAATCATCAAGTGAACATCAAAAAATTGGTTACTTATTTTTTTTATTCTTTCAACCATTGAATCATTATAGGTAGAATTTGGAACGAATTTTCCGTCCATAACATCAAAGTGAAGCCATTTAGCTTCATTTATAGATAAAATTTCAGATTCTAACTTTTGAAAATCACAACTTAAAAACGATGGTGAACAAATCATTTTTCATCCCTCCTATATCTAGGCTTTTGTAGCTTTATTTCATTAAATATAAATTTGTAATCATCATATCTTTCTCTAAGGATTTCTCCTTTATTAACAGCTTCTATTATGCGGCATCCTGGTTCGTGAATATGTGTACACTCATAAAACCTACAGCCTTTAGCTAATTCAAAAAAATCTGGGAAATAATACCTTATTTCATCAGCTTGAAAATCTACAAATTCTAACTTAGAAAATCCAGGTGTATCAGCTATAAAACCTTCCCCAAAACTAATCAGCTCAACATGTCTAGTGGTATGTTTCCCTCGGCCTAATGCTTTTGATATTTCATTTGTTTCAATGTTCAATTCTGGATTAATCGTATTCAATAAAGATGATTTCCCAGCTCCAGTTTGACCACTTAAAACATTAACTTTATCTCTAGATATATCTAAAACTTCAGTAAGCCCTTCTTTCGTTTTAGAACTAAAATAAATAACCTTATAAAATTTTTCATAATAATTTAGTTTACTTTTTAGTTTATTAAGTTCTTCTTCACTCATTAAATCTACTTTAGTAATTATTATAATAGGCTTAATATTATTAGCTTCTATTATTGTTAAGAACTTATCTAATAAAAGAAAACTAAAATCTGGTTGTTTAGCTGAATTAACCAATAATGCTTGGTCAACATTTGCGATAAAAGGACGATATAAATCGTTAGATCGATCTTTTATATCAATTATTGAGTCTTCATTAAAAATGACGAAATCACCAACTTTTGGTTGGATATTCTTATGTCTAAATACTCCTAGCGGCTTTAATACATAAATCACCTTAGACTCATCAATTACTGAATAAAGTCCGCCTATTGATTTTATAATTCTTCCCTCTTTTTCCAAACACATCACCTTTAAAAAATATTTAATTATATTATACCATGAAAATTCAAATTGAACGTAAGAACTTGCGTAAAAAAAAGAAGGTTTTCACCTTCTAAATCTATTACAAATTATCTTGATATCTTTTAAAATAAGCTTTTGGATAATCGCATACTGGACAAATATTAGGAGCTTTTTTACCAAAATGCAAATGTCCACAATTAGTACAAATCCAAACTTCTGAGTCATTGTTTGACATAAAAGCTTGATCATTCTTTAATCTTTCAAGTAAAGCTTGATATCTTTCTTCATGACGCTTTTCAATTTCAGCGATTTTTTCAAATAAAAACGCGATTTTTTTAAACCCTTCTTCTTTAGCTGTTTCTGCAAAGCCTTTGTACATATCTGTCCACTCATAATGTTCCCCATCGACTCCATCTTGCAAATTAACATTTGTAGTAGGAATGTCTCCATCATGTAGCAATTTGAACCAAATCTTCGCATGTTCTCTTTCATTGATTGCTGTTTCTTCGAAAAACTCAGCGATTTCTACATAGCCTTCTTCTCTAGCTTTAGCTGCATAATAAGTATATTTGTTTCTGGCCATTGATTCTCCTGAAAAAGCTTCTAATAAATTCTTTTCAGTCTTACTTCCCTTTAACTCCATAAACTTACCTCCTCTATTAATCTCCAAATGATATTCCTATGTCTTTAGCAGAATTAACAAGGTCTCCATGAGGATTTACGATTCTAGCTCCACCTGTGCTTGTTTGCCCTGTTCTTCCTGATCCAACAACTTCTTCTAGTCTTACTGACTCCATATGGTTATTTCTAATAACTACCATTCTACCAAATTCATTTCGATCAATCATATCAACTGCGTGTGAACCATATTTAGTTCCTAACACTCTATCAAATGTATTAGTAACTCCACCTCTTTGTATATAACCAAGATTTGTTACACGAATATCTTGACCGGTGACAGGTTTAACAATCTTCTCTAATTGAGCAGCTAAGATATCTCCTACTCCACCTAATTTAACTGAATCTGGACTATCCTTATCAATCTTCTTAATTGTCACATCGCCATCAATCGGTTTAGCTCCTTCGCTAATGCAGATAATAGAAAATTTAGAACCTCTATTATAACGATCGAAGATAGTTTTAGCTACTGAATTTATATCATAAGGAATCTCAGGTATTAAGATAACATCAGCTGAACCAGCTATTCCACCTTCTAAGGCTAACCAACCCGCATTTCTACCCATAACTTCAAGAATCATTATTCTGTCATGAGAATAGGCAGTAGTATGTAAAGCATCTAAACTTAACATAATATGATCTAAAGCTGTTCTATAACCGAATGTTATTTCTGTAGCTGGGACATCATTATCAATTGTTTTAGGGATACCAATAACATTAACCCCTTTTCTCGCGAAATCACGAGCTGATGTCAAAGTTCCATCTCCACCAATAATTATTAGTGCGTCAATATTATGTTTCTTTAAGTTCTTTATCGCTATATCAGAAACATCTTTATAAACTGTTTTTCCATTTTCATCAACTGTTTTATAGTTAAAAAGATTGTCTTTATTACTCATCTTAAGAATAGTTCCACCTTGATGGAAAATTCCAGCAACTGTTTTTAAATCCATTTTGATATAATCATCTGTATAAAGTCCGTGATATCCACCCATGAAACCTATTACTTCGTAATTATATTTTAGTATGGCTGCCTTAACAACAGCTCTTATAACTGCGTTTAAACCAGAACAATCTCCGCCTCCAGTTAACAACGCTATTTTTTTAATTTCTTTCTTCATTTTTTTCACCTTAATCCTTCAAAAATTAACAATACTATTCTACCAAAATAAACCCTTAGAGTCAAATTGTTTATTCCTCGCTCTTTTCTTTTTTCAGCCTTAATTGACCACAAGCTGCATCAATATCAGAACCCATTTCTCTTCTTAAAGTCACATTAATCCCTCGCTTAATTAATTGTTGATAAAACTTATCCGCCCGTTTCTCATCAGTTTTTTCATAACTGAACTCATTAACAGGATTATATGGAATCAAATTCACATAACAATTTATTCCTCTAATTAAGTCACTTAGTTCATTAGCGTGTCTTAAATCATCATTAACACCTTTTAACAAAATATATTCAAAGGTTATTCTACGCTTTGTTTTTTCAAAATAATCTTTTGTAGCTTGAATTACATCCTGGATTGGATAAACCTTATTAATCTTCATCAACTTATCCCTAAGCTCATTATTAGGCGCGTGAAGACTGATAGCTAAATTTGCTTTAATCTCTTCATTCGCAAAATCATAAATTTTAGGCACTATACCACATGTAGAAACTGTTATATGTCTAGCTCCTATTTGTAAACCATTTTTATAATTAATGATTCTTATAAACTCCATAACATTATCATAATTATCAAAAGGTTCTCCAGTACCCATAACAACAACATGAGAGATCTTAACGCCTAGAATTCTTTGAACGGTAATAATCTGAAGAACTAGTTCGTCTTTACTTAAGTCTCTTTGCTTTCTTATTAGACCAGAAGCACAGAAACTGCATCCCATTGAACAACCGGCTTGCGATGTTACACAAATACTTAAACCGTAATCATGTCTCATTAAAACCGATTCTATGACTATTCCATCATTCAGCTTAAACAAAAATTTATCAGTTCCAGAAACAGAGGTTTGATGTGTTAACAGTTCCAACGATGAAAAATCAAAAGTTTCCTTAACGAACTTCTTTAAATTATTGGAAATATTACTCATTAAATCTGGATCGGTTACATCATTTTCGTAAATCCATTTATATAACTGATCTGCATTGTATGGTCTAAATCCATTTTTGGTTAAAATTTCTTTTAGGTTATTTAAGTCCAGACCGTAAAAGTTAATTTTCACTATTTACTCCTTTTCTTTGATACTACTATTATTGCTAGTATATAGAATAACACACCACTAACTAAAAGATAAGCAATATGTAAAAAACTTGATAAAATGGAACCGTTAACCTCAAAATTAACACCCAAAAATAACTTAAACTCTTCCGGTACATAAGCTAAATCTACAGCTTCTTGCATCATTATTTGTCTTAGAAGCACTCCCGAATGTGATAACGGGAAGATTTTAATTACTGTTTGTACTCCAATTGGAAGATTTCCAACTGGAATATATATCCCAGTTAAAAAGCCTACTAATGTTCCAATAATGGAACTAGCTGTTCCAAAAGCATTTTGGCTTTTAATAAAAGAAATAATCAAAAAAACCATAGCTGAACTTGAAAATACTGATAAAAATATCATACCAATAATTTTTATGAATGCTGTAAAGGATACAATTGAACCACCTTCTAAGTAAATATATACTTCACTAGCTACAAATGTCAACAAGCTCATAATAATGCCAACGATCATACTAGATATTATATAAGATAGTACAAGTTGCCACCGCTTGATTGGCGACACTTTAAAATCACGAAGTTTATTTAAAGCTGTATCTTCAACCATAATACCAAAAGCGCCATTACAAGTAGTAACTGTAGTAACCGAGATTACACCGGCCATTATCCAACTTGTCATCATAAACTTAGCGTTTTCTGGAATCACAGATTCTGTATAACTAACCATCATTTTGCCAAGAAAAATAACATACAACCCAATTATAATGAAAACTCCTAAAAGAGAGAAGAAAACTGATGTTTTATCACGAAAATATAACTTAAGATTTCTTTTTACTAAGCTAAAAATCATTCTCTTATCTCCTTCCCAGTAATATTTATAAACGCATCATCCATAGTACCATTCAAAACTTGAAAAGACTCAATATTGTCTTTGTTCATATTAATTATATCGATACTTTCCAAAGAATTTTCTAATTTAACTTGGTATATATCTATCTTTTTCTCAAACAATATATTTCTACTATTCAAGTTTTTTTCTAATATAGAACTGTTAATCGGCTTGATTTTAAGTAAATCTTTAGAATAATTATCCTTTAAAAATGAAGGAGTTCCTTTGGCTACGATTTTTCCATTATCAATAATAACTACATAATCCGCCTTGTCTGCTTCTTCCATATAATGAGTAGTTAAAAACACTGTCATTTTTTGTTCTTTTTGTAAATCAATAATCGTATTCCAAACTCTTTTTCTTGTCTGTGGATCTAATCCAGTCGTGGGTTCATCTAAAAACAATATCTTTGGAGCGTTAATTAAAGCTCTAGCGATATCCGCTCTACGTTTTTGTCCGCCAGACAAACTACCGTACTTTCTACTCGCAATATTTTGAATTCCAGTAACTAATAAAGCTGCCTCAACTCTTTCAGCTAAAACATCTTTAGTTAAGCCGTAAAAACTACCTCTCGTTTCAAGATTTTCTTTTACGGATAATAATGGATCTAAAACCCCTTCTTGAAAAACTATCCCAATAGATTTTCTGATATCATCTTCATTCTCGCCAATTTTAATCCCATTTATTATAACTTCTCCATCATCTTTTGTTAGTAAAGTTGATAGAATATTGATTGTAGTTGTTTTTCCAGCTCCATTAGGGCCTAAAAAAGCAAATAAACTCCCCTCATCAACATAAAAATCAATACCATTTACAGCTTTTGTATGACCGTAACTCTTATAAAGATTTTCAACAGTAATAATTTTATTCATATATCCTCCCACAAATAATATTGTCAAGTAATTATATCACGGTATAAACCATACTTAAATATTAAGAAAAAAAATATGAGAAAAATCTCATATTTTTACAACTTTTTACCAGTAATTCTAATTCTAGGATCAAGAATTGATAAGGAGATATCCGCAAACAAAGATGTAACCATAATAGTACCGTAAAGTAGAATACCTATAGCCACTACTACCGGAACGTCTATATAAAGATAACTATACATACTGGTAGGCATAATTATTGAATCCAGGAATAAATTAGCGATACCTTGTATATTGTAGACAGACTCGATAAAAAAACTCATGCCAATCACGAAAACAAATGTAGGTATAATTTGCGGTATGACAGTTATCAATGAATCTTTTAAAGCATGTCTGAAGATTGCTTGTTTTTTTGTTAATCCTTTGGTTCTTAAAAGAATGAAATGCTCACTATTTAAATTCTCGATTATTTCGCCCCTAACAATTTGAGCAAAATTACCCATAGGTCCAACTGATAAAGCGATAACCGGTATAGCTAATCCTTCTATCTGTTTTAAAAACGGAGCGCTATAATAAGGTTCCTGGGGAACTAAGAGTCCCCATTTGTATCCAACAAAGATTACCAAAAAGAAAATTATTATAAAGGAAGGAATTGCGTTAAAGACCATGGAAAAAGCTGAGATAATATAATCAGTTAACTTATTCTTCTTAACCGCAGCTATTACTCCTAATAAAACTCCAAATGGGACATATACAAAAAGCGCAACAAAATTATATTTTAGAGATATTAATAATTTTCTCCCTAATAATTGCCAAACATCAACGCCCTTCATCGATGTTCCCCAGTCCCAATCATTTATTATATTACCTAAATATAGCTTAAAACCTTCCCAGTGAACTGAAAATGCTTCAGTAAATGTTAATCTTGTCCACTTCAACGTCATGGAAACATTCAAAATCATGTAGGTAAAAGCTAACACTACAATCATGCTTATTATCATCAAGATTATTCTTTTTAAAATATACTTTAGCATTTCACACCTCGTAGAAAAATGAGTCAATGAATATTTTATCTAAATATAGACTTAATATCAAGGTCTATCTTAAAAATCAGCCATTTTTAAAGAAAAACGATCAAAATTGATCGTTTAACCTCTTAGTTTTGCGTTTAATTTATTGTTTAAAGCATCAGTAATCTTATTTATTTGATTATCGACTTCTTTTGTTTCAAGAGTTCTATCAAAACTTGAAAACTCTAAACTCAAAGCAATTGATTTTAAATTTGATTTTTCTTCATCATAATAGACATCAAATATTTCCACTGAGTTCAATGTTTTATTTCCGACTTCTTTGATTACACTCACAACTTCTTTAGCGCTAATATTTTTATCAAGCCAAATAGCTAAATCACGATTCA
>Ga0265294_10008207_pt1 | contig 12246 bp, 9 predicted proteins | sample MunlanPumphouse3_FD_192504 | JGI IMG/M metagenome (GOLD analysis project Ga0265294, IMG submission 192504) | Groundwater microbial communities from a municipal landfill in Southern Ontario, Canada - Pumphouse #3 | ecosystem: Environmental > Aquatic > Deep subsurface > Groundwater | place... | reverse complement strand
TGTTCATCAAAACTTAATCTTTCTGAAACTGGATTTAAGAGGATGTTTACTTTGGAATTGTTTATTGCAAGAGTATTTTCTTTTAAATTACCACCAACGGAAATTACTTTCTCTAAAGACTTGTATTTGTTTAATAGCTTTAAATCAGAAAATAAAAATAGTTTGTGGAATTTTAATCTTCTAGATTCTGGCAAAGAAAAACTTGAGATTAAACTTTCTAAACTGTCTACCTCCCTTACCACAAAAATATGCTTATAGCCTAAATCTATAAAAGTGTCTTCAATTTTTTTAAAATCATTATTTTCTAACAACTCTTCATAAACTATATCAAAATAATCCATTTTAAAATCACATTTTTTCAGGTATATCAATTCCTAAAATTAATAGAACTTTTGTTAAAACAATAATATAGGCTTTAATAATTAATACTCTATTTTTTTTAATAGCATCATCTTCAACCAAAACTTGACAAGTGGTGTAAAATTTATTAAATAAATGTGAAAGCTCAAGTGCATAGTTTGCAATAACATGAGGTTTGTAGTTTCTTGCAGAGTATTCTATTTTTTCTGGCAACTCTAAGAACTTATTTATTAATAATAGCTCTTCATTTTCTAAAGTAGCTTCTGACAAATCCTCTAAACTTATATTTTTTAAATTTGCCTTTTCTAAAATACCTTTTGCCCTTACCCCTGTGTATTGCACATAAGGACAAGAGTCTCCAGCTAGATCTGTTGCAACATCAATATCAAAGGTTAGATTTTTAGATGTGTTTATTTTTAGCATCTCAAAAATTATTGTGCCAAAGGAAATTTCTTTTAAAGTAGATTGATCAGAATCTAAGCCATTCTCAGTCAGTATTTTTTTAACTTTTATAAAAACCGCATCTCTAAAATCCTCATATAAGGTCATCCCACCTGCTCTTGATTTCATTTTTCCTTCAGGGGTGTTTATTAGTCCATGGCTTATATGGGAATTATTAAAATCAGGATATATTAATTTAAATAATCTAAATAATTGTTTTAAATAAAAATCTTGCTCACAAGCAACCACATATAAAAAATCATTACACTCAGGATATTTTTCTTTTTTTAAATTAATTAGACCAATATCTTTTGCACCATAGAGAAGAGCACCATTGCCTTTAATTAAAATAAAGTTTCCAAGTTCCTTAGAACCTAAATCAGCAACAATTGCACCCTCATCTTCAACAAAAAGAGTAGCATGTTTTTTAAAAAGAGCTTCTTTAATATCTAAAAATCTCCTTTCTGCTTGACTTTCAAAAATTGTATAATCTACAGTTATCCCTAGTTCTTTTCCAACTTCTAAAAAACTATTAAAGCTTGCAGTTACAAATTTGTTTAGATCCTCTTGTAAACTTTTATCTGACATTAATCTTACTTGTAAATTATCTATCTCTTTTTTATAAACTTCTGGATTTTCAGATTCTTTTTTTCCTGCAGAAATATAAATTTCTCCAAACCATTTACTTATATCTTTGTTTGGAATTTCTTTTTTATCTTTGTCTAAGAAATTATAATAATACCATAACCACTTAGCAACATGAGTCCCAATATCTCCATTGTAAGTAACTGCCATTGGATTTGCCCCAATTTCTTTTAAGAGATTATAAATAACTTGACCGGTAACTGCGTTTCTTATATGTCCAACATGTAATGTTTTTAATGGATTTGGATTAAAGGTATCAATCACATATGTTTTTGAATCAATATTTTTTTTTGTAAAGTTTTCTTTTAAATTTAAAATATTAGAAATTGTATTTTTAAATAATAGAAAGGAATTAATCTTTATATTCAAATAGCCATTAACGTCTGTAAATTGGAAATCTTTAGAATTTAAATTACTAGCAAGTTCTTTTGCAATAATGACAGGAGATTTCTTAAGCGCCTTAGATAAAAAGAAACAAGGTAGAGAGTAATTTCCAAGAACTGGGTTAGGAGGAATTTCTAAAGAATTATAAATTTCTTCTTCTGTAATTTCTTTATTTGAAAAATAATCAAATATAATTTTAGATAATTTCCTTTTATATTCCATAATTCACAATAATTTCTAATTTAAAAAAAGCGAGTCCGGAGGGATTCGAACCCTCGACCCACAGCTTAGAAGGCTGTTGCCCTATCCACTAGGCCACGGACCCACTTATAGATATAAGCTAAGAAAATATTTATAAATAGATAGATTTAAAAAAATAAAAAAGAAAGAAGAAAAAAGATTACTGAACTTTATTTTGCTCAAGTAATTGCTGATATAGCACATTTAATTCTTCAATTTCAGCATTATATTTTTCCATTACTGGTTCTACCATTGCTGTTTGTCCTAATTGCTCTCTAAGACTAAACAACAATTCATGTGTTTCTAAATACTTCCCTTGTTTTTCTGCACATCTTGAAAAAATTGCAGGGAATAATGCTGACATTTCATGAACAACAAAATCTTTAATTACTAAATTTGCTTTGTTAGTATCCACATAGTTTTTAATAATTAGGGATTGAGTTTCTTGTTCAAATTTTGTACAATATGGACAATCATAATCTGTAAAAACATAGATGTTTACTCCCGCATCAGGATCTCCAATAACATAATCTAATTCATCAGCCATAATATTATAGTTTAACAATTGACTTAATGTAGTTATGTTTGCTGCAGAAATTAAATCTGAAACAACTTTTGGAGACAACACATACCCATTAGTAGATGTTTCCACAAATAAGTTTGTAAAAAAGTAAGATAGATTTTCATCAGTTTTAATATCTAAAGAATCAATATTTCCATCTAAGTAGAAACCAGGAATTGTAGTTAATCCAATTGCTTCAATCATACTTTTTGCCAAAGCATCTTCATAAGATAAATAAACAACTTCTGTTTCTGAAAATAACTTACTAAAAAATTCTTTAATTTCAGGAGTTAATTGTTCAGAATTGGTCATGAAATCAACTAATTCTAAAGTGTTGTCTTTAATTAATTGATGTCCATCATTATATAGAATTGTTAACTTTGGTTCTGAATCTAGTTCTGAAGTAAAAGATTTATTTTCATAGTTCCAATCAATAACAGGATCACTTAGTGCAAATTCTATTTTCTCAGAAACTAAATTATAATCTTGAGCACCATTTATAAAATATCCATTTACATAGATTCCAGGTGTTCCACTTACCCCTAAACTTGTAGCTAAAAATGAATCTGTTTGAATTTTCATAATTATATCTGATTCTAAAACATTCATATCAGGGTCTGCATAATCATTTTCTAAAATACATTGGTCCATTAATTCTGAATCTAAATCTAATTCTGTATATTTAGTTTTTAAAAAATCAAATTGCTTTCCCTTAACTTCTCTTAATATCTTTAATTGCAATTCTAAAGATTTTATTTGAAATTCTTCTTGTGTAATTGCTGGGTTTGAAAGGTTAACATCTAGATTTACATCAACAACAGGAACATTTGTATCAATTGGAGGGTTTGTATCTTTATTTGTTGTAGTAACAGATATTAGCACAATTGCAATTATTAAAATTACAAGTATTAAAATTGTAATAACGTCTTTATTTTTTGAAAAAACACATTTTTTAGAATTTTTAGATTCTTTAACCTGTGTTACTTTTACATGTTTAACTTCATTATGTTTATTTTCTTCTAATTTTTGATTAGAAGAAGCTTTGTTTTTTAAATTATCTTTTTGAGGAGTGTTTACTTTTACATTTTCACTCTTCTTTTTAATAATTTTCTTTTTTTTAACCAAATTATCACCTTTAGTAAAACGTATATTAAATAAGACTTAGACAAAATGTTTTTAAACATACTTTATTTAATGTTTATGGAACAATATATTTATTATGGAAAATAAAAAAGAAATATTTAAGGATTTAGAACATAAACACTATAGAATTTTTGGAGAACATTCAGCTGTAGAAATCTGCGAATGGAATAAAAAAGCTCTAAGAAATGAAGGTGTTTGTTATAAGCAAAAATTTTATAATGTTGACTGCCACAGATGTGCACAAATTACACCTACAGTTTTATGGTGCCATCAAAATTGTGTTTTTTGTTGGAGACCTGCAAACTATATGTCTGCTTGGAAAATGGGTGATAAAGTTGATGACCCTAAGGAGATTATTGAAGGTCTATTTATAAAAAGAGAAAAACTATTAAGTGGCTTTGGAGGAAATCAAAAGGTTAATTCTAAATTATTAAAAGAAAGTCTGATTCCTTCCCATGTTGCAATTTCTCTTGCTGGAGAACCTACAATATATCCAAAAATAGGGGAAATGGTCAACTATTTAAAATCTAAAAAAGAAATTAAAAGTATATTTATTGTAACAAATGGTTTAGAACCTGAAAGACTAGAAGAACTAAATAATACTAATTGTTTACCAACACAACTTTATCTTTCAATTGAGGCACCTAACAAAGAATTACATTTTAAAATAAATAAACCAAAAATAAAGAATAGTTGGGAAATTTTTAATAAAACTTTAGATTTGTTTCCAAAATTAAATTGTAGAAGAGTGTTGAGATTTACAATGATTAAAGGGATTAATGATTCTTTAGAATATTTAGATGAGTATATTAAATTGTTTGAAAAAACAGATTCTGATTTTTTAGAAATTAAGTCATATATGTTTTTGGGGTATTCTAGGGAAAACTTGAAATATGAAAATATGCCAAGCCATGAAGAAGTTTCTAACTTTGCAAAAGAGATTGAAAAAAAGTCTTCTAAGTTTAAAATAATTGATGAACAGGTTGCATCAAGAATTGTTTTATTAAAAAATAAGAATAGCAAATATAAAAACTTTATAAAAGAATAATTTTAAAAAAGGTAATTAGTTATGGAACTTTCAGACAATTTAAAAAAAATAATTAAAGTAATTAATACTAAAAAAACTGTGTGCTTACTTGCACCTTCCTTTCCTGTTGATTTTAAGTATCCTGATATAATTATTAATCTTAAAAAAATTGGTTTTTCTAAAATTTTAGAACATACCTATGCAGCAAAATTAATAAGTATTCGCTATAATAAAATACTTAAAAAAAATCCAAAAAAACAATATATTTGTGCCAATTGCCCAAGTGTTGTTAAATATGTAGAAAATAGATACCCAGAACATAAAGATAAAATAATTAATGTAGCGTCTCCAATGGTTATAATGGGTAGATATTCTAGATGTGAACTTCCAGATTATAAGACAATTTTTATTGGACCTTGCTTATCTAAAAAACAAGAAGCTACAGAAAATAAAGAAATCGATTTTGCTCTAACTTTTAAAGAACTACAAGATATTTTTGATTATTATTCTGAGAACAAATTATTTAAGAAAATTAACATAGACCCAAAAAAAGTGGACTTTAACAAATTATATAATGATTATACAAAAATATACCCACTTTCAGGAGCAGTTGCAAAAACAATGAACTACAAGGAAATAGTTACAAAAAAACAAGTAGTTATTGCAGATGGAATCAAAGGAATCGATTTAGCAATTAAAAAAATGGAAACAAATAAAAAGATTAGATTTTTAGACATTCTCTTCTGTGAAGGTGGTTGTATTGGTGGACCCGGAATCAATTCAAAAGATTCACTTAAAACAAAAACACAAAAGATTTTAGATTATAAAAAAGAATGTGCAAAAACACCTATGAATGAACACTTTGGTAAATTTGAATATTATAAAGATCTAAAACTTAGAAGAAAATTGTAATTAAAAAAAAAAAGAAAAAAGATTAAATTATAATTAAAATAATTTAATGTACAAAATCCCAATGTAACCAGTCAGGATAATTTCTAACCATCCAATCTCTAAAATCATCAAACCAACCCTCTGTTTGATAACCTATTGAATTATCCACACAATCTTTTAATTGTGCATCAGAACTTGCGTCTGTACAATTAGACACTATTTTGCAAACTGCCTCAGGACTAATACTAAATTAACTACTAGTTTTTAAATTAGCAACTGCTTTTGCATTTCCTGTGTTTGAAAAACCATTAAATATTAAAAATCCAATTGTAAAGCCAATTATTAAACTAATTATTGATATTGTCCAAATATTTGATTGTTTATTTTTTTGAACCATTTTTTAAATCTCCTTTTATAACTTTTGATGTCAAATAAACTAATATTTAAAATTATAAGCAATTAGATTTATAAATGCAGCGTAATTATTAAAAAAAGGAAGAAAAAGAGAAAAGAGATCTTTAGTCAACAACACCACTTTCAGTAACATTATATATTGCCTCTCCATCAGGAAGGGAAGGCGAATCTACTAATTTTGCAATCCTTTTTGAACCAGTTCCTTTTCTTAAATATATCCTTGTCTTTGAAGCATGCTTTACAACATTCCCACCAATTGCATCAGTTGGATCTCCAAACAGAATGTCTGGTCTTGACATTACTTGGTTGGTTACAAAAACTACCACATTATACAACTCTGCAACCTTCTGTAATAACCTCATATGTTGATTTAACTTTTGTTGCCTATCTGAAAGTTGCCCTCTACCAGTATATTCTGACCTAAATTGACTTGTTAAGGAGTCAACAATCAACAACTTAACATTATGCTCTTTAATTAAGTCAACACTTTTTTCTGTAAGTAACATTTGATGGTTACTATTGTATGCTCTCGCAACATAAATATTTTTCATAATTTCATCAGCATCAACCCCTAAATGCTTAGAGATTTGTGCAACCCTTTCTGGTCTAAATGAATTCTCAGTATCAATATACAAAACAGAACCACCTAAACCACCTCTATCTTTTGGTAATTGAGCCATAACACAAAGTTGAAAACACCACTGACTTTTACCAGAAGCAAATTTTCCATAAACCTCAGTTATTGATTGACTCTCTATACCTCCACCTAAAAGTTCATCTAAAGATTCTGCACCGATAGATAACCTAGAAATTGTCTTTCTTTTTAATAAAATTTTATCTGCACTCTCAAAACCCATGTCTAAAGAGTCTCTTGCAGCCTTAATTGCCTTAATGGCTGTGCCTTCTCCTAAACCAGCAACCGCAACAAGCTCCATTGGTGAAGCTACGGCTATTGCTTCATAAGAGTCATAACCAGCCCCCCTTAGTTTCTCTGCTGAAGTAGGTCCAATTCCAGGAAGTTTACTTATGTCTTTAGGTTTAATCTTTTCTTTAAGTTTTTCCTCTTCTGTTTTTGGAGCATCTATTTTAGATTCATCATCCACTTCCTCTTCAAAGTTGTCATCCTCTAAATCATCCTCATAAGTTTCATCAACAACCTCTTCAGATTCCTTTTCATCAAAATTATTTTTTTTTGCCATATTTGTGTCACCTTTTTTCCATTTATTTTTTTGTACGTTTTATTTCTTGTGTTTCTCGTCTCACAAATCATCTTCCACAAGTAAGGTATTAAACTTGGGTTACCAATAATATTATAGTAATCAACTTATATATCTCTTTTGGAGGGGTAGTTTGCCGAGAAAAAACAACTAAAAACCTATAAATAGTTTTCTATATAATATAAAATAGATACTACAAATAAAAAAAATTAAAAACGATAAAAAATGGACAGTAAAAATATAAAATGGTTAAAAGAAATAACAGACAATGACATACAAGAAGTAGGCTATAAAGCAGCTAGACTTGCAGAACTATCAAGAGCAAATTTCCCAATTCCAAGGGCATTTGTTATTGGAAACAAATTCTATTTTTCTTTTTTACAAACAAATAATTTAAAAGAAAAAATAAATCTGATCCTTAAAGAAATAGATTACACAAATAAAAAGGACTTAGATAAAAAATCAATTGAAATTAAAAAATTATTTTTAAATAATCAATTTACAAACGACTTTAAAGCAGAACTTGGAAAAGCATACATAAAAATAGGAGAGCAAAAGGTAGGTTGGTTAAATAGCAAAGTAGATGAATTTGTGTCAGTTAGACTTTCAATAACAAGTGAAGAAATTAGCCCAAAGAACTTAGATTTCATAGAAAAGTATAGTGGGTTTATAAATATTAAAGGAATTGAAAATGTATATAAGTCAGTTAAAGAATGCTGGGCATCTTTATATTCTCCAGAAGTTTTAAACTATATAAAAGAAAATAATTTACAAATTAATAAAATTGGATATGCAATTATTATACAGAAAATGATAAATGCAAGCAAATCAGGAATAATAATTACAACTAAAGAAATGCAAGATAAAAAAAGCACAATAATAGAAGTGATCTATGGTATTGGAGGAAGTAACCTTATTACAGAAATTACCCCTGAACACTATGAAGTTAATAAAAAAAATTATTCAGTTATTAAAAAAACAAAATCAAAACAAGAATGGATGATAAAAAGATTAACAGGAAAAACAACAAGGGTAAACCTTGATCCAAAAACATTAGATCAAAATAAATTAGATTTAAGAGATGTAAAAGAACTTACGGAAATTGGGAACAAACTAGAATTATATTTTGGAACCCCACTTTATATTGATTGGGTAATTGGAAAAGCAGACATCCATTTAATTAGTGCTGACCCACTTGACCCAAATTTAAAACAATTAAAAATTAAAAAGAAAAAAGAGGCCCCCCTTCAGGACAAAATGGATGCCTACAAAAAGGAAATGGTCTTAGAAGGAATCCCAATATCTCCAGGAGTGATTAATGGAATTATAAAAATTGTTAATAAAAATGAAGATCTAAAAGAAATTACAGAAAATCATATATTAGTTACTAAAATGACAACATTAGAAATGACACCTTATCTAAAAATTGCAAAGGGAATAATTACAGATGCTGGTAGTTCAATTTGTCATGCTGCATTAATTTCAAAAAAATATGATATCCCTTGTGTTGTTCACACAGACTATGCAACTAAATTATTAAAAAATGGAGATAGTGTTCAACTAAATGGGGGGGCAGGAATTGTATATAAGTTAACTGGCGTAAAGTTAATACTAAAAGATGATTCTAAAAATAATTTTAAACAAACAGAAGAATTTAAATTTCTAAAAAATGAACCCGAATTTCCAGAAACAATTACAAAGATTATAATTGATTTAAAAAACTTAGATGATCTAAAATATATAAACATTAATGAAATTGATGGCTTTTTAATAACAATAAACACATTATTCAAAGAAGAGGAGTTAAATGAAATTATAAAAGATAATTCTGTTTTTATAAATAAAATAAAATGTAAATTAAAATTATTTTCTGAAAAGTTAGATAAAGAGAGTATCTTTTATAAAATAAATTTACATAATTCTAACCTATTATCAAAGAACACCTCTAGTTATGAAATAGAAACACTACTTGAAATTAACAATCCTAAAATAAATATAGTTTTGGAAAATCTAAAAGCCTCTGATGAGATTACCCCAATTAAGGAAGTTACAGATAACAACCTATGTGTAAACATAGACACAATTAAGGAAACATTAATTGAAGAATATATCTCTAAAGGTATTGATTCACTAATTTTTGATCTAAACAAAATAGATACTCTTGAACTCAAAAATGCCCTTGAAATATGCAAACAAAATAAAATTACAAGAATCTTAAAAGTAAATGAGCACTCTCAAGAAATTATAAAGGAATTAATTGAATTAAAAATTAACTCTTTAATAATAGATTATAAAGACATACAAATAAAAGAAAGTATTTATAAGAAAGAAAGAGAACTTCTAAAAAATCTTTTATCTATTTAAAAATTAGAAATTATAAAAATGAGCCAAGATAGGGAGTCGAACCCTACTCTTCCGCTCTGCAGGCGGAGGCATAACCGATCTGCCATCTTGGCTAATTACTAGGAGATCTGTAAAAGTATAGTAATCAATAAATTACTTACTCTTCATATATTAATTACTATAAGAAGTATTTATAAATAAAATGGAATTGACTTATGAAAATTGCAATAATTAGTGATTGGCATCTTGGTCTTAATTGGGGAAGTGATTTAGAATTTGATTCCTTTGCACAATTATCTCAAGCCTTTGATCAAGTTAAAAATAAAAATGTTGACTTGATTCTTGTTGCTGGAGATTTATTTGATAAAAAGGATCCTAATCACGAAGTCTACTATGAGGCTATTAAATTATTAAATAATGTAGATATTGAAAATAAAATTAATTTAAAAAATTCTGAAAATATACATTTAAAAATTCCAATGCTCTCAATTTTTGGAAATCATGAATTTAAGGGTAAAGATTATAGGTCAACAGTTGAGCTTTTAGAAGTTATTGGTTTTTTAAAAGTCCTGCATGCAACTTCCATAAAGATAGAAAATGTAAACATCTTTGGATTAGGAGGGGTTCCTGACAGGTATGCTAAAGATATTTTAAATAAATTTAATCCCTTACCAATTCCAAATGAGTATAATATTTTAATGGTCCATCAATCTTTTAAAGAATATTTGCCAATTGAATCAGAAGATATGCTTTCTTTAGCAAACTTACCATCTAATTTTAATTTGATTATTAATGGGCATCTTCATTGGAACACAGTAAAAGATTTGGAACAGGGTGGTAAATTTATAATGCCAGGGTCCACTGTGTCAACCCAAAATAAAAAATTAGAAGCAGATAAGCCAAAAGGTTTTTACTTACTTGACACAAACACCAATGATTTAATTTTTGAAGAAATTAAAAATACAAGACCTATCTTTTATATTGATTTGAAATTTAATAAAGTAGATATACAAACAATTATTTTAGAGATTAGAAAAAGACTTACAGAAATTAATAATAAAAATTATAATAAAAAACCAATAGTAAGAATTAGAATTAAAGGAGACTTAGAGGAGGGTTACTTTTCAAAGGATTTAGATTTTAAAAAAATAGAACTTGAATTCCCTGAGCTTTACCTTTCCTTTTCAAATAAAATTGATGAAAAAAAACTAAAAGAAAGCTTAGAAAAATTAAAAGAACTACAAACTAAAAAAACTAATGTTGAAGGAATATCAAGAGAAATATTTTTTGAACAATTAAAGCAAACTCAATTTTCTAATTCTTTTGATAGCCAAAGATTATTCGAATTGTTGTATAATAAGGATCTTGAAAAGGCTAAAGAAATAATTTTAGATAAAGATTCTAAAATATAAGTCTGTTAGTGTCTAATAAGTATAAACTTAATTCTTTTAATTAATTTGTGCTAAGCAACAATTTGAAAATCACACTTTGAAATTTCAAAAATTTTATTCTAACTACCATATCCACTAAACTATTAATTTTAAATCCCTATTTACAATAAATATGTTTAAAATACTTTTTAATCACAAAGATATATATGAAATGCAAATCATACTTTTTATTTAATGTGTTATCAAATAAGACAAGATGGAAAATTGTTAGTTCCTTATATCTATCCGATAAGTTTGTTCAAGATATTTGTTCAGATATCCAAGAGGAACAATCAAAGGTAAGCCACAATTTAAAAACATTATCAAATTGCAACATTGTTTTTTCAAAAAGAGAAGGTAAATTTATCAAGTATTCTTTAAATAAGGAAACAATAAAACCCTTAATTGAAATTGTAAACAAACATACAACTAACTTTTGTAAAGGTAAGTGTAATATTACTAATAAGTGAGAATAATATGGATGAGATTATATATTTAGATTATGCGGCAACAACCCCACTAGATAAAATTGTTTATAAAGAAATGAAACCTTTTCTTACCCAACACTATGGAAATTCTGCAAGCTTGCATTCTTTAGGAAACTATGTAAAAGAAAAGGTAGAGGATGCTAGAGAAAATATTAAAAAAAAATTAAATGCAAACAATTACAAATTAATATTTACTTCTGGAGGGACAGAAAGTAATAATTTAGCACTTAAAGGGATTGCCAATAGCCATAGGGAAAAAGGTAAACATATAATTGTTAGTAAAATTGAACATGATTGTATCTTAAACACAGCAAAATTTCTAGAAAAGGAGGGCTTTGAAATAACTTACCTAGATGTTAATAAAGAAGGTTTTATTGATCTAAAAACTTTAGAACAAAAAATTAGAAAAGACACAATCCTAGTTTCAATAATTCATGCAAATAATGAAATTGGGACTATACAAAATATTAAAGAAATTGGTAGAATCTGCAAAGAGAAAAAAACATTATTCCATACAGATGCTTGCCAAAGCTTTACAAAAATACCAATTGATCTAGAAGAAAATAATATTGATTTAATTACAATTAATGCACATAAGATTTATGGACCTAAAGGGGTTGGTGCATTATTAATTAAAAATGGAATTAAGATTACCCCTCTA
>Ga0265294_10008205_pt1 | contig 12247 bp, 11 predicted proteins | sample MunlanPumphouse3_FD_192504 | JGI IMG/M metagenome (GOLD analysis project Ga0265294, IMG submission 192504) | Groundwater microbial communities from a municipal landfill in Southern Ontario, Canada - Pumphouse #3 | ecosystem: Environmental > Aquatic > Deep subsurface > Groundwater | place... | reverse complement strand
ACATGAACCAATCGGCATAATATTAACAGTTCAGGTGATCTTATTAGATTGCTTTTTTACTAAATAATGGTATATTTCAACTAATAGAGTTCTGTTATTCTTGTTTATTCATTGATCAGGAGGATTTTGCGTTGAGGCTGCTTAATATTATTAGCTTAGCTAATGAATATTTCTTTATTGGATTTATTGGTTCATTGATCCTCTGTAGTATTTTCTTATTGTTTTGGTTCATTTTATATAAAAGAATATTGAAAGGCACCAAGGATCTGCCTAAGAAGAAAGTTGTATTGGCACTAATTTCCATATGCTACATGTCGTTGATCATAGGAATTGTATTTATACGCCAAAGTTCAAGTTACCATTCGGTAAATTTGCATTTATTCAGATCATATCGGGAGGCATGGAATACTTTTTCTGTTTATGAGTGGACCAATCTGGTATTGAACATTTTGATATTTGTTCCTTTGGGATTTTTGCTACCATTATGGTCTGGTAAGCTCCGGAAATTATGGAAGGTCATACTGATCAGCGTTAGCATTTCAGCTGCTATTGAATGTATTCAATATATTACTCATCATGGAGTTTTGGATATAGATGACATATTTAACAATTCTACAGGTTCATTAATTGGTTATGGATTTGTAATGATAATCCTTACTATCACTCACACGGAGAAACGGAAATGGATAAAAGCAGCAGGATACTGTCTCCCCTTCCTGGCCGTTTTAACCGCATTTTCAACTATTTTCATTTGCTATCATAATCAGAGATTCGGTAATTTACCTGGGGCAGCCAGTTACCGAATTGATATGAGCGAAGTTCAAGTAGCAAGTCATGTGACTATCTCTGACGAAGCAGAATATAAAGCAGTTTATTCGTTAGACATAGCCAGTCGAAACGATACTTATGCATTTTCAGAGGCATTTTTTAAGATTCTTGATACAGAAGTAGATGAAACCAGGATATATGATTATGAAGACACGATTGTATATAATTCGCTCGGACAAAATCTGAGTCTTTGGGTAAATTTCAAAGGACTAACATACAGGTATACTGATTTATCTTCTTCCGGATCCAAAGTGGAAGCTTTTGCCGATGAAGAAAAAGTACGTCAGACACTCTCTCAGTTTGGCATAAGTATTCCTGGTGATGCGCAGCATACAGTTAACGAGGATCACAGTCATACATTTTCAGTTGACATGCTGGTTAATGGTGAAAATATTTTAAACGGGACTGTAACATGCAAATATTATACTGATGGAACAATAAAAGATATCCAGAATAGTTTAGTGAAATACAAGTTTGTAGAAGAATGTCCTGTTATCAGTGAAAAAGCAGCTTATGAAAAATTGAAAGATGGCTATTTCATATATCCTGATAACGATAAATTGGAATCTATCGAAATCAAGCATATCCAATTAGTGTACAGCATAGATTCGAAAGGATTTTTTCAACCGGTATATAAATTTGTTACACTGGTAAATGGAATCGATACGGAAATACTTATTCCAGCTTTATTGTAGGGTAAATCATTTATCGATAATGCTGTGCCATTAGGAGTATCCATGCCCAGATCGACTTTATACCCAGCTGATCGAACAACGAAATCAAGTACTCCTTTCGCTGTCTGTCAGTTTTCAAATTTATAATATAAGGCATTCCGCCGTAAATCATATACTTATCAAAATTGTCCTGCTTATCCCCGCCAACATAGTCCTTACAGAATTTTTATGTTATGTTTCCTAACATAATTGTGTTGCATATTATAACATTAGTGTGTAGAATGGTTATGCGGAAAACATTCAAGTGCGATGTGAAAGGAGGAGTATCATGAGTACTTTGGCAAATAGAATAAGAGAATGCAGGAATAAATTGCACCTGTCGCAGGAGTATGTTGCAAATTACATGGAAATGAACAGATCAACTATTGCTCAAATTGAACTGGGAAACAGAAAGGTAACTGCTGAAGAATTGTCCGGATTCAGTTTATTGTTTGGCATATCAGCTGATGCTCTTCTGCATGGTGGAAACACTGAAATGCCGGAAGTCATTTTTGCCAGAAGTTTCAGCGAACTTGACGAAAAAGATCAAAATGAAATTATGAGTCTGATGCAGTTCAAGAAACTCATGAAAGAGCAAAGCCGCAGAAATGGATGATTTTTACTGCAATGCAAATGTTCAATCTTTGATACAGTATCACTTCACAAAAGATTATATTCCTGTTTCCCATATCCGGAATTTGGCGGTAGATTTCGTTCAACTAATAATTTGGTTTTAGGAGCAAAATTCGAAACAATAGATTACAAGGATATCATATCCGAGATGATGAAAATCGATGAAGAAATGAAGACGATCTTTATGAGTCAGAATATGAAATCTATAAGTTCATACATAGAAGATGCGATACGATTACACCACAAGTACTCTATAATATTGACTGAATAGGCGTATTGAACTGTGAATCCCAAACAGGCTGAAGTAATTTTGATAAACACCAGTTATTCTTGTCAGCTATAGCTTTAGAGACCCAGTCGCAAACAAAGGCATTGGTTTCACCATCTTTGCGAGACAATATCTTCTTCAATAACTCAGCGATACGCATATAAAAATCAGTGGTCCCACCACCAGAATCATCCAGCGGCAGATCGTCAAATCCCTTGGTTATACCTGCTATGACTTTTGCTGCCTGTAGAAGCGAATCATTATCGATAAGCATTTCGACGCGATCGAGAAATCTATCCAGTTCAATGAAAAACCTGGTAGCACGACTATAATCGATAAACCTTTCACACCCCATGTATAAGCGACATATTGATTTGAAATCGGAGATAAAATTATCTGCAGATATACGTTCAGAATAAAATCGTGCAAGAAAATTCTTCTTCAGCTTTGGATCATGCAGCATTTCCGAAATAAGGAAATCTGTAATATCCTCATAAGATACCCGTCCGATAAGTTTATCTAGTTCTTCAGCTTGAATTTCATATTGATCTTTTGTTTCAATTTCTGAATTAAGATCGATTTCTTCAGCATCAGTTATTTCTATCATTTTTGACCTTACTGCAACTTTCCGTTCCAGTATTCCCTGTACTTATCGAAACCTCTGGACATGAATCGATAATGCTGTTCCATTGGGAGTATCCATACCCAGATCGACTTTATACCCAGCTGATGTGCTTTATGCAAACGGTGATAACCATCGATCAAGTTATATCCTCTGGAATAATAATCCTCCTGGATGTCCGGATAACCATGATACAGCCTGTCCGGTGCGATCTCTGCAAAAATCACCGGTCTTTCCAGATCAGATCCGTCAACATGCTCCTGAACGATATCAGAGTTCTTATATATGCGGTAATAAAACTCAACATCGATCAGAACTTTATTGAACTCATCCTGATGCTGATCGATATATTCATTCATACCGGTGATATGAAACTCAAAAACGCCATTCGGGAAAAACTCATTCCCGACATTTCTTTCAAGCTCCATTGGCCTCATGTCTTCTGTTATCGTTCTGGCATGTAACGCTTTCTTAGCTTTTCTCATAAAATTCGATCCTTTCTATTCTCCCTCATGCAAATCTCCTGAGATTTGCACTTCAAACCAATCTGATGGCATAGGGGACTACTTCTCCAGATAACCGGCAAGCTGTTTAATATCTTCTGTTGAACCTGACAAGAGTTCAAAAATATAGCTTCCCAATGATGAGGAGTATTCCCCGGAATCTTTTATCAGTGTTTTGATCTTAGAACTTGCGACTTTCCTGAAATCTGTCACGTTATTCTCATTTGGTATTCCTACATAAATATTTCGGGCTGGAATACACTCAAGAATATATGGAGAATGACTTGCTACAATAATTTTGCATGAATTTGCCAGCTGTGCCAAAACACGCAGATAACTTTGCAGAAGTGCAGGATGAACAGAATTTTCCGGTTCTTCAATAGCAATAAGTGATAAGTTCTTGATATCCGCAATCGTAGCAAATGTCAACATCAAGAACACCCTCTTGCAGCCATCAGACAACATCGAGAAATTGATAGGTTGATTAAGATTTTTATCAACGACCCGCATTCTGTAAAATTTGTCAGATATTATGAATGGTGCATCGTCAGGTACTACTGAACTGGATTTACGCTTACTAAAATCTATTTCCTCAACATCGATATGTTCTATCTGAGGAAATATCTGTATATAAGCATCTATCAAGATTTTAAATTTGTCATGATATTCTTTCTTTAAGTAAAAACAAGTTCTCGGAATATTCTCAATAGATCTGATATCCAATGCTTCAAAATCCTTACGTATTATCGGATCAGGCTTATAGTACATAGTTGTTTCCAAATGGCGTTCTACATAAACGCTAACAGAATTGATCGCAGATATAATATCCTGATAATACAGTTCGTCGTACGCCTGAAGTTTATTGATCAGTAAATTGTTTTTATCAATGCTTATACTATTACTGCATCTCCCGGATTCAGAGGAACGATACAATGCCTTGTCTTTTGACCTGTCTATCAGTTTAGTGAACTTCGGATCGCTCATAGCTTTGGCTTTCAGCCACTCGGACACTATGCATTGTCCGGTAGATTCTTTATTGATCCAAACAAATTCATAGCCATAGTTGACTACGTATGTATCTCTTTTAGTAGATATTTTAAAATTGAAATCCACCTTGAAATTTCTGGACTGAATCGTTTTGTTAACAGGGATAACAAAAGAATTCGCCATTAAAGCAGCTTTCTCCTCTTTGTCGCACGTTATAAACTCGCATGCATAATCTATTGCATCGAGAATGTTCGATTTTCCGTAGGCATTCAGTGCCACAAGAGCATTTATTCCTGACAGAGACAAAAACTCACTTCCAATGTTCTTGAATCCCTCGATTCTGACATCTATAAGTTCCATATTATTATCCCCTTAATGATTAAGTTGTAATTTATATTTTACCACAAAAATGTTGATATGCAATTATTATTTGCGTATTTAGTGAAATTATTATATATTCTGTATTATATTAAATAATTACGCGTTTTTTGTTTGCGTATCACAAGTCTTAACTCAATTAATTATAATAGTTATTACGTTCTTAATCCGGACATTCTCACCCTCAGAACCGGCAGGATGACCTTCGCTCATATTGGAAAACCTGATTGTATAATTACATGTTATCGTTGAATCATACTGAAGATTCAACCTACAAATTTATACAGTCTGAAGCATCACTTTCTTCCTTCAGAAACACCGGTTGATCTAATTTGTTGAATAATCCCATGTCATCTTCTCCCTCTTAATCCTTCAAATGGCCAACATACTGAAGTCTGGCATCATTCGTTCTCGCAAAAGCAGCAGCGCGAGTAAACATCATCATACGAAGTATTAAGCAGTTCAGCACCCTTTTGAATACTGATCTCTTCTTCATTGATCGCGCGGTAAACCAGCTGTTCGAACAGTACAGGAGTTTCCTCCTTTATCCTGACAGGTTCATTCTTCCGCCAGCCTTCTTGAGATGCTTTGATATAAAAAGACCTGGCAGCACTATCAGTAATAATGCCCAGCATTTTCGAACGCTTCACGAGCAAAAACATAGATATCCCGTATTCCAGTGCGACATAACACATGTCTTTAGAAACGCATCTTCTGCGCAAACCAAGTTCCCTGAACGCATCCGGTTTCGGGAAAAGAAAAGCTCCGCTTATCGCGGTTGCCAGCTCTTCAACCTTCTTGTCATCATGATTTTCCGGCCATGCAAACATCAAATGAGCAAGTTCATGAGCAATCGTCGATCTGTTTCTTTCAGGAGTCATATTGCTATTAACAACGATATAGGGACGATCGTTAACAAAACCGTTAATCCCGGAAAAATCGTCATTGTCAATTTCGCAGAAATAAACAAGAATCCCCTTATTCTCAAGCATTTCAACCATATCCGCAATCGGCCCGTCAGCCGCAAGACCTAAATGCTTTCTTAGTACCAGAGCATCCTTCTCAAAATCATTGGTCAGCTGCAAAGTTCCGCAAGCCGGTGCGTCAGGCAGGATCTCTCCCCCCAGGATCTCAACAATATTCATAAATCTGTTGAAATACTCTTCAACTGACTCCCGGACATAATCCTGCTGTGTATCATTAAGCCTTGTGTTTCTCCTGAATTCACCGTGACAAAATACAAGTCTCTCATTCCGCACGACCAAAAAATCCGACACCCTGATCCCAAGGACTTCTGCCATCTTCTTAAGCAGCTCCATATCAGGTCTTCGATCACCCTTCTCGTAATGAGTAACTGCCATTGGGGAGATATCTACTTTCTCTGCTAATTCCTTCTTGGTCATTGAATTTCTCAGTCGATAAAATTTAAGATTCTTACTGAACATTTTCTCCCCCTCCTTTCCTCTCTGTTTATATTATACTATATTCAGAGCGAAAATAAACATTTGTTTTGGGTCAACTCTCTTCACATATTGCGACATTCACTGGGCTTAAAATTGCAGTGTGGGAAATTGCTAAAAATTTTTGCACTTCCGAGCAGTAACTGCACCCGGCTTTACACGGAGTATTACACATGAATTTGATGACATTCTCAATTTTAGGGTAATTCTTTGAAAGCCACCGCGGCGTAATCGAATAACAATCATCGCTTCCGCTGAATTCCGAAGCTATAAGCTGTTCTACATTTGATTTATACGGCAAAAACCCTGCATACTCGAAAAATCCCTTAACAGACGCGCTGTGAAATGTGTTTCTGTCATTTCTTATCGCACCCAGATCGAGTATCTTGTCATCGTTACAACCGACCTCGATATCGATAAATGCTATTGGTTTTGGCATGTGTCTCCTTAAAGAGCGGTATCAGCATTGCGGTTTATGAATGGTGTTGTATATTATTAAACATTTTTAAATATATAAACCACAACAGCTCTATAGAAACAATTGATATAATAATATCACTTATAGTTGGGGATGGGAATATTGTGTGCGATCAAGGCGTTGAGAAACTGCAGTACATAAAGCTATTTAAAGCTATGTATATGACAAATCTCATTGACTCCAAAAACGAATAATGTTAAGATTGTCTCAACAGATCCTCCCAAGCCTCTTAACAATGCGCAACCAGGGAGGACTTTTTTTGAGGTGATTCATGAAATGCAATTTCACAAAACCAGCGATCAGTTTCGAGAGTCAGCTTCGTAAGTTAAAAGATAAAAAGCTTATTATTGAAAATGACGATAAAGCTATAGAGCTGCTTAAAAGTATAAACTATTATCGTTTGCGCGGATATTACATTCATCTATATGATAACAACACCGAAGAATTTCACTCAAAAGCATCTTTTGAACAAATCATTGATCTGCATGAATTTGATATGAAGCTCATAGAACTGACAGCAGCAGTAATCTTAAAAACAAGCTGTACTGTTAAAAGAGCACCAAAGTTTATATAACAGACCTGAGAAAAATACCTATTATGCAGGATTATTTTCAATCAAATATTTAGAGCCTACAAAAACAATATTCAATGAATTCATCTTGGATTTAGATCTCTTAATTAATAAACACAAAAACTATATCGAGATCAGTCGACCGCATACACCTCCGCCCATTTGAAGATCTGAGTTTGCTGCGTTGACAATTGCGTAGACTTTCATTTTTGTAATGTCCTGGCGGACTATGGTGAAGGGCATTTGATACCTCCTGTGATGCTTATGATTTTGCAATATCCTTCCATCCCTCATAGATCATAACCATTGCGAATGTATCAAGTTCACAATACTGAAGCAGCGCTTTTTGAATTTCTGAGCGTTCGTAATCAGTCATTTCTTCAAATTGCATCCGGGAATATGCGGTTAGTGCTGCCCCGCCATCTTTCAATTCATCACTTTCACTCAGCAAAATATAGTCTTTGTCTGATATATCCTGAAACATTTTAGGCAACACGCAGTATGGGTCCATCACCTTGCCATCTTCATACCTGATCCATGTCCAATCCTCATAATTTTTGCTCGGAATACCTTGGGAAGCTCCATATATTGCCTGTGAATATTTTTCCTGTAAAAATCTTGAACTGTTCAAAATTGCCGGTAAAACTTTCTTTATTGAATTTGATCCTTTCATGGCGGGATCATAGTAATATCTCTTAACAAGCTCAAGCATATCTATCATATTTCTTGGGCCTTCCCATTGTTCATTGCTGGTGGCACCCGATTTTGTAATCGTTTGAATAAAGTCACACAATTCATCTCTGTCAGGGATGTTGTTGACATCATCTATCAGCTGTCTGAAAATCATGTTTAAATATGTGTTCTCATGCGCGGCATACCGGAAAATGCTTCCTTTGTCTTTTGACAATTCGTTTTTCAGATTTCGAACAAAATCATAATTCGGGAACTTTCCGGGGATCGTATTTATATATTGTCCGGAATGTTCAATACTTCCATCTTTATATACAACGTGGTGTGAATATTGAAAAGCAATTCCTTCGTAGGGATGTCTTCCTTTATTGAACGGAATGGCAGCCATGGTTGTTTCAAAATCTATGAAATGCAGCGGGAAGATCCATTTGCGCATTTCCTTTTTTAAATTTTCAGAATCGATCCAGTATGAAAAATCCTTATTCTTAGCTTTTTGTATTTGCAGGCATTGCCGCTCACTTGCTGAAACGCCTGCTTTACCATCACTTTTTGCCGGAATATCGTATTCACTGATATCCGATAGTTTTATACGCCTGTCTTTTATAAACTGATCTTTATTTCTGAAATTCCAGATATCAAGAACACTTGGCTCCACGAAATCTGAGTCATTCCATCCCAGTTCGTTTTTCCAGCATTCATGAAAACCACTCTTCATGCCTTCACTCATTTCCTTCTCGGTTGCTTTAAATTCGCAACCAACACATGCCCCTGATATAGGTGAAATAATCTTTTCATCGTTTACGTATGATTTACCCAGGAAGTCAACATACTCAGCAAAACTGACATGATCGGACTCATCGCCATAATTAGAATCGAAAACGATATCACAGCAATTATCAACATTGATTTTGACAAGGATCGGTATGAACAAATCTTCTTTGGAAATTTCCTGCGACACTACCACGTTTTTTCTGCCATCTTCATCTTTTACGATCCTGAACTTCTGATTTAGTCCGTCAGTCGGACATTTCGCGCTTTTGTCCGCTAATAAAAGGTACGCATTGACGTGGTATTTCGGGAAAGCTGACTGCAATACATATTTCTGAAAAGCAACATCATTAAGATAGGTTTGCCACGCTGAAGCTATAGTCCCCTTCTTTGTTAAAAAAACATTCTCATCGGATGAATCTGTCGATTTTGCCTTGACTTCAATAAGTTCAACACTTTTCTTTTTCTTAACAAGAATATCAACACGAACATATAAGTTTTTGTAACGTACTGCTGCTTCAAAAATAGTAACATTATCCAATTTAAGCAGCTCATTTGTTTGACGCAATGCTTCTTCATTATCACGGGCTTTTATTTCCTGTCCGCCTGGGAAATATTGCTTTGCCAGTTCACCGACCTGAAATCCGCCTTCAGCCAGAGAAATAAGAAACTGGTCTTCAATTTTCTGATTTGCGTATTCGTTTTTCCCATCATAGAATAATTTTGTCGGGCACTGCGTTGCCAGAGTGAATCGTGATTTTGTCAGATACCTATGTTTCATAATTTTACTCCTCAAAGATCATACTCATTGTATCAGAAATATTTACTTGTTATAAAATAAGCCAGGAAAATCAGCCACAGCAACTCTATCAACCTACTTCACCTCCTCACACCTCGAACTCTACAACAAACGATGTACTTTTTTTGTCCCATTCAAAGTAGTATTAATTGATTGTGGACATCAGCGTGCTGAAGACAGAAAGGAGGATAGATATGCAGTTTTTTAAAATAGAAGCCAAGTTGGCGAAGGCGTTTAAGTCGGAAGACAAGGAATACAGGAGTGAATTCACGAGCGAGGTACGACTTAAGACGGAGCCTTTTTATTTAAAAAACGACAGGAAGCTTTTTGTGTTTGTTTCAAATGTCAAAAATGACAGGATGGTAATTGGTGCGATTTTTGAAAGAGCTTTCGATACATCTGCGGTTGTCGATTCCTTTATTAAATATATTGAAGTCGATTGCATAGTTGTGCGGATATCGGAGATCACGATAAACGAGTTTGAGAATCTTGTCAGGTCCGCGGATGAATACTTTTATATCGAAGCGGATGCTGAAATTATGGAAATGTTCGGGCTGCATGAGTTGGCCTGGTTTAGACGCGGGCGCGGGACAAGTTATGTCGAGTATCTGCTTAAGGAAACGCCAGCCAAACAAACACTTGCATGCAAAGCAAAAAGCCTTTTGTGCGGGGATACTCTTGCAATGGAGATCAGTCGCATATACGAAGGGGCAGCTATTAGTGTCAAGTCAGGGAATCCAGTGCATTATCTGATACAGACCGATGACGTCCAGATAAGCAACGAAATCATCAAAATTTTACTATCAGCGCTTTATGCGAACAAGCGTATCGAGAACCAGCGGTATTGCAGTGTCTCATTCCATAGTGAAGACAACGCTCCCGGTAGAAACTACGAAAGTCTGTACAAAGCATCATCCGGCGGTGCGGTCATTGTAAGTTATGCACAGGAAGAAAGCGAAGAAAGTGATATGGCCAGGACCGGGTCCGATGTGATCATCGGCTTATGTAATTTATTTCGCAAGCATAGGAACGACGTGCTGAGTGTGATCTGTCTGCCCCGAAGCTGCGAAAAGATAAAGCGCGTTTTTATGGAAAACCTTGGCAGTATAACTTTAATTGAGTTGCGTGAAGAAGCCGTGTTCGCGGATAAGGCAAGGGATTACCTTCGCAGGTTGGCGCGCAGGAACGGTATCGCTTCCGACAAGCAGCTTTACAGCCGTTTGAAAAATTCTGTACAGGGATATCTTGGCGCAGAGCTGAACAAGATTTTTGATGAATGGTTTGCCAGGCGTCTGAAGGAGGTGGTCTACCCGCAGTATGCTGCAATGGAAGCGGCGAATAAAAGTGCCTTGGTAAAAAAGACACGTGGGAACGGTATTGTGATGCTGGATGAAATGATAGGGTTAAGCGAAGCAAAGACTGTCATAAAGCAGGCACTGGATTACTACAAAGCGCAGAAGCTGTTCCACGACCGAGGGATCCAGAGCGAGCGTCCTTCCATGAACATGGTGTTCACCGGTAATCCCGGTACGGCAAAAACAACTGTTGCCAGGCTTTTTGCCCAGATCATGAAAGAGAACGGCTTGCTATCGGTCGGCGATCTGCACGAACTTGGCCGCGCTGACCTGGTCGCCAGGTATGTCGGATGGACCGCGCCACAAGTCAAAAACTGGTTTCGTGCTGCCAAGGGTTCGGTGCTTTTTATCGACGAAGCGTACTCGCTGGTAGAAGACCGCGATGGACTTTATGGGGATGAAGCGATCAACACGATCGTACAGGAAATGGAAAACCAGCGGGAAGATATCGTGGTGATTTTTGCCGGATACCCGGAAAAAATGGAGCAGTTCCTGCAAAAGAACCCGGGCCTTCGCTCGCGTATCGCTTTCCATATACCTTTTAGTGATTACTGTCCATCAGAGTTGTGGCAGATCACAGAGCTAATGGCGGGGAAAATGCAGTTCCGGCTTGATGCAGCGGTACAGGATAAATTGTCCGGGGTGTTCAAGCGTGCTGTGTGCTGCGAGGATTTCGGGAACGGGAGGTATGTGCGTAATCTCCTCGAAAAAGCGCAGATGAGGCAAGCAAGCCGGCTTGTGGCGATGGATATTGATCAGGTGACTGATGAAATCATCAAGACACTGATCGACGATGATTTCGAGGAGCTCGCACTTACGCATGAACTCAGGAAAGTTTGGAAGATCGGGTTCGGGGCGTAATATTACAAATGACTTATTGCATAATGTCATCAGAGATGGGTATAATTGTTAATGATCGGAGAGCAGTATGAAGACACAGCTTCCAAAGAAAATGTTGGTCATGAACATTCTGGAAATACTGAAGCTCTATTCAGATGCTGGACACAAGCTTTCGCAAAAGGAAATTCAGGACCTGCTGTATGACAGGTACGATATGAAAGTCGACCGCAAAGCAGTAAAGCGAAACCTGATAAACCTCGTCGATTTCGGCTATGACATCGAGTGCAGCGAGTCCCTCCGGAAAAACAAAAACGGCGAGGACGAGACTGTCTGCTCCGGCTGGTACCTCCGGCA
>Ga0265294_10008201_pt1 | contig 12250 bp, 12 predicted proteins | sample MunlanPumphouse3_FD_192504 | JGI IMG/M metagenome (GOLD analysis project Ga0265294, IMG submission 192504) | Groundwater microbial communities from a municipal landfill in Southern Ontario, Canada - Pumphouse #3 | ecosystem: Environmental > Aquatic > Deep subsurface > Groundwater | place... | reverse complement strand
CAACCACCCTAGTGATATTCCCTTGTAAATCTCTTATATAATAGTATTCTTCTCCATCATTTAGAACACTAATATCATTATCGTAGTAAAAACTTATTAAAGTTCCATCTATATCATAACTATAATACATTTCATATATTCCATTTGTTTCATATACTACTAAGTTATTAACTAAAAATATGACAAGCTTTCTTGTTATTGGTAGTAATTATACAAAAAAAAGACTCATAGTAATGAAAATAATTTATCTTCATTTCTACAAGTCCGTTAAATTTCTTAAATTCTTTCTTTAGGTGAATATGTTGTATGTAACAATTGGTGAGATAAATGTCCACCAGGTGTACCTAAATACTCATCGTAAAGTTTAATCAACATTTCATTTTCGTGAGATTTTCTTTTTGGCATGCTTTCATCCAGATTATAAAGAGCAATTTGTCTTTTTAACAAAACTTCAGTGTGTCCATGATGATAGGGTTGCCCTCCACCGCCAATGCACCCACCAGGGCAAGCCATAATTTCTATTGCATGAAACTTACTTTTACCATCTCTTATATCTTCTAATAGTTTTCTTGCATTACCTAGTCCGTGAGCTATACCAATATTCAACTCAAAATCACCAATTTGAACTTTTGCTTCTCTGATTCCTTCAATTCCACGTAACTGTTTAAAGTTAACTTCTTTAAGTTCTTTTCCAGTTATCATTTCATAAGCTGTTCTTGTTGCTGCTTCAATAACACCTCCTGTGGTTCCGAAGATAGCTGCTGCTCCAGTTGACTCTCCTAATAAATCATCAAACTCATCGTCAGGTAATTTTCTAAAATCAATAGAAGCTTCCATAAACATTCTAGCTAATTCTCTGGTTGTTAAAACATGATCTACATCAGCTAATCCATCCTTGTTTAACTCACCTCGAGCAGCCTCAGCTTTCTTAGCAGTACAAGGCATAATAGAAACCATTACAATATCTTTTGGATCAATATTATTTTTTTCTGCATAATAGGTTTTCACCAATACACCAACCATTTCATGTGGAGATTTACAAGATGATGGAACATCTAATAATTCAGGAAACTGATGTTCAATAAATTGAACCCAAGCTGGACAACAAGATGTTAACATCGGTAAAGTTTTATTATTTGTAATTCTATCTACTAATTCAGTTGCTTCTTCAATAATAGTCAAATCGGCTCCAAAATTAGTGTCAAAAACTTGATCAAAACCTAATCTCCTAAGTCCAGAAACCACTTTTCCAGTCAAAATATTCCCTGGTTCATATCCAAATTCTTCACCAATCGCAGCTCTTACTGCGGGTGCCACTTGAACAATAACGTGTTTTTTTGGATCATTTAAAGCACGCCATACTTTTGGTGAATCATTTGTTTCAGCTAAAGCTCCGGTAGGACAGACTGATACACATTGTCCACAGAAAGTACAACTTGTTTGATTTAAATCTAAATGAAACGCAGTTGCGACTACTGAATCAAACCCTCTTTTTAGAGGCCCTAGAACACCCACGGTTTGAATGTCATTACACATCGTGACGCAACGACGACACATAATACATTTATTAGTATCTTTTATAATACCGAAAGATGTTTCATCCTTTGGATGAGACATTTTTTCACCCTGATAATGGATTTCTTTAATATTTAACTCATGAGCTAAATCTTGTAACTCACAATCTAAGTTCTTAACACATACTAAACAATCTTGAGGGTGATTAGAAAGAATCAATTCTAAATTTGTTCTTCTACCCATAACAGCTTTTAATGAATCTGTCTGTATTCTCATTCCATCTTTAACTTCTTGAGCGCAAGATGGGACCAATTTTCCTGTATCTTCATCTTCAACAACACATACTCTACAGTTGGCACTTTTATTTACAACACCAAAATCTTCTAAATTCAGGTGGCAAAGAGTAGGAATATGAACTCCCACTTTTTTAGCCGCATCAAGAATCGTTGTTCCTTGTTCGACGGTAACATTAATATCATTTATCTTTAATTGTATCATTTTTCCGATTAATTTCATTTTATACCTCCCTATGGCTTAATAATTGCATTAACTGGGCAAGCTTCATAACAAGCTCCACAAGCTATACATTTACTCTCGTCAATATAGTGAGGTTGTCTTACGCTGCCTTCAATACACGAAACCGGACAATTTCTAGCACATTTAGTACAACCAATACATAATTTAGGATCAATAGAATATTTGGTTTTCTTCGTTCTATAAGCATACGCTTCATATTCTTCTCTAAAATACTTCATAGTCGATAATACTGGATTCGGTGCTGTTTGTCCCAAACCACAAAGAGATGTGTTTTTAATGTTTTCGCCTAAGACTCTTAAACGTTCTAAATCTTCTGGCGATCCTTCCATATTTACTAATCTTTCCAAAATCTCATACATTCTTTTTGTACCGATTCGACACGGTGTACATTTACCACATGATTCATCTTGTGTAAACTCAAGGTAAAACTTTGCGATTTGAACCATGTCAGTATCTTCGTCCATGATAATCATACCGCCACTACCCATCATAGCTCCCATTGCCAGCAAAGACTCGTAGTCAATAGACATATCAAAATACTCCTTGGTAATCACACCACCGCTAGGTCCACCTATTTGAATAGCTTTAATATCCTTACCATTAGGATGTCCACCACCGATATCATATACAATTTCTCTAAAGGTAGTACCCATAGGCACTTCTACTAATCCATTATTTCTTATTTGTCCCGCTAAAGCAAAAACTTTTGTCCCTTTAGATTTTTCCGTACCAATTGAACTATACCACTCAGCGCCTTTTAAAATTATACTCGGTATATTAGCAAATGTTTCCACATTATTTACATTTGAAGGTTTCCCTCTAAAACCACTTTGACTTGGAAAAGGAGGTTTCTTCTGAGGTTCTCCTCTATGCCCTTCCATAGATTTAATCAAAGCTGTTTCTTCACCACAAACAAAGGCTCCAGCTCCAAGTTTTATTTCAATATCAAAAGAAAAGTCTGTTCCTAATATGTTCTTACCTAAAAAACCAGATTCTCTAGCATCATTAATCGCTTTTCTAACTCTATTTGTAGCTACACCATATTCGGCTCTAATATATACTAAGCCTTTGTTAGCTCCTATAGCATATCCCGCGATAATCATTGCTTCTAAAACTGAATGAGGATCACCTTCCATGATTGAACGGTCCATAAAAGCTCCTGGGTCGCCTTCATCAGCGTTACATATAATATATTTTTCATCTCCAGGAGATTTTCTGCTCATCTCCCATTTAACACCAGTGTAAAAACCGCCGCCTCCGCGACCTCTTAAACCTGATTTTTTTACAACTTGAATAACTTCTTCCGGTGTTAATTCAAAAAGAACTTTCGCTAAAGCAAAATAACCGTCATTAGAAATATAATGTTCAATGTTTTCAGGATCAATTTCTCCACAATTTCTTAGTGCAATTCTCATTTGTTTTTTATAGAAATTCATTCCTGAACTATTACCAACAACCTCCGTTTTATCTGGTTCTTGGTACAATAAACGATCTACAACGATATTATTAATTAAATGAGAATCTACAATCTCTTTAATATCTTCGACCTTAACCTGAACATAGGTTATATCATCTGGTTCAATCTTTATAATTGGTCCTTGACCACAAAATCCAAAGCAGCCCGTTCTTATAGTTCTGATTTCTGCTTCTAAATTTCTTGATTTTAACTCTTGTTCTAACAACACCGAAATCATTTCACTATCGCTTGATAAGCAACTAGTTCCATTACATATTAGAACATTAATTTTATAGTCTAACTTTCTTGGGCATTTTTCTTTCCACGCCACTAAATCATTATAGTTTTTAACTTTCATTTTCTATACTCCTATAATGACGTATTATTTCGTCAACATCCCCTGGTTTTACCTTCCCGTAAACCTTATCGTTGATAGTCATAACAGGAGCTAAACCACAAGCTCCAATACAGCGTACATCCTTGATTGTGAATAATCCGTCTTTACTTATTTCATTTTTATTCGCACCAGTCAATTCTATTACGCGCTCTAGAACCTTATCCGCTCCTTTTACAAAACATGCTGTTCCCATGCAAACACTGATTGTGTACTTTCCTACAGGTTTTTCATTAAAAAACGAATAAAATGAAACCACTCCGTTAACCCGCACTCCAGGTAAATCCAGTTTTCTTGCTATGTATAGTTGCAAGTTTTGAGGCAAATAACCAAATAGTTCTTGTGCTTTATGAAGCACATGAATTAAATGTTCTTGCTTGTCACCTTCTAAAGAATCTATAAACGCATCTAATTTAGCTAATAGCTCTTTATCAAGTGTACTCGTGTCTAAAATTTTGTTTCTCATACATCCTCCTTCTTATAAAATTCATCTACATTTATTATAACAAAAATCAACATAAAAAGTAAATGTTTTTTTCTTCGTTATTAACTTTTTTATATCTTCTAAAAAACCTCTATTTTTAGCCTTTGTTTTCAATTTTGTTATATTGAATAAAAATTCGTCTTTCAAGTGTTTAATAATCGCGAAAAAACACTTCCATAAACTATGAAAGTGTCTTCTAAAATTTCGATATTTTTATAATAAAAATGATGGGAAGAAAATTAAAATAATCCCCAAAGCTAACATTATTAATCCACCAAACAGATTTGAATATTTCGCATATTTATTAGAAATACCCGTTACTTTAAATGTAACTACAGCGATTGTAAAAACTAGTAAGTCATCGATAATAAAAAATATAACATATATTAATATATATAACGCTGACTCAAGCGAAGACAAATTATGATATCCAAGCATTGTAGTATAAGTAAATGGCAATCCCATTGAACAAGCAAGTTCAATAATATTTACAGTAACCGCGATACCAGCTATACCTATTATTGCTAACCATAAATTATTATTACTAATAATTCTTTTAGCTCTAATAATTAGTTTTCTCTTACTCTCTGTACTTTGAACTTCGCACCCTGTATCATAACGATATTGTCGCCAAAAATGTTTAATACTAAAAAAAGCAAAAATAATGGATAAAACACCAATTGCTATTTGGAAAAACTTAATTATTATTATTCTTGTTACTACTTGTAACCAAGCAGACATTATCAAATAATAAATTACACCACTAGTCAAAATAAATGTCAATCCAAGTATCCACATTTTTTTACGATCTTTTAGATTTATTAGAAGAGTTATTAAAAAAACTAATATCCACATCGCACAAGGGTTAAATCCATCGATTGTACCAATTATAACCGCACCCAAAACTAACGAAAATGATGATAAATCTATTTCGCCAATTATCGGTATAATAGCAGTTTCACGTATTGATATTTCAGTCAGAAAATCCCCCGGTAAAACTAACTCGTTATTCTTTACTTTTTCTACAATATCCACATAGTCAGGATTACTCCGATAATATGATAAAACCTTATCAATATTAGAAATTATTTCAGTTTTTCCCTGTAAATCCTGTCCGCCAATAATTATATAAGGATAGCTCAAACTTGAACGATTAAACGTATCAGTAGTCTTTATAAACCAATCCTCATTATCTCCACCTTCGAGAATATTATACTTAACTAATAAAACATCTGTCACATCAGCCAAATATCCATCTAAATATTCAGTCACACTTGCACATACTGTACAATTTGATGAATAAAAATAATGAATTGTTATTACATTATCATCGTTTTCAATTTCATCAGCTTGGATACTTATCGGCATTAATATTAGTGATATTGCCAAAAAAATTTTCAGTAAAAATTTCATTAAATTATCCCTCATCAATGCTTATTTCTTGTATTATAACATTTATATATAGAAAAAAGAACACTCAAATTCTAGTCATGAAGTTTTCCTTTCAAGAAATTAATAACCGGCTTTGCTCCGCTAATTATCTCTTGAAATTCTTTATTCTTATATACCAAAATAGAGGGAGTTTCTATAACTTCCAACGGTTGTTCTCCTTGTTCAAATATCATTCCTTCATGAATCAAATAAATTGGAACTCCTTCTTCCTCTAGCATAACAAAATATTCTGTCGCTTCTTCTTCTATACTTTGACTAATAGTACAAAATGGAGAATAATAAAATAATATCGTTTCTACATCTGTTAAGTTATTAAGTTCATCCCAATGATCCATGTGATTAAAATCTTCATAATTCTTATCTGGTAACTTATTACAAGAAACAAGTAAGAACGAGAATATAGATAATGCTAAAATTAGTATTTTTTTCATCATATTTTACCACCAAAAAAGAAGGCGTCATAGACGCCTTCAAGAGAATTTTTATTCTGTCGTGTATTTACTATCGTGATACTCTAATAAAGTTTTAACAACACGAATAATACTATGAGTTGATACACTGCTTCCAGAAAAAGCATCAATCAATTCTGGTTCATTAATTTGTTTAGTATTCGCATAATCAGCGTATACAGTAGGTGTTTCATCATAGAAGATATTGATTCCATCTAAATCTTCAGAAGTTTTACCAACTATCCAAGGGAAAAAATCTCTTTCAAAATCTTCGTAAGTAACTTCTACTTCTGGAATTGGATTGCTATCTCCCCAAACTCCAGCTGTATAATGTCCAGAGCTATCTTGCTCAAAAGAAATGTATTGAATTTCTCCAGTTTCTTTTGAAACATCTATATAAGCAACACTCCAGAAGTTATCTCTTGGAGCGCGACATGTACAAGCTACAAAAGCTACTTGATATTTAACATAATCTCGCATTTCATATTCAAATAAGATAGGCATATCCTTCATCACTTCAGAACCATGGCCGTCAAGATGAGGGAATTTCAACACTGTCATGTCAATATCCGAATTACCAGTGCCTTCAGTAGTTGAACCATCGCATCCCATAAATGTGATTGATAATACCGCTACAAATAATACCATCAATAATTTCTTCATTATTACTCACAACCTCCGCCAGTGTCTCCACCAGTCGCTCCAGCATATGAACTAAATCCACCAGCATTGTAAACATTTTCATATCCTAAGTGTTCTAAAGCTGCTTTAACATATCCAGCACGTCCACCACTTTTACAGAATAAAATGATGTTTAAATCTTCGCAGAATAATGCTCTTAAAGCTTCTTCATCTTTAATATCTTCAGGTGCAAATGTGAAGTCACCATCTGTACGAACTAAGATTTCTTGTGCTTCTAAGAATTCAAAGAAAGGAATTACTGTTGATGATTTATGCCATCCATCTGTTAAAAGGTCAGCCATGTTTCTTAAGTCAACAAATTGAACATCTTGTCTAGCTACATATACATCAATAAGTTCATCGCTTAATAAAATTTCATCAGGAAGTGGACTAGTCATTGCAGGATCTTGCATAACTATATCATATTTTCCATCACCAAATACTAGGTTATCTCCATCATATGTTCCTAGACCACCAGCGTTGAAAACATGTTCGTATCCAAGTGAATCTAAAGCATCTTTCACGAATCCAGCACGTGTACCACTAGCACACATTAAAACGATTACTTTGTCTTCATCGAATAAAGCCTTAATTGCACCTTCGTCTTTTATAGCATCTTCACTGAAGCTCCAACCATCAACTCTTACTAAAATTTCAGAGTATTCTAAATAATCGAAGAAAGGAATAAATTCAAATCCACGAATCCATCCATCAGCCATTTGGTCGTCAAAATTTCTTAAATCTACGAATTGATAGTTTGCGTCAAATAAGAAATCATCAACTGTATCCATAGTTATCGCATCTGGTAACGCTGTTGTTGGCTCTGTTGTTGCTTTATCGCATCCGAGTAATGCAACAGCTAAAAAGGCTATTACAAATATTGATAAAAATCTTTTCATTTTTTAAATCTCCTTGTATGTTTTTTTCTTGTTAAATTAGATTTTGATTTACTTAATTTTTTAGAGTATGAAACCAATAAACATTACTCATAATCATCTGCATAGTGCTCTAAAGCAGCTAATGCGATTTCTAAAAGTGCTTCACCAGTAACAGTAGCTCCTGCTTCAGCGTCCAAATAGTCATGAACATCAAATGTATCTAAATTTTCTGTTTCATCAATGATAGCTTGAAGTATAGCACCGTCTTCTATTAAAGCTTTACCCCAACCAGCTGACTCAGAGTTTTCTATAACATCATAGTCCACAATTTTACCATCAACAACAGTAACTTCTGCTTTGATTGTACCGCCGAAACCATCTGTTTCTAAAGTAAGTTTTACTCCAGTCTTAGTTTCTTCTCCTGCAACTACATCAACAATCCCATACTTTTTAGGATATTCTACTTTTGAACCTGAGTCGCAAGCAAATAGCGTTAAAGTAAAAACTAAAACTAAAGCTATAGCAATTTTTTTAAACATTTTTTATTTCTCCTTTCGTTTTGATAAACCAAAAATATTATAACACGATTACAAATAATTTCAATCTATTTTTTCGTTTTATTACTGACATATGTCAACTATATATCTATAATATCTAAATCTCCATCTTTTTAGAAAAACTAACATGAAAAAAAATTATAAAATATTATCCAAAACACTTGACTTATTTCATTTTTATTGTTATTATATTTTTGTAATCATTACAGTTTGTAAAAAAATAAGGAGGATATTATGAACGAACAAATTACTAAATTAAATGAATACTTGGCCGATTTAGGTGTATTAAATGTAAAACTTCACAACTTGCATTGGAATGTTAAAGGGCATGGTTTTAAACAAGCTCATGTTAACATTGAAGAAATGTATGATGATTTATTCGAAAAATTTGATGAAGTTGCAGAAAGAATAAAAATGTTAGGTGATTTCCCTAAAGCGTCTTTAAAATCATATTTAGAATCTACCAAAATTAAAGAGTTAGAATCTAAAGACTATGAAGTTAAAGAATCTTACGAGTTAATCTTAAGTGATTATTTAGAATTAAGAAATGCAGCTATTAATATTAGAATTATCGCAGATAACCTTGATGATTTTTCTACAGTATCTATGATGGAAGATCATGTCATAGGATATAATAAACAAATTTGGTTTTTAGAATCTGATTTAAAATAAGAAGAATATATGCTATTATATAGTTAGTATATAATCTCTTAGAAAGGAATGACATAATATGGAAAGAAACTTCACAGAAATCTGTAGAGATTTAGGTTTAAGCCCTTCTATCACTAGAAAACAGATTTACGAGTATTTGTTGAAGAGTAAAAATCATCCGACAGTAGATGAAATATATAAAAACTTGATCGATGATTTACCGACTTTATCTAAAACTACTGTTTATAATGTAATCAATTTATTTTCACAACACGGATTAATTGAAACAATTAACACTAGTAATAATGAAAAGAGATATGAAATCGCTGAACACGCTCATTCTCATTTTATTTGCAAATACTGTGGGGCCATATATGATGTTCCAAAACTGACCATATCATATGATAAGAATATGATGCCCGGCTTTGTTATCGATAAAGAAGAAGTTAACTTAGTTGGAATCTGTCCTAATTGTATGAAAAAAATAAAATAAGAAAAGGAGATTATTATTATGGAAGAAATGAACGAAAAGCTTTACTCAATGCCATTAATTGGTGACAAAGCACCTAGCTTTACTGCTGTAACAACTCAAGGAACTATTAATTTCCCTGAGGATTATGAAGGAAAATGGGTTATCCTATTCTCTCACCCCGCTGACTTTACTCCTGTTTGTACAACAGAATTTATGACATTTGCTAATATGATAGATGAATTCAAAGAGTTAAACACTGAATTGATTGGTCTTTCTGTTGACTCGCTATATGCTCATATAGCTTGGCTAAGAAAAATTCAAGACTTAGAATGGAAAGGTATGAAAAATATCGAAGTAACATTCCCTTTGATTGAAGATATCAAAATGGATGTTGCTAAAAAATTCGGTATGATTCAACCTAATCAATCAAGCACTCAAGCTGTTAGAGCAGTGTTTGTAATTGATCCTAAAGGTGTGATAAGAACTATTCTTTATTATCCACTTTCAACTGGTAGAAACTTTGATGAAATCAAAAGAATTATCTTAGCTCTACAAAAAGCTGATAAAGAGAATGTAGCTACTCCCGCTGATTGGAGACCAGGAGAAGACGTTATCGTTCCAACTGCTGGTTCATGCGGAACAGCTAAAGAAAGAATGGAATCAAAGGATGATGATGTTTACTGTCTAGATTGGTTCATGTGCTTCAAAAAACAAAAATAATCAAACACGTAAAAAGAGCCTTTAGATTAAGTTCAAAGGCTCTTTTTTTTATAAAACGTTTTCTTATACTTCTCAAGTCTTATGATTTCGTATACCGATTTAAATATGTTATTATATTCATGTAAAAATCAATATTATAAGGAGGTTTTTATGTCAAAAAGTAAAGTTGTAATTGTAGGAACAGGATTTGTTGGTATGAGTTATGCATATGCACTAATTAACCAAGGCACTATTGAAGAGTTGGCACTTATAGACATTAGCCAAGAAAAAGCTGAGGGCGAAGCAATGGACTTGAACCATGGATTAGCCTTTGCTAAAAGAAAAATGACAATCAAATCAGGTGATTACAGCGAATGTAAAGATGCAGGATTAGTAGTTATTACAGCAGGAGTAAATCAAAAACCAGGCGAGACTAGAATTGATTTATTAAATCGAAACGCTAAAATCATTCAAACAGTTACTAGAAATATTATGGAATCTGGATTCGACGGTATTATATTAGTTGCATCTAATCCAGTAGATATCCTAACTTATGTAGCTTGGAAAGAATCAAAATTACCTTCAAGCAAAGTTCTAGGTAGTGGAACTTCATTAGACACAGCTAGATTAAGATATGAAATCTCAAAATACATTCACATTGATTCTAGAAACATACATGCATATATACTTGGAGAGCACGGTGACAGTGAATTTGTATGCTGGTCAAAAGCATATGTTGGAACAAAACCAATGCTAGATGTAGTTGAAAGTATGAAAGAAATTGAATTTGACGATTTAGATCACATCTATATAAAGGTCAGAGATGCTGCTCAAGAGATCATTAAAAGGAAAAATGCTACTTATTACGGAATAGGTATGGCGTTAGTAAGGATAACATCCGCGATTTTCGATAATGAAAACAGTATACTTCCAGTATCTGTATACAATAATGGAGTCTACGATATTGATAAAGATTTATATATTGGGCTTCCAGCTGTTTTGAACCGAGATGGAGTTCATCATGTAGTTAATTTAAAACTTAATGAAGAAGAAACTCAAAAACTTAAAAAATCCGCAAAACTATTAAAAGACAGTTTAAACAAAATGAATATATAGAAAGAAAGAAAAGTTGTGTTTATCAACTTTTCTTTCTTTTATAATCTACATTACTCATATCTATCTCAAACCTACAAATTTCACTTCCACCAAGAACTGTTTCAATACATTTAATACCAAGTTTCTGATTTAATATTACTTCAAACGGAAATTTAGCAAAACCAGCACTACAATAACAAAATTTCTCATCAATATCATCACTTCTACTTATAATAGATTCTCTTACAAAAGGGCAGTGACAAGCATAATATCTCTTCTCTATCGGATCAAAAGCGTTTATAAATGCATTTGTATCATAAGGTATCTTAGTAATATATAGTTTATCGTTTATAAGTTTTCCTGATAATATTTCTTGATTACCGTCTACATAGTTAATAACTTCTTGAGTAATTTTTTGTTCAAACCATATTTGGTTATTTTGCATATAATCCTTTAGTTCATTTACTTTCCTTTTATGTCTTCCTACTAAGTATTCCTCAAAAGATTCACTATTTTCATATTCAAGTTTTTCTCTCAATTGAGACTTCTCAGAAAGGTTATGGTTATTCCCGGTTAAAAACTGTTTTATCTCTTTCTCAGTAAAATTATCATTAAATCTTTTCATCAAATCTTTAACATACGAAGGTAATTTCTTAGGACTCGTACCTAAAACAGGAACAGTAAAACCATTAAAAACTTTCTTATACCGCTCATCCCCAATTAATTGTTTGGTTCTTTTTAAAATGGACTCAAAAACATCAATCATTCCAGTGTATTGAGTTAGATAGATAAAAAGATCATCGAGTTTTACTGCACGATAATATCTCATTAAAACAACAAAATTATCAACTGTATTTGCTTTATTAATAATCATTTCTTCTACAACTGAATCAATAATATCTGGTGAAAAATTAGATAAATCTCCATATT
>Ga0265294_10008199_pt1 | contig 12253 bp, 13 predicted proteins | sample MunlanPumphouse3_FD_192504 | JGI IMG/M metagenome (GOLD analysis project Ga0265294, IMG submission 192504) | Groundwater microbial communities from a municipal landfill in Southern Ontario, Canada - Pumphouse #3 | ecosystem: Environmental > Aquatic > Deep subsurface > Groundwater | place... | reverse complement strand
CTTCTGCAGCAACAGCCTGCTGAGCGTTAAATAGTATCAATCCTGTGAAAAGAAACGATAGAATGACTACTGGTAATATTATCTTCTTGCTTACCATAAAAACTCCTTCCTAAACTGTTTTTTGTTTCTGGCATTAAACTGGTCAGGCATAAACAGCAGTTTAGTAAGGCAGCAAACCAAGTATGGATTTATTGTAAACAAGAGTAACTAATGGGACAAACCTTCTATTCCTGCTGTGAAATGGATAAGCAGGGTTGAAAAGATATTGTCCCGATAAATGGTTTATGATCCATAGAGATACTAGGAGAACCGGTATGATGGTATTATGCGCCAGCATTCAGGCCAGCGGGCAGCCAAACTAATATGTAAACGATTAGTTACTAGACTGTAAATACCGGGTTATCAGGGTATCATTATTCTTTAATCAGTCTCAAACTATTAATACAACGGATTGCCAGATCCTGGTATAATTTTACCCCAATTTGGTTGTAAAGCGTATTATGTTCATCCAGGTTTCTAATTACCCGGGCCGGGTTACCCATGGCTATCTTGCCTTTGGGAACATTATGACCGGGAGGCAACACACTACCTGCTGCCAGCAAACTGCTGTTTTCCAGTTCACAGCCGGCACATATTATTGAACCCATACCAACGGTAACGTTTTGCTTAATCAGGCAGGGGCCATGTACAATTGCACTATGTCCAATCAGGCTATTCTCCTCGATAATTGCTATAGTTTCCGGCTCGGAGTGGAGTATACAGTTTTCCTGTATATTAGTGCCGTTGCCGATAACAATTTTACCATAATCGCCCCTGATTACTGCCCCTGCACCTACGTAGCAACGCTCACCCAGTTCCACCTCGCCAATTACTACCGCCTGGGGATGTACAAAACTATCCTTTCCAATCGATGGACGCTTACCTTCAAACTCATACAGTGCCATAATAATCCCCCTTAAATATTGAAATTCACTATAAATATTTATATTAATTATAGGATATAAGCATTATAATTGGGATGTTATTTTAAAACCACCTGATTTCTGGGTATAATTACTAAAGAAACATAGAAAGGTATACTTTATGATTGCAAGAGACTATTTGCTTAAGGCTATGGATAAGGATAAACAGATAAGAGTTACTATAGCTCACAGTACTGCGCTGGTGGAAGAGGCCCACCGGCGGCATAATACCTCGGCCACTGCCTCTGCTGCCCTGGGACGGGTACTGACTGCGGCCCTTATCATGGGGAGCGATTTAAAGAATGAAAAAGATGCTCTTACCTTACGGGTTAATGGTGATGGTATAGCCGGGCCGATTGTGGCATCGGTTGATTCCGTTGGCCATGGCCGGGCCTTTATATCCAATCCAGCAGCAGACTTACCATCTCTCTACCCGGGTAAATTAGCGGTAGGAGAACTGGTTGGCAGGGGAGGCTACTTGGAAGTAATAAAAGATACGGGTCTGAAACAACCGTTTGTGGGCAGGGTAAACCTGGTAAGTGGAGAAATAGCAGAAGATTTAAGCAGCTACTTTCTACTATCGGAACAGGTTCCTTCTCTGGTTGCATTAGGAGTTCTGGTGGACACCGATCTCAGCATTAAAGCGGCGGGTGGCTTAATAATTCAGGCAATGCCCGGGGCTGATGATATGGTACTGGAAAAAATAGAAAACAATGTCTTGCAGATGGAGAGCATAAGTGATGTTATCTCCCGCAGCCAGGATTTGGAATCAGTTTTAGCTGTTATTATGGGTGACATCGCTTACGATGTTATTGCTGAAAGACCACTGGATTTCAAATGTACCTGTGGTAGAGAAAGGTTGGCAGCTATACTGGCAAATCTGAGCCGGGAGGAGCTAGCAGAAACCATAGAACAGACAGGGAAACTGGAGGTGTCCTGTAATTTCTGTGGCGAGGTTTACCAGTTTTCGGGGCAAGAAATTATGGAGAAAAAACAAAAGCCTTAGATTTAATCTAAGGCCGTGATTTTAGAGAGCTCTTTGAACTTTACCTGAACGCAAGCATCGGCTGCATACGTAAATCTTTTTAGGAGTTCCCCCAGCGACTATCTTAACCCGCTGGACATTTGGTTTCCACTGGCGGTTGGTTCTTATATGGGAGTGGCTGTACTTCTTGCCAAAAACCACGCTTTTCCCGCAGATTTCACATTTTGCCATTATTTCTGCCCCCTCTCAATCAAGTGCACTTAAATATTTTACCAGAATGATAGACAAAGGGCAAGAAGCAGGAATAAATATCAACTTGTAGAATAAAGAATTTAATTAATAGGAGGTAAAGCTATGTATAGTATAAAGACAACCAAGTTGGGTAATATTACGGTTGCAAAAGAAGTAGTGGAAATGATAGCCGGACTGGCAGCTATGGACTGCTATGGTTTGGTTGGCATGGTAGCCCAGGATATTCAATCAGGTATAAGCAGTATTCTAGGTATCGAATCCATTCGCAAAGGGGTTTCCGTGCGCAGTTCAGAGGATGGACTGGTGGTAGATGTATATGTTATAGTCGGATACGGTGTTAAAATCAAGGAAGTAGCCTACAATATAATGCAAAAGGTCAGCTATTTTCTAAGAAACAATGCCGGTTTAGAGGTTGCTATCGTCAATGTCAACGTTAAAGGCGTTAGAGTCCTGGGAGAGAAATAGGGGAGGATAATACATTTGAGTTTGGTCTATATTAATGGAAATGATTTGGTTAGAAGCATTAAAGCAGGTTGTATTAAGCTTGAACATAATCGGGATAGTGTAGATCTGTTGAATGTGTTCCCGGTACCCGATGGTGATACCGGGACTAATATGTATCTGACCTTGCTATCAGCAGTTAAAGAAGGAGAAAAAAACCTCAATCAGCCTGTGAGTAAAGCAGCTCGGGCTATATCTATGGGTTCTTTAATGGGAGCCCGGGGTAATTCTGGTGTTATACTCTCCCAGATTTTTCGCGGCTTTGCCCGGACGCTGGAAGGCAAGGAGACAGCAAGCGCCATAGATATAGCATTAGCCCTCAAATCAGGGGCCCAGACTGCCTATGAGGCAGTTATGAGGCCAGTAGAAGGCACTATACTTACAGTCATAAGAGAAATAGCATCCGCTTGTGAAACTGAGGCGCGTAAAAATAGCGATATAGTAGCCACTCTCCTGGCTGGTATTGCTGTTGGCTATACCACTCTGGAGAGAACCCCGTCTCTGTTGCCAATCTTAAAAGAGGCGGGAGTGGTAGACGCTGGAGGTCAGGGCTTAATTTATTTCCTGGAGGGGGTAGTTGAGGGACTGGCCCAGGAAAAAGAAATAGAAATTGGTGATTACCGGAAGAAAATTGCGCCAGTAACTAAAGATAAGGTTGCCAGGCAGGATATTAAGCTGGAGTTTCAGTATTGTACCGAGGTTCTAATAAAAGGCCTGGAAATGAATACTGAGGACATTAAAGACCATTTACGGCCTTTAGGAGATTCCATGCTGGTAGTTGGAGACGAAGAACTGGTTAAGGTTCATATTCATTCCAATCACCCGGGTAAGGTACTGGAGACTTGTTTGCAGTGGGGACAGTTAAGCGATATCAAGATTAATAATATGCTGGAAGAGGTTCATGAACATATTAACAACTGGGAAAATACCGGATTGGCCAATGCCAGTAAATTCAAAAAACTAGGTTTGGTAGCAGTTGGCGTTGGTGAAGGGATTATCGAGGTACTAAAGAGCCTGGGAGTTGATATGGTGGTTGAGGGTGGCCAGACCATGAACCCCAGCACCGAAGACCTGTTAAATGCATGTAATCAGGTTAATGCCGAATCGGTAATAATCTTTCCCAACAACAGCAATATAATTATGGCGGCACAGCAGGTGGTGGAGCTTTGTGACAAGCAGGTGGTGGTTGTCCCTACCAGGTCTATAATGCAGGCCATTACTGCTCTGATAGCCTACGACCCTGAAGGTGAGCCTGGAGAAATTGCCGCTGCTATGATAGAGGAAATGGAACAAGTTAAATATGCCGAAGTAACCCATGCGGTGAGAGATTCTTCTATAAATGGCCTCAGTATCAAAGACGGTGATATTATTGGTATTCTAGGTGATGAAATCACTGTTACCAGCAGTACTCCTGAAGACGTTCTCCTAAAACTACTGGAGCAAATGGTGGACGAAGACAGCAGCTTAATAACCTTTTTCTATGGTGATGAGATTAACGAAGATCAGGCCAGTCAGATTAAGGATACTATAGTAGAAAGCTATGGCGACTGCGATGTGGAGTATCATTTTGGTGGTCAGCCCCATTACAGCTACCTGGTGTCGGCGGAATAGGCTGTTAATAGAGGCGGGAAAATAGGAAGCTCCTATTTTTCTGCCTTTTTGCCACAGTTAATAGACACTGAAGAACACTGAAATTTTTTATTTTAGCAGTAGAATCAGCCATGAATGCGGGGGCACGCAACTACTTACGAAAATGTCTTGATACTCTTCCTGTAAAGGAGCACGTAAATTAATAAAATTCAGTGTTATTCATAGTTTTCCCCCCTACGGGGACACGGATGTACCTATCGGTACAATTTAGGTAGCAGTGCAATCAGTGTCTTTTTCTAACTAATCAATTCTTAATTCCAAAATGGAGGTTGTTATGGACAGGCTCATAAAAGACCTTCAATATATTAAAGGAGTAGGTCCGAAAAGAAGCAGACAATTACACCGTCTGGGTCTGGATACGGTCTTTGACCTCCTGTGGAATATACCCCGGGCCTATTTTAATCGTGCTAATGTAAATCGCATTGCCGAATTAAAAGATGGTGAAGCAGCCAGCATAAAGGGAAAAATATGTTCTACCGGTACTAGCCGAACCCGGGGTGGGATGATTATATTCAAGGCTCTGGTGGAGGATGACTCGGGGGCTATTACGGCGGTTTGGTTTAACCAGCCTTTTATGTCCCGCATTATCAAGCCTGGGCAGGATGTATTTCTAAGTGGCAAACCCAGGAGATCCTCCTTCAGTACAACGGAATTTAATGTAAGCGAATATGAAATAATTGAAGATGAAGATATCCAATATCAGGTTTTGCCGGTTTATGCACTTACCGAGGGCCTCAGCCAGAAAATGATGCGTTTTATAACTCTTAATAGCTTGAGAGACTACCTTGATTATTATCCGGAAGTATTGGAGGAAAAACTGCGGAAAAAGTATAATCTCTGCCCGATAGATTACGCTTTTAACAATATACATTTTCCCGACAGCCGGGAGGCTTATCGTCAGGCTCGGAAAAGGCTGGCGGTGGAGGAACTGTTTCTGTTCCAATTACAAATCAGGCAGGTAGATCAACAGCTAGCACAGGGTGATTATGTGATGCACCGGGAAAAGACTGATCTGCTAAAACAGTTAACTGCTAATTTCCCCTTTCGACTTACCTCTGCTCAAAAACAAGTAGTTGCAGAAATATTTGCCGACATGGAATCGGCATCCCCGATGAATCGCCTTTTGCAGGGAGATGTAGGTTCAGGCAAAACGGTGGTGGCGGCCCTGGCTATGGCTAAAGCGGTTGCCAGTGGTTTTCAGGCGGCCATAATGGCTCCTACAGAAATCCTGGCTCAGCAGCACTATACCGCTCTGGAGCGTTTTTTTTCCGGCCATGGGGTAACGGTAGCCCGGCTTACTGGAGGAACTCCAGGGGCCGACCGGCGATTAATACTGGAAGCGCTTAGAAATGGGGAAATTGACCTGCTGGTTGGTACTCATGCCCTGATTCAGGACGATGTGGTATTCGACCGCCTGGGACTGGTAGTCATAGACGAACAGCACCGCTTTGGAGTTAGACAGAGGGCTGCGTTAAGCGATAAGGGTAATTCTCCTGATGTACTGGTTATGACTGCTACCCCTATACCCAGAACCCTTGCTTTAACCGTATACGGTGATTTGAGCCTGTCGGTAATAGATGAGTTACCGCCAGGTCGGAAAGCTATAAGAACTTATTTTATTAAGCCACAGCAACGCCAGCGGCTGTACCATTTTATTCATGAACAGGTACATAATAAGGCTCAGACCTACATTGTGTGTCCACTGGTTGAGGAATCAGAGAAACAGGATTTACTAGCAGCGGCTTCGCTCTATGAAGAATTGAAGACCAGAGTATTTCCTACCTTAAGTGTTGGACTTATCCATGGCCGGCTAAAGCCGGCGGAAAAAGATATGGTCATGCAGATGTTTAAACAAGGTAAGATTCAGATTCTGGTTTCTACCAGTGTAATTGAAGTTGGGGTAGATGTTCCCAATGCGTCCATTATGGTGATTGAACAGGCAGAACGCTTTGGCCTTTCTCAGTTACACCAGCTAAGAGGTCGAGTAGGGCGCGGCCATAAACAATCCTACTGCTTTTTGATTGCCGACCCCAGGAATGAAGAGGCCATAAGGAGATTGCAGGCCATGGAAAAAACCAATGATGGATTTGAACTGGCTGAAGAAGATTTAAGGATACGAGGGCCCGGCGAATTTTGGGGAGTCAGGCAGCATGGGCTGGACGGACTCAAAGTTGCCAATCTAAGTAAAGATAAAAAACTGGTGGAATTGAGCCAGGTTTTGGGCGAAGAAATCAGGCAAGGTCAAATAAATCCGCAATTAGAAAAGTATATTGCTTTAAAATTTAAAAAATCAAATCAAGTAGCCCCTAATTAGTAAAAAAATAGATTTTATTTCACGCGGATCGCATACCCATAGGGCACACTGATGTTCGCTATCGCTCACTATTAAGGGAGCGGATTATATTAGGATTTACGCGGATTTATTTGAAATAAATCGTACCCCATCAGCTATTTTCGTCGGTGGTTGCGTGTGCCCTTCAGGGTATGTCTGACAGTCATGACGGCCCCTGTGTCGTTCCGTCATGGAAGCAAGGGGACGGTTCTTTTGCTTCCTTGCTGTATAAAACTGGATAAATAAAAAACTTTAAAAATCAGATTATAATACTGCGATAGTAATTCGCAGTTTTTTATTTTTTAAAAAAAGGAGGCGAATCAATTGGAAAACAAAAAGAAGGAAAGTAAAGGAATTGAAAAACTAAAGTATGAAGTAACCCAGGAAATTGGCATTTCTAATACAGATAAGCAGGATGATAAGAAAAAAATTAAAAAGTCTTGAAAATACTTCTAGCATAGAAGATTGAAACGGGGAAAAAATAAGACTACACCAGATGAAGGAGGTGAAACACAAATGGCTAGAAATAATCAGCTTTTAGTTCCCCAGGCCAGAGCAGCTATGGATCAGTTTAAATATGAAGCTGCCCAGGATGTAGGTGTAAGCCTGAAGCAGGGTTACAATGGTGACCTGACTTCCAAACAGGCTGGAAGCATTGGTGGACAAATGGTTAAGAAAATGATCTATGATTATCAGCAGAGATCATCCGGTGGCGGAATGAGCTAGTACTAATATTCCTTGAACCATACTATCGTTAACAAGCGGATTATATATATCCGCTTGTTTTCATTTTCGCCATCAAGTGGCATACAGTTCCAGTTGTTCTTCGGAGATGCCGGGGAAGAGAGATTTGGCGACTCCCATAGAGATGATGCGGGCGCTGTTTTCAATAATTTCATCTATTTCTTTGGGAGTTACTCCCATACTTCCTCCGAACGGGCTTAATATTTCTTTAATAGAACTTAAAGAAGTATTTTCATTAAACATGGCCCCACTATTTAAACAGAATTTTTTAACTGCTTCATTAGCAATTACCGCAGCACTTACAATTGTAGGACAGCCGATGGCTATTACTGGTACCCCGAGATCTTCCTGTCTTATAGCATGGCGGGCATTACCTACTCCTGAACCTGGTTGAATACCGGTATTGGACATTTGAATACTGGTTCCTATACGATTAACATTTTGTGCAGCCAGAGCATCAACCACAACCAGCAGAGCAGGTTTAATTTTTTCGACTATGCCTTTTATTACTTCAAACGTTTCCAGGCCGGTAATTCCAAGTACCCCGGGAGCTATTCCGCAACTGGGCCTCATGCCTTCGACTAAAGCGTCAGGGGCATAACTATGATAATGTCGGGTAATAGGGCTATATTCAATAAACTTGGGCCCCAGAGCATCAGCTACTGCTCTCCAGTTACCCAGACCTACCAGAAGCACAGTATCTTGAGGTTTAAGATGATCCCCAATCATAGCCTGCATGCTTTGTTCCATCTTTGCAACTATTTCATCGCGTATATAAGGGTCATTAATTTTTAGTGGCGGGGATTCAATAGTTACATAAGTGCCAATCGGGCGGTCCATTTTCTCTGCACCACTTGGATTAAGGATAGTAATAGTTGTCACTTTAATATGTTCTAATTGTTCTACATCTTCCTTAACCCCCGGTATTTCCTGATCAGCAGCACCTCTAATCAGATCCCGTGCTTCAACAGCCATGTCAACATAAATACTAAACTCTTTGTATAACATTATATCTACCTCCTTTGGATTTATTATCCGTTTCCATACCTGGAAATATGCATAAAAAATGGCGACTTTTCAGTCGCCATTTTGGGGAGAGGAGAATTTTGTAAAGTTGTTGGGGAGGGTTTGTTACCAGATTATTTCTGGTACTTATATCATTACCCGGCTAAAGAAATAATATACACATTACTTAAAAAAATTTTTCTGTGATAAAATGATTTTAGCAAAAAAGGGCAAAACAGAAAATCGGCGAATATATGACAGAGGAGAAGAACTGTGCGAGTAATATCAGGAACAGTACGAGGAAAACGTTTAAAAGCCCCCCGGGGAATGGATACCAGGCCCATCACTGATATGATTAAAGAGGCTCTGTTCAATGTAATTGGAGATAATATAGTTGCTGCCACCCTGTTGGATCTGTTTGCCGGAAGCGGTAGTGTAGGGATTGAAGCCTTAAGCCGGGGAGCCCAAACGGTAGTATTCATAGACAATAATGTTAATTCGGTGCAAACTATAAGGGAGAATCTGAATAACTGTGGTTTTAAGGAAAATTTTGAACTTTATCGCAACGATGTTTTTAGAGCTATAGAAATCCTTAAACAGCGACAAATTAAATTTGACTATGTATACGCTGATCCTCCATTTACCGTACAAAGCATTTTTAGTCCGTTCTTGGAAGCTATGGACAAGTCTTCTTTGCTGGCACACGACGGAATCTTAATAATTCGTAGTCCCAGGAAAATGCGGCTAACTGTTAAATTAAGCCGGTTGGAAGAATACCGGTTTGATAACTATGGGGAATCGACCCTGCATTATTATCGTTTAAATAAGGAGGTATTTACGCAATGATGGAGATTTTCAGGATACTGGATGAACTCGAACTGATGATAAAGGGCAGTAAAAAGGTGCCCCTATCCAATGGCAAGGTCATGATAGAGAGTCACCGGTTCCTGGACCGGGTAGACCGCCTGAGAGCCATACTACCGGAAGAGTTGGAAACAGCACGGCTTATCATGAGTGAAAAGGAACGTATTGTCAAGGAGGCCTGCGCCCAGGCAGATGATTATATGGAACAGTCCAAACATCATGTAGCACGTATGGTGGATGATAATGAAATCACCAGAAATGCCATGCAAATGGGCGAGGAAATCGTAGCCAAGGCTGAAGAGATGGCCCGGGAGATTCGCCGCGATGTCAACGAATATGCGGATGGTGTTCTTAGCCACATGGAAATAGTACTGAAAAAAGGTCTGGAGGCTATTAGTCAGGGGAAAGAGGAAATCAGGGAATCCCATACTGAGGATTATTAATCCTGCCACCAGAGACTTAAAAACATCATCAGGGTGATTAATACCAGGCCAATAAGTAAACAAAATAAGGAAAGATTCCAGGCGTCAAAGGAATATAGAGCTTTATAGTAAGGAATGGTAAAAGAGCTCACTGCCAGGTGGGGAACAATCATTTTATATGTAAGCAGGGTAATTGCTAACGATAAGATTAGCTGGATAAGACGCGAAAGCATATAAAAGGACAAACGTACTGCTGTACCCGCCATAATGCTCATCACTTGTGCAATAATGGAAAAACCGCTGAAGGCCAGAATAGCACTGGCTGCCAGTAGCTTATATAGAAAGTCGGCCTGAGAGGCCAGGACTACAGTCCGGGTACCCAGGGTAATCTCGAAGATACCCATACCGAGACCATAGGCCACGGGATACGGCAGACAAAGGGCCTTAAATAAATAGCTTAGCATCATTGCAATTCCGTCCATTATTCCCCAGACTGCCAGCATACGGGTTAGAACCGAAAAAATTATTACAAAGCCAGCAATAGCCAGAATATTATTCAGGCTATTTTTTATGGCATCACCCAATAAGGCCCCAACACCCCGGGGGTTCTGGTGCTGCAAAAAAGCCCGGCAGGCTTCCTGCAACAAAGACTGTTCCCGTCTTAAGCTGCGAGTGATGGGGGGGGAACCCCGGAAGCGCCATATTAATCCCACCAGCATATTGGACAGGTAATGGGAAAAGGCCAGCACATACCCTGCCAGCGGCGAACCGAACATCCCTACACCTACCGCACCCAGTATAAAAAGGGGACTGGAGTTATTGGTAAAGGAGACCAGCCTCTCAGCTTCATCAGCGGTAAGTGATTTTTCATCGTAGAGCCTCCTGCTTAAGACGGCGCCAATAGGAAAACCAGAAGTAAAACCCATAACTACCACCAGAGAACTGCAGCCGGGCAGGCGAAAGATGGGCCGCATTACCGGTTCCAGGATAACCCCCAGGAAATTAACAAAACCCAGGCTGACCATAAGCTCGGCTACAATAAAAAATGGGAGCAATGCGGGTAAGAGGATAGTAAACCATAGTTTACAGCCCATCCCGGCAGCAGTAACCGTTTCTTGCGGGTTTATAATCATGAAAGTGGTTAAAATTAGTATTATAATGAGGAAAAAGACACGGGAATAATTACCCATGGAATCAGCTCCTATTTAAAATGAGAATAGCCGATACTAAGATTACCTTTGAGTTCTGATTATCTTGTTTAGAGCGAGGCGTAAGGAGTGAGGGGGAAGGGGTACGATACTTTCCTTACTTCGCAATCCTCACCCCTAAATCCTAACACCTTACCTGGCACTCCGCCTCGCCAAATCCATTAGCCTGCTAAAGATTGGGCTGATTACCGCAAGCAACAGGAGATTAATTCTAATATATGTTTTGGGAAACCAGGTTTAGAAGATTAAACACATACTACCGGAGGTGGTAGCTTTGGAAAAACGGCCGCGAATTGCTCTGGTACTGGGTGCAGGAAGTGCCCGAGGGCTAGCCCATATTGGGGTCTTACAGGTATTTGAGGAAAACCATATACCTTTTGATTTTATTGTAGGAAGCAGCATGGGAGCTATGGTGGGAGGCATTTATGCCTGCGGTGCGGATATGAAAATGCTGGGGCGAATGCTGGGACACCTGGACTCACGCCTCTTTTTTGATGTTCAGCTACCTCGCATGGGCTTTATATCAGGTAAACGAATTAAGGAATTACTGAATCTCATGACTAAAAAGAAAAGTTTTGAGGAGATTAACATACCTCTGCTGATAGTAGCCACCGATCTTTTGACCGGGGAACAAGTAGTATTGGAGGAAGGCTCAATTACCGAAGCGGTTAGAGCCAGCATTTCCATCCCGGGAATTTTCCACCCGGTAAAACGTGATGAAATGATACTGGTAGATGGTGCAGTTGTTAACCGTCTGCCGATAGAAGTAGCCCGCTCCCGGGGTGCAGACCTGGTTATTGCGGTGGATGTTACCTTTGGTGAAGGCCGTACGGTAAGCATTAGCAACACCATGGATGTTATTTTAACTGCTATTGATATTATGCAGAAAATGCAATTTGATTTGATTTATGACAAAGCCGATATACTCATTCAACCGGCCGTAGGTGGGTTCGCCTCCAAAGACTTCGAAAAATCCCAGGAGATAATCCAACTGGGCCGGCAGGCGGCGGAAGAAAAGCTGGATGAGATAAGGGATAAGATAAACGGTTACAATACTAACTAAGAAATGGGACAGGTCCCTTGTCCCACTTAATGACAAAACCTTGTAAGAGAATAATTAGCCAAAAGGCAGGTCTTCCAAAACAACGAAATGGAAGGCCTGCTTTTATTTGTAACTTTACTGCAATAATTATCACTATACTTATAAGGGGTGATAATCGTGGAATCAGTTCACAACTTATATGTAACTTATGAAAAATACATATTTAAATATTTATACAGCTTAACCCTCGATTATTACCAGGCTGAAGAACTGACCCAGGAAACTT
>Ga0265294_10008198_pt1 | contig 12253 bp, 9 predicted proteins | sample MunlanPumphouse3_FD_192504 | JGI IMG/M metagenome (GOLD analysis project Ga0265294, IMG submission 192504) | Groundwater microbial communities from a municipal landfill in Southern Ontario, Canada - Pumphouse #3 | ecosystem: Environmental > Aquatic > Deep subsurface > Groundwater | place... | reverse complement strand
TAGAAAAAACAAGATATCTACACATTTTAACAGCCTTGTTGACTTGCTCAGGGAATCTGATTACTGGGCAAGGAGAGATAATAAAAAAATTACTGAGAAAAAACATGTTAACCAGGCCATAGAGGAGAAAATAGAAAGACTGAATCTAATTGAAAACAAGATTCAGGAAATGATTGAACAAGGTACTTTAATGATTGATACAGAAGGTTGTGTAATCGGCCAGGTTAATGGGCTTTCTGTTTATAATTTAGGAGAATACTCGTTTGGCAAACCTACAAGGATTACCGCCAGAACTTCTATGGGAAGAGCCGGAATAATAAATATTGAAAGGGAAGCCGACTTAAGCGGAAAAACACACAATAAAGGTGTGCTTATCTTAAGTGGCTATTTAAGATCTAAATATGCTCAGGATAAACCATTAACTGTCAGTGCCAGCATTTGCTTTGAGCAGTCATATGCAGGAGTTGATGGTGATAGTGCCTCTTCGACTGAAGCATATGCACTTATTTCCAGTATTACAAATATTCCACTAAGACAGGATATAGCGGTTACCGGTTCTGTAAATCAAAAAGGTGAAATTCAAGCTATCGGTGGGGTAAACCAGAAAATTGAAGGATTTTATGATGTTTGTGTGGCAAAAGGATTGACAGGTACTCAAGGTGTAATAATTCCTGAAGCGAATATCTCAGACCTCATGTTAAGAGAACATGTTGTTCAGGCAATTAAAGAAAATAAATTCCATCTTTTTTCTGTTAAGACTATTGATGAAGGTATAGAAGTTTTAACGGGTAGAAAAGCCGGTAAAATGTTAAAAAACGGTAAATTTGAAAAGAATTCCATAAATGACCTGGTAAGCCGGAAGCTTTTGGAATTCGCCGTTAAATTAAGAGAATTTGGCAAAGAAAAAAACACTGGAAAGCAAAAAAAATAAGTAAACATATTCTTTTTTTTATTTAATAGTTTTGCTACCAATTGTTACAATATAATCAGTCTTTGTTTGGCATTTAATATAATTTTTCCTATTAAAGAGATTTAGGGGGATATCAATAATGAAAATAAAATTAAAAAAAAGTATTTTATCTGCATTTTTTCTACTTCTTCTTTTTTTAGTATCAATTTCTCCGGTTTTAGCAGGCAACTCTGATAACACCCAGCTTGAACAACTATTACAATCAATAATTGAAGAAAAAAGTAACATTGAAAATGCTTATACTTTTATCAATGTAGGCAACTTTTTTTTAGAGAACGAATTATACAAACCAGCTCAGGAGGAATATAAAAAAGCACTTGAAATTGACCCATTCAATAAGATGGCACTGGTAAATTTAAGTTACGCTTTGTATAGAGAAGAAGAACATGACGAGGCTTTTGAGATTCTGACAGACTTAACTGTGAATGATACTGCTAATGCACATGCTTATTATGTTAAAGGCCTGATATACAAGGATCAGAGAAAAATTGATGAAGCTATTGAGCAATATGAAAAAGTAATTGATTTAATACCAAATCACCAACAATTGAATGCTGAATTAGGACAGCTTTATCTTGATAACCACCAGTTAATAGAAGCAAATGAGAGATTTACTGAAATGGGATACTCTCAATTGCGACCTAATATTATGGAAAAAATTACTGATTATCAAGTTAATGCTTATTGTTATCTACACTTAGGAAATTATTATAGAAATATAAATGAAATAGAAAAAGCACAACAGGCATACCAAACTGCAACACAGTTTAAAAACGACAATAGATCAATTGCTTTAGCACATTTCTATTTAGGAGAAATCAAGCTTTCGGAACAAGAGTATGAAAAGGCAATTATAGAAAAAATATTAGCCCAAAGAATGTATCCTCTTGGTGAGCATAATTTTACTTTTAATACTTTTGCAGAGGCTTTTATTGAAATTGGCGATATGTATTATCACGAAGCTAATCTTCCTGAGGCTTTGAATAATTATGAGCTTGCCACAAACATGGGTTCTGCTCAAGATATTTTAGCCTTAGCACATTACAAAAAAGGTCTTACTTACTATCGAAGTCAGGATTATGAAAACTCCTTAAGAGAAGCAGAAACAGCCCTATCCCTGAATCCTGATTACCTGTCTGACCAGCAAAGATTAATTGACCTGCTTGTAGCTAATAGCTGGTCAAAAATAACTGGTAATAAATAATTTATGAGTTAAGTACAAACTTAATTTATAAATAATCAATATTAATTCTCTGAAAAAATTTAGAAAGGAGAACTAAAAATGAGTGGAACTCAATTCCTTAAAGGGTTAGCTATTATCTTAGTTGGAATTATTCTCTTATTGAATAATTTTAACATACTGGACTGGTCTGTCTGGTATAATATATTAAGACTCTGGCCTTTACTTCTAATTAGTCTGGGTATCAGCTTAATATTCAGGAGAAGACTTTCCTGGCTTGCCCCACTGGTAATAGTATTAGGAATCATTATTGGTGCTGTTGCCGGCAATATGGGTATAGATTTGCACTTGGAAGGTAAAATAACTACTCAGACCCAAACACTTCAAAGAGAACTTGAATTAACACCGGTTGTTAAAGAATCCACGCAGGAGGATGATTACGTCCCCCAAACAGAAGAAGATGTTGAGGAAATCCCTAAAGAGGAAAGTGACACTGAAATTAGTATTGATGAAGAGGAGTCTGTTGAAGTAATTGAAGAAGAAATCGAAGAAGAACTCATAATAGCACCTAATATTCAAAAGGCCAACCTTCATTTGAGCTATGATATTGGCTTTTTTAAACTTGAATTCCCTACTCCCCTTTTATATCAATGCCAGGTAAGTTACAGGTATCCGGAATTTAAACCTGTTGAAGATTATTCACTTTCAGATAATGAAGCTAATATTCATATATATCATGATTCTATCTCGTCTTCCAGTAAACAATTTCGCAGTCCTAATAATAACATTGATTTGAAGCTTAACAAAGAAATGATTTATGAAATACTTATTGAAACAGGTGCCACAACCATCGATTATGATCTTTCAAATTTTAAAGTAGAAAAATTAACAATAAAAAGTGGAGCATCTGACATAAGCTTAATTACTCCTCAATACAATGGGGAAATTACTATCGACTCAGGGGTATCTAAGATTGATATAGGTATTCCGGCTAATGTTGGAGTTGCTCTTAATTTGGATACCGGGTTAAGCATGAAAGAACTGGATGATAAATTTACATCAGAAGAAAATAACAATTTTATTTCAGAAAACTATAATGATGCAGAATACAAGGTAAGCATAGACATTGATTCCGGTTTATCACAGATAAATATTCATTACCTGTAAGAATTTAAAATTAGCATAAATAAAAAATTATTTTCTAAATTAATTAAGGATGGGTATTAGATTGGATATTATATAATATAAATCCTACCCATCCTTAATTTTTTGTTTCTTTTCTAATTGACTATCACAACTGTTTTATTCTTTGTTTACCACAAATTGCTTATGCTATTGCAATTATACAATCTTCGAAAACACTATTTCTTTATTATCATCACACTCAACCCTGACATTATCATTTTCCTTTATTGCCCCTTCCAGCATTTGCAATGCCAATGGATCCTGTACATGCTTTTGTATGGTTCGTTTTAAAGGCCTGGCTCCATATTGAGGATCAAAACCTCTTTGGGCAAGTAATTCCTTTGCTTTTGTAGTAACACTTAATATAATATTTTTTTCTTCTAATCGCTTCTTTAAAATATCAAGCTGAATATCGACAATTTTAATAATCTGATCCTTATCCAAACGGTTGAAAGTAATAATTTCATCCACACGATTCAAAAATTCAGGTTTAAAATGATTCCTCAAAACCTGATTTATTTGCTGTGTCATTTCATCCTTGTTTGATAAATCCATCTGATATATATATTCACTGGCAATATTAGAGGTCATAATAAGAATCGCATTTTTAAAATTAACAATTCTCCCCTGTCCATCTGTTAGCCTTCCGTCATCCATGATTTGCAATAAAATATTAAAAACATCACTATGGGCTTTTTCTATTTCATCAAACAGTATTACTGAATAGGGTCTTCGTCTTACAACCTCTGTCAGTTGCCCTCCTTCTTCATATCCAACATAACCGGGAGGGGCACCAATTAATCTTGCTACACTATGTTTTTCCATATATTCAGACATATCAATTCTAATCAGGGAATTTTCATCATTAAACAGAAAAGCCGCCAAACTCCTGGCTAATTCTGTCTTACCTACTCCTGTTGGACCCATAAAAATAAAAGAACCCACAGGTCTGTTCGGATCAGAAATCCCTACTCTGGAACGCCTTATGGCATTTGATACCAGGCTTACAGCTTCATCCTGGCCAACAACCCTTTTTTTCAGTTCCTCTTCCATCTTAATTAATTTTTCAGTTTCTCCCTCCATCAATCGACCTACGGGAATATTAGTCCATTTTGAAACAATTTGAGCTATATCTTCTTCAGTAATCTCTTCTTTCAACATTCTTGAACTCTTCTGTAATGAAGATATTTTTTTGTTATTATCTTCCAGTTGTTTTTCCAATTCAGGGATTCTACCATATTTTATCTCAGCAGCAAGGTTTAAATCCCCATTTCTTTCAGCTTGTTCACTTTCAGTCTTTGCACCTTCCAGGTCACTTTTGATTTTATTTATTTTTTGAATAATTTCTTTTTCATGGTTCCATCTGGATGTCAGGCTATTTTTCTGTTCTTCCAAATTACTCAATTCTTTATCAATATTTTTAATCTTATCCCTGGCAACATTGTCATTATCCTTCTTTAATGCCTGCTTTTCTATCTGGAGTTGCATAATTTTTCTTTCTATTTCATCGATTTCTATCGGCATACTATCTATTTCCATTCTTAATCCGGATGCTGATTCATCGACTAAATCTATAGCCTTATCAGGCAAAAAACGATCAGTAATATAGCGATTAGATAATGTTGCAGCCGCTATTAATGCCGAATCCATTATTTTTACACCATGATGAACTTCATATCGCTCTTTTAATCCGCGTAATATGGCAATTGTATCCTCCACAGTAGGTTCTTTTACCAGTACCATCTGGAATCTTCTTTCAAGAGCTGCATCTTTTTCAATATATTTACGATACTCTTTTAATGTTGTTGCTCCAATACAATGCAACTCACCCCTTGCCAGGGCAGGCTTAAGCATATTTGAGGCATCAATTGCTCCCTCAGCTGCTCCTGCACCAACTAATGTATGCATCTCGTCAATAAACAATATTATTGAGCCTTCTGCCTTTTCTACTTCCTTTAAAACTGCCTTAAGTCTATCCTCAAATTCACCTCTAAACTTTGCTCCTGCAACCAGTGAACTAATATCTAAAGTTACAACTCTTTTATTCTTTAATCCTTCCGGTACATCTCCGCTAACTATTCGACGTGCCAGCCCTTCAGCAATTGCTGTTTTGCCAACCCCGGGCTCACCGATTAACACAGGATTATTCTTTGTTCTTCTTGATAATACCTGCATCACTCTCCTTATCTCATCATCCCTTCCTATCACCGGATCTAATTTACCCTGTCTTGCTAATTGAGTCAAATCCCGAGAATATTTCTCTAATGCCTGATATTTTTCTTCCGGGTTCTGATCTGTGATTCTCTGGTTTCCTCTTATAGTCATTAAAGAGCGGAAAATACTATCTCTGTTAATGCCTTTGTTTCTAAAATACTGCTCAAAGGAGCTGTTTTCTAACTCAATCAAGGCTAAAAATAAATGTTCTGTACTAATATATTCATCTTTTAGTTTAGCTGCTTCCTGAACGGCCTTATTAAAAACAACATTTAGTTCATTTCCAACATATTGATTATTTCCTCCGCCGGAAATGCTGGGAAATTTTTGTAACTTTTTTTCTAAAAAAGATTTTAAATCTGAAATATCAATTTCTAATTTATTTAAAACTGATGGTACGATACCATCCTTTTGTTGTATTAATGCAAGAAGCAAATGCTCACTTTTAATCTCCTGATGATTGTATTGTAAAGCTAATTGCTGAGCCTGACCAATTGCTTCCTGCGCTTTAACTGTATATTTATCAAATTGCATTTTGCTTAACTCCTTTCCATAAGCTTATCTCTTATTATTATTATACTGCTACTGTCAATTATCCAAATATCGTAATAAAATAAGATAATTAAAATATTATTTTATTATTTTTCAAAAATGATTGTTAATCTGATAAACAAATTTCCTGCTTTTCTCTTAGCAGTAATTCTGTTACAGTATCAGCATTGCAATGAAGTTTTAATAAATTATCCAGCTCATCCCTTGCTTGAATAATAGTCGATTCAGGAATAGCATCAATACCATCTATATTGATGACAATTCTCTGAGAACCGGTAGTAATCTTTGAAAATTCTGCATTCCGCCAATTCCACCTTCTACACATAACCTGATTACTTTTGTCATCATAATAGATTACTTCACCTTTTACCGGGTGTTCAGTTTCTGTACTGCCTAATCCGGTAAACAGTTCATTTCCGGTTGCAAAACCTAAATAGAGATTACCAGAAATACTATCTATGTCATCTCCACCGCAAGGAACAAGATATTTTATAGAGATATAATTAAAAAGAGTAACAACAGAATTTATAAAAGGCAATCCTCCCCCATAAGCTACTCTGGATAACAGTGCTTTTATAGACGGCGGATATTGCTCCGGATTGGAATTAAATTTAATATGTGCCTCGTCCCATGCTTTAACAAAAGGATGTTCGTTATAATCTATGTTTTCAGATTGTCTTTGCTTTATAATATTATTCAGTGGTTTCTTAATTCTCTTGTTTTTTTCAGCAACTTTTATATCCCTGACAATAATAACTCCTCGTTTGAACTCCGGATATCTTACAAAAATATCTGAACTAATTTTTATTTTTCGTTTATGCACTTCTCCTCCTGATAATTATCATAGCCACGTCTAATTAAATGTATCGTAATAAACTTATCCAGTCCAATCAGATAAAAAAATAGTTTTACATTATATTTTTTAATTATTTTGGTTTAAGTGGCGGTATATTCTTCATTTTTTCCATTTTTTTTATTTCATCTCGTAACTCAGCGGCTTTTTCATAGTTTTCTTTATCAACCTCATCCTGTAGTTGATTCTTAAGTTGAACTAACCGTTTGGTAATATCCTCTTCCCTGGAAGTATGAGAAATGGATGCCTTTCTCATCACATCATTTGATATAAAGATAGACACTCCTAATCTCAGGGCAATAGCAATAGCATCACTTGGTCTGGCATCTACCAATAATTGTTCTTCTCCCTTTTTTAACCATAGTGTTGCATAATAGGTATTATTTTTTATATCTGAAATTACAACTCTTTCTATTTGCAACCCGGCAACTTCGATTATATTTTTTATTAGATCGGGAGAAAAAGGTCGATTGGGAACTGTATTTTCTAATGCTATGGATATCATTTTAGCTTCGTATGGCCCTATCCATATCGGCAACCACTTTTTTTCATCATTGTCTTTCAGAATCACCACAAAACCTTTGGTAACCGGGTCTACCGCCACGCCAAACACTTTTACCTGTATCATTATCCTTCTCCTCCTTCCTGAATATTATTTCAATTTTTTTAATGTTATTGTTGGCCTGATTACTTTCAGTAATATTATAACATATTAAGGTTTAGAGAAAAATAACAGTATTGACATGTTTACTATTCAAGTGGACGGATATTAAAAATATCTTATATACTATTTAATAGCCAGTTTTACCATATTTTCAACTTTGGATTTTTTACAAGGTACTTAAAATTTTTTTAATTATTTTACAGATTCAATACCTCTTTTGTTGAAAAAAGTCCCTTCTTTTTATTTAAAATAAAATTAATCGCCTTAACTGCTCCTTCGGCGAATGCATCCCTGCTGTATGCTTTATGAGTCAGTTCCAGTCTTTCACCCAGGGAATTGAAAATGATTGTATGCTCTCCACTTATATTTCCAGCTCTTATGGCATGAATACCGATTTCCCCTTTATTTCTGGCGCCAATATTTCCACAACGTCCATAAATTGCTGATTTATCCAGCTTTACACCTCTTTCATTAGCAATTATTTCAGCAATTTTCATGGCAGTACCACTTGGTGCATCCTTTTTATAGCGATGATGTGTTTCAATAATTTCAATATCATATTCGGCATCCAATACAGCTGCTACTTTTTTTGCTAAATCAAATAATAAATTAACTCCTAATGCCATATTTGGTGAAAACACTATGGGAATATTTTCTGAGGATTCCCTGATATTTTTTACCTGGTTCTCAGATAATCCGGTTGTACCAATCACACAAGCTTTCTTATGTTTTGAACATATTATCAGATTATTCATTGTTGCCTCAGGATTTGTAAAATCTACAACTACATCACATTTTTCAATAATTTTGTCAAGGTTATCTTCAATAATTATTTCAGTTTTACCAATTCCATTTACAATCCCCCAATCCTGACCGATGGCAGGGTGTTTACTTGACTCTATAACCCCAACTAACTCTAGTGTATCATCCTGATAGATGAGTTTAGCTATAAGTGATGCCATTTTACCGCATCCTCCACAAACAATAACATTATTCATCTTTAATCCTCCAATAAATTGAATGATCTTAAATCTTGCTTTAGTTGTTCAAAATTACTGTTTTCCATATCAACCATGGGTAAACGTAAATTTCCTGCCGGCAAACCCATTAACCGGGCAGCTGTTTTAACAGGAATTGGGTTAGTCTCATAGAACATGGCTCGGCTCAAAGGATATATTGTTTTAAAGAACATTTCCCGTGCTTCCTCATAACTGCCTTCCTCAAATTTTCTGACCATTAAAGATACTTCTTTGGGAATAATATTTGCTACAACCGATATTACTCCTTTACCCCCTATGGATAATACCGGGAGCAATATTTTATCATCTCCGGATAATAAAGTGAGTTTGTCACCACACAAATATATAATTTCGGCCATTTGTTCAAGATTACCGCTTGCTTCTTTTACTGCTGTAATATTTTTCAATTCAGCTAAACTGGCCAGGGTAGAAGGCAATAAATTGACACCGGATCGTGATGGTACATTATACACAATTGCTGGAATATCAACCTTTTCAACAATGGTTTTAAAATGCATATAGAGACCTTTTTGTGTAGGTTTATTGTAATAAGGCATAACCAATAAGGCACCGTCGGCTCCCATTTCCCTGGCTGCTGAGGTAAGTTCAATAGCCTCTTCAGTGGAATTAGATCCGGTACCCGCAATTACCGGAACCCTTTGATTAACTGCATTAATGGTTAATTCTATGACTTTTTTATGTTCTTCATGGCTGAGAGTCGGAGATTCTCCGGTAGTTCCGCAGGGAACAATAGCATCAGTCCCGTTTTTTATATGGAACTCAACCAAATCCTTAATTCCCTGTTCATCAATTCTATTATTTTTATCAAATGGTGTTATTAAAGCAACAATTGATCCTCTAAACATTTTAAATATCCTCCTTTTTTATTTACCTGTTTTGCATATATTATTTTCTTAATTATTTTTGAGTATTAATTCCAATTTCACCAAGAGTCTGACGAATCAGCTGGTAAACTTTATCCTTATTATTCCAGGAAACAAATATTAATATATCAGTCTTTATTGTAACCATTTCCAAAATATTTATATTATTTTCCGCCAATGGACGTGTTATTTTTTCAATAATACCAGGGGTATCTATAAAATCTCTGCTACTCACTACAATGAGGGCAATATCTTCTTTTGATGTAACAGATTTTAACTTTTCATTCTTTAATACAGAAAGATGTATCAAATCATATGCTTTTTTACTATACTTTTCAGATACATAAATACCGATATATTGAATTCCTATTGCAATACTCTGTATACTAATATTATTTTTCGATAATGGTGTAATTATATCCCTCAATATTCCTGGAGTTTCTAAAATACTATCTCCAACTATGGTCAACAAACAAAGCTTGTCCTGAAAAATATCAACCTTGCTGGAAAAACTGCCTTCAATTTCCGTTCCAGGAGAGTCTAAATCTCCATTTTGAAAATGAATTATCTTTGATCTCATATTTTTATTTTTATATTTTAAAGCCCTGGGGTGTAATACTTTTGCACCGCTTTCAGCCAAAATACCCATCTCTTCTACACTTATTTTTGGCAACATTTCTACTTTTTTGACTAATCTGGGATCTGCCGAAGCAACACCTGATGCATCGGTAACTATAATAACCTCATCTGCTTTAATAAAATCACCTAAGGCAAAAGCTGTAATATCACTTCCGCCCCTGCCTAAACATGTAATAATATTATCTTTCTCACTCCTCCCAAGGAAACCGCAAACCACCGGAACAATTCCTTTTTGTAACAATGGTTCAAGATAAGTCTGACATTGTTCTTTGCTTTGTTTTGATAAAATATCTGCTTCCAGTAAATTCTTGTTATTAGTAATAATAGGAAAATCATCTCCGGAAGGATCAAAAGGGCGTGATTGTATTTCTTGAGCCCTTAATGAAGCAGCTACCAACTGGGCACTCATCCTCTCTCCAAATGATACAAATTGAGCATAATCGTTCATGTCATAACCGGATTTGGTTACTCCTTCCAATAATGATATTAAATTATCAGTAGTGTCTCCCATAGCTGAAACTACTACTAAAACTTCATGACCTTCCTTTACTTTTTTAGCAATTGAATTGGTTGCCTTTTCAATCCGATCTATATCCCTTATACTTGTTCCACCAAACTTAACTACAATTCTAATGATAATCACCTCATTTACTATTTAATAATTTTACAAAATATCATACTGTAATATCAGAAAATAATGCCTTTTTATATCTTTAAATGTTTATGCTGTATAAATGATATTGGCCTTTTCCAATCTACCTATTGCCTCTTTCATCCTGGGCACATCTACGGTTAACGCAATTCTAAAGTATCCTTCTCCGTACTGACCATATCCTACGCCAGGTGTTACGATTATCCCTGTTTTCTCCAAAACCTTATTGGCAAAATCAATAGAACTCATTCCAGCCGGTGTTGGAGCCCAGACATAAAATGTTCCTTTTGGAGCCTCCAGAGACCATCCAAGTTTGTTCAAACCTTCTACAATCACATTTCTTCTTTCAGTATACATGTCTATCATCTGTGGAATATGATCTTGTGGACCTGTTAAGGCAGTTACTCCCGCTTCCTGAATAGCCTTAAAAATACCTGAATCCACATTTGTCTTAATTATTGAAAGGGCAGATATTGCTTCTTGTCCACCTACTGCAAAGCCGATCCTCCACCCGGTCATATTATAAGTTTTTGATAAAGAATGAAATTCCAGAGAAATATCCTTCGCTCCCTCTATTTCCAGGATACTTGGTGATTTGTAACCATCATATGCCAGTTCTGAATATGCAAAATCATGACATATCAGCAGATTATATTTTTTAGCGAAATCAACAACCTCTTTAAAGTAATCCAGACTTGCAACTGCACCGGTTGGATTGTTGGGATAGTTTAGAAATATCAGTTTTGCTTTTTTCGCTATACCTTCATCTATCTTATCTAAATCCGGCAGAAAACCATTCTCTGCCAATAATGGCATATAATATGGCTTGCCATTGGCAAATAATGTTCCTGTCTTGTAAACAGGATATGCCGGATCCGGTATCAAACTTATATCTCCGGGATCAATAAAAGCTAAAAACACATGGGCTATTCCTTCTTTTGACCCGATAAGAGAAATTATTTCCTTATATGGGTCAAGCTTTACCCCAAATCTTTTCAGATACCACTCTGCAGCTGCTGACCTGAATTCTTTAGTTCCTTCATAAGGCGGATAATCATGAGTTTTGGGATCCCGGGCACTTTTTTCCAGCTGGTCAATAATATATGAAGGTGTTGGTTTATCAGGATCTCCGATCCCTAAATTAATTATATCCACACCCCTGGCGATTGCTGCTTCCTTTTTCTTGTCAATTTCTGCAAATAAATATGGTGGCACATTTTTAATTCTTTCTGCAATCTTCATAATATACTTCTCCTTTTTTCAATAATTCCATTTTGTTTTAAACAAATAAATTCTAATTTAATCAATACTGACAGAGCCTTCGAAAACGCTTTCAGCAGGACCTGTCATATAAACATGTCCATCATCTGCCCAGTTGATTTTTAAATCCCCGCCATTCAGGTGAACAATGGCTTTACTATTGACCTTTTTGTTCAAAACT
>Ga0265294_10008196_pt1 | contig 12254 bp, 7 predicted proteins | sample MunlanPumphouse3_FD_192504 | JGI IMG/M metagenome (GOLD analysis project Ga0265294, IMG submission 192504) | Groundwater microbial communities from a municipal landfill in Southern Ontario, Canada - Pumphouse #3 | ecosystem: Environmental > Aquatic > Deep subsurface > Groundwater | place... | reverse complement strand
GCATTCTGAGTAGATTCTGCTTTAACCTTATCTACATTAAAAGGAGGATTAGCCATAACATAATCGCATCTACCTTCCAGATTATGAGCATCATGATAGAAACTATTGGCCTCATCACCAGATTTGATCTTTGCATTTAGTCCGTGTACAGCCATATTCATGATACATAGCTTCGCGTTAAACTCTACTTTTTCCTGTCCATAAAAAGTCATTACAGAATTAGCATTGATTCCTTCAGCATTGACAAAGTCGCTGGAAGAAACAAACATTCCACCACTGCCACAGGCAGGATCCAACACTATCCCATGAGTTGGCTCAATTATATTCACAATCATCTTTACTAAAGATTTAGGTGTAAAGAAAACTCCATCATCCGATGCGATAGCTGAAGCAAACTTATTTAAGAAATACTCATAAATACGTCCAAGGATATCATCGTTGATTTCGTTTAATGCACTATTGTTGAAAATACGCAACAATTCTTTCAACAAATCATTTCTGAAAGAAGTATATGATTTGGGTAGTATTCCTTTCAATTGAGTACTCTCTGCCTCAATCAATTCCATAGCCTCATTGACTGCCTTCCCACAATCAGCATCGTCTGGCAAATTGAGTAGATAATCATATCGAGCCTTTTCAGGTAAAAAGATAGCGCTTTTTTGCTTAAAATCACTTGACTCAACGGGAAGTACACGACCATTACGTACAGGACGGTCTTTTAGTATTTCTGCCTCTACATATTTAAACCGGCTATATGCATAACGCAAAAAGATTAAACCAAGAACCGGCATGCAATATTCTTGAGAACTTAATTTAGAACCTTGACGTAAGAGATCCGCAGATTCCCATAATTCAGATTCTAATTTTCTTATATTTATCATTAAACAAGCCTCCATTTGTTTGATATTTAACAATAATAAGTATTAACTCCGTTTGGTATCATCCATTTCCATAATATCGCAGACATCACATTTCAGAGCAATGCATATTTTTTGTATTATTTCTGTACTAACATTTTCGTTTTTACCAAGCTTTGTTATCGTAGCAGAACTAATGCCTGCAAGTTTTTGTAAGTCTTTCTTTTTCATATCTCTATCAATAAGAAGCTTCCAAAGCTTTTTATAACTAATTGCCATTCTAATCACCTCTATGTATGTATAATTACATGATATCATTAGCATCATTATTTTGCAAACATTTTCTTTAAGTTCGCATGATTTTTGATTTGAATTCAATAATTATTACTCTAAATCCTATTGTCAGGTGTATAGAATGTCACATCCATTCTATCTCCTCAACCCTATAGATATATCTAATCTGTCAACTCAACCCTACCCATATTCTAGCTCAAATTTTGCACAAAAATATACCCTCGATATGTTTCCACGTACACATATCGAGGGCTTAAGTCGAGTAGACAGATTTACTTTCATTTTATAAAACTCAGTATTCTCAAGGCTTTCTGGACATCACTTTCTAGACATTAAACATACTATCTCCACATGCGCTGTCATGGGGAACATATCAACTGGATTTCATGCATATCTATTCATAATAATTGCATAATCCATTTGTTTTATTGCTTTTAAATGTAGATTTATGCATAATTATTATGTCATCATTATAATACTCTCAAGGGTTAGTTGAGTGTTTGCCATCCACTGCCTACAATAAACAAAATGGGAAGAACGGTGACACTATGATTTATTATTTTGCTTTCATTCTAAGTTGTCAATCTTATTGAGCCATGATTTTTATAGATAACTTTTTGCTTGATATATACTGAACAACTGCGTATACACTGAATCCGCTTTCAATAATATCAAATATTTCTTCTGAATATTGTGCCGGAACATGCCCTAGATGGTATTGATAATCGCTTGTAAACACTTTTACAGCATATATGTCATAAGCATTTTTCTTATCCTGTTCAAAGAGAATAATAGAACCAATATTAAGAATGTTACTATTATATGCCTCTCGAAATTGATAATAATATATACCAGCAACATCACATTCTAATGAACCATTTTTCGCTATTAAGGATGTTTTTTCTCTTCTAACAGAGCGATATTTTGAAACCTGACTCAATGTAATATAGTCAAATGATTCATCTAATGTGGCTTGCAATTTATCTTGTTGCAATGTTACTAGCCACTCCTCAATGTTGGTGACTTCCTTATTGCTATCATTATCATAAGCATTGGCTAAGGCAATAGATAGTTCACGTGAATTAATACCACCCATGCAAAGTTCTATTGCATTAAGATTAGATGTTCCATATTTAATTTTTTGTGGCAATGCACTAATTAATGCACTTACTGCACTATTACAGAAGACAAGTAGAGAACTGAATGCCCACGGCAATTTATATTGAAACATATCTCTGATATACGTTGTACATTTTTGCGTAGCATCTTCTTTGTCTGCCTGTGCAAAATACCTTTCGCGAATTGCATAATAAGATTTTCCACTAATCCAAGAGTTAAATATTGCATAGTGATTTACCGAAGTGTTATCAGGCTCAAACTCTTTACAATTAATAATATTATTGAATATATTTTCAGATATAATCTCCCTGATATCTAAACTTATAGGTATTTCAGAAGCAATCTCAGATAGCTTCAGATTTGACGCATAGGACAATCCTGTTTTATTACATTTAGTAAGAAAATCGAAGTTCACTTTCACGGCAAAATTAAAATATGTTCGTGCAGACGTAGTAAGAAATGATGAACTCTCTTTATTTACATTAATGAAAAAACAAGATTTATATTGATGCCAAAATTCTTCAAATGTTTCATATGGTGTTATTTCATATACAGAAAAAATAAATACTTGTATCCTGCTTAAAATGTTTGATGTCAATTTTTGCAGCTTTAAAATAGTATCCTGCTCTATATCTTCTACACAGTTAATAATTGTCTCTACATCGGATGGAATAATATCATCTAAAGTACTTTTTAATGGAGTCTCAATTTTCTCTGGAAAGACTAATCGAGTTAAGGCCATCCGGTCGTCATCTGTATAGCATTCGGGTGGGCGAATTAAAAATATTTTTCCTTCTGTGTCGATTAATGCTCTGCCAATTCTCCCAATGATATTCTTATAATCACCATCGCTAATATAATTACCACTATATGCAGACATATAAGATCCAATTATAAGTGTACTTACCGGCAAGTTTACACCATCAGCAAGAGTAGTTGTGCATGCGAGTACGTTTATAACACCATTTTTATAAGCATTCTCAATTGAGGTTCTAACATCCTCAGGCAAATCACCATTATGAAACCCAACACGATATTTTAAGTTCTTGCATAATAAGTGGTCTTTGCCTAATTGTTTTTCAATAGTCGTGATTAGATTATTTAGTTCTGCGCTATCTTCGGATGATATGTACTTTGGGGCTCGGCTAATAAAACTTTTTATATCTCTCTTTGAAAAGAAATATACCAAAACAGGTCGTTCAGACAAAGTCAAGATTGCTTTCCAGCATAAATCAAATTTAGTATCAGACTTTGCCATATCGACTCCATCTACTGTTTTCTTCCCATAGCTTACCTTATTAAAGATATGAGCGATAACTTTTGCTTTTTTGTCATATCTCAAATACAGATCATATGGTTCTTTTATTATTGATTGCTTTTGAACCTTCGATTTACCGTAAATTACCTGAGATTTCATAGGCAAATTATACAAGCCATATAACTTTCTTGTCGGAGTCCAATCATTATAAATAATGTCAATACTTGATTTATCAATACAATTCTCAACATGACTAAGAATGGCAGACATCAGGACGACTCTATATCCATAGTTTTCTTTAAATAATATAAACCACGCAATTAATGTTTCTAAAAGCCAACCACGTTCATCAGCAGACACCTTGTGGAATTCGTCAAATACAATGATTTGAATAGACGACATTAAATCAGGTTTTTTGCGTATTAATAAATCAAGTTTTTCAGGCGTTAAAATTAATATTGTAGACCCTTCCCAGAAAGTATCAGTATCCATACCTTCTGTATCTGGAACTTCTTTGCGTACTTTAATGCCTACTTTATGAAAACGCTTAAAGAAATTGTTTTCGATCTCATTAGTTAAAGCGATTGAAGGGACAATGTAAATGGCTAATCCACTATACTGTGATAGTGCGTTAAATATTGCCAGCTCAGCAATCAATGTTTTACCGGCGCTTGTTGGCATTGATACTAACGGAATGCGGCCATCGTTTGATAACACTGAATTATCAGGATTAAAGAGGAAAGATTGCGATTCCCATAACTCATAAGCATTTTTAGTATCAATCTGCGTGAGAACATTTATATAAGGTTCAAGGTCGGGATGATCTGTTAATAGATTTCTGATAGCTCCTTTATCCATCTCTATTGCGACAAGGTATATAAGGCGTAAATAATAGAATAATGGCGAGCTAAGTGTATATAAAGTTTCATAAGCTCTGCAAAGTTCCTCAATCTCACCTTTGCGAGAATTTTTATATATCATTGAATCCGCAAAATGTTTTATGCTTGATAAAACTGTAATGATATCCTTTCCTGATTGAGTGGGGATGTGTATTTTTCGAATATCTTTAAAACGCCTTGCAACAAAATATAACATGCACTTTATTGCAATATTCTTTAAACTATAGAGCTTTAGTGCATTATTAGTCATCACGATAGCATTAGCCTGCTTTTCACATAATGAATACGCTATACCAGCTAATAAAGAATATTCCCAGTGTAAATTTTCCTCAATTTCTGATGATTTACTTAACATTTCAAAGCAAAAACCTGCTAATTCTAATGCTTGGTTCTTGATAGCAGCAGTAGAAAATAAGTTTGATCTTTTATCTGCGATCCTTGTAATAAAATAAAAGCCAATTTTACTTAACACGGCATAATCATCAATGATTTCACTTTCTATATTCGGAATATTAAATAGGTCTCTTCTAATTAATTCAAAATGAATGTCTTGAAGCGCATTTTCTATAATACCATAATCACTTTCATTATCAAGAAGGGCTGTAAAGTCTTGAAATAATGAATTTAAATTAATATTCTGTTCCATATGGCATCTCTCACTTTATCAATAATGTTTTCAATATTGTATATTCCGACTAATGCAAATCTTCTACAACAGTTTTCATCTGCAACTTTTCCCGCTAATTGTTCTTTGAAGTCGCGGAATACGGAGTCTCTAATTCTTTGACCATGGAAATTATAGTTTACTACTCCTGCATACCGCTTTTTAGGTGAAGGTTTTTGCCCGATATGATAGAAAAGATCGCACATATTACTGATAAATTCAAATAATTCTTGATTGTCAGTGGAAATGTTGCGATCTTGTAGAGCTATACACAGTTCTGAAAAGTTCTTGTCAGCACGTAGTTTAAAAGATTTAATAATCTCATCAGCCCGGGAACTAATAGTATTTTTGGTGGTCTTAATTTCGCCAATAATCATATAATAGCCTGCAGTTTCTTTTCTGATTTCCAGAAAATCTATACCTGTATCTTTTGAATAAAATTTCGGCTTTGACGGTTCTATGTATATTTTTTCATCTTCTAAAATTTGCGCACGAACAACATAATATAGTGTTTCACCTATGTATCCTAAAATTGCGTCATCATCAAATGATTCCCGATAATCTCCACATTCATCAAACTTTGTTTGGCTAATAAAACCACGGAAGAATATATCTCTCCAAAATATCTTTTCTTCGGCACCTATATCAAAGTCAGAATCAATAGCATTAATCATGGTATTAAGGGAAATACTTTGAGGGCAACGGATACGACATAAGTACTTTGCAAATTCACTGCAAAAAGAATTGATGTCATTTTCTGCAAGGTCATTCTTCATGTTGATTTCTATCTTTCTACAATCGTTAAAGTCGCAATATGTTGTAATATCAAACCACTGATCTAAACCGGTAAACTGATTTATCTTAATCACCACCAATAATATCTTAAATACGCATTTATATTGCAAATGGTTTGGGTTCTATATTAGAGCTCTGGGGTCAACTTAGCACATTGATACCTTTAGTATGGAGGTAAATTCCCTGCTTCCCATTATTGCTATAACATGCCTTATTTTTCTTTACCTTCACCTAGCAATTTCATTTCCATATCTTCCAGTGCTTTTATATAATCTTTCTCCACATTAGAAACATCCTCTAAATGCAGCGCTTTAAATTTCTTATATTCATCTTTTGCCTTTAACTCCGCAGTTTTAGCGCTGATTTTTCCGGCATGAGTAAGAATTTCATGTTTGGACAACTTTAAAAAACCATCCAGCGTCTCTATCCAATCAGACATATACATGGGGATTCTTCTACGAGCCTGCATTTCTGCAAATTCAAGATAAGCAGAAACAACACTGTTTAATGCAGATAATTCTTCTTCCGTACAATAGTTTTTTGCTACTAAAGCATCCGATTGCGATGGCCTTTCCCCCTTAAAACTCAGCATCCCCATAAAAGGCTTGTCCGCGTCAGCCGAATAGTATATCTTTTCAGCTGCGGTCTGTCCATGTGCCGCCCAATGCATTTTATTTTGTACTGTCTTGAAAAACAATGTAGAAGTTTCCGTTCTCGGATCATAGTCAACACTTGTTGCATAGATATCAAGCACTTTTCTCCAGAACACCTTTTCTGATGAACGAATGTCACGGATCCGCTCCAGCAATTCATCAAAATAGATTCCGTCACCATTATTTTTTAGCAGATCATCATTCATGGCAAAGCCTTTTCTCATATATTCTTTTAAGACATTGCTTGCCCATATTCTAAACTGCGTGCCGCGTAAGGATTTCACACGGTAACCCACTGAAATTATGACGTCTAAATTATAGTAGTCTACTTGATAATCTTTTCCATCAGATGCAGTGTAGGCAAATTTTGCCCACACTGAACTTTTTTCAAGTTCGCCTTCCTTAAAAATATTTCTTATATGTTTACCAATCACACTTCTATCACGCTGGAATAACTCTGCCATTTGATCAATAGAAAGCCAAACAGTATCGTTGTCAAAAGTAGTTTCTATTTTTGTCAAACCATCTTCGGTTTGATACATCACAATTTCAGAGTTCATCGGCGCACACCTCGCAATTATTTTCTTTAATTATACATGACTCATCAAAATATTTCCATAAATATTAAAAAGAGACTAAATTCAAGGTGTCCTTTTATTGACCTGAAATTAGCCTCTAATTTATGTTTTTTCTAAAATCCGTTATGTCATCTATATTTTTGCTGAAAATTCAGCCTCAGGCAGATGACATTTTTGCCCTAAATTATTCCAAATTTCGCCCCCATAACTACTACGTGCTGTGGTTAACCTACCTTATTTGCCCTTCAAACCACTATTCGTTATCAGAATCACGCACTCCACGTGGATTGAGGATACAAAAAAGATGTCGTACCCCTCTGGTATCCCCTTGACGGCAGGGTATTATATGATACGAAATCACTCCCTAAAGGAATCGAATTCGACTCCTTTAAATAGGGCTTATGATTTTTCGGATTCAGCTCTAACTGCGACATATAGCTTTCTTACTGATTGCATTATATCATTCCAGTCAACGTCAGCAGCATATCAAATGCTGTGATTTCTTGCACTATCTTTCGGGCACTTTCTACTGAAAACGTTAGGTTTTTGATGCGTACCTATTTCTGACATATGTATTTATGTACGCATTGAGACCATCACCACTTCGTGCAAGAGCTTTCATACGCTCTATATTGTGGGAGCCAGCGCTTTGATAGGTATATAAATATATTGCTCCCGTAGAAAACTGGACTCTTATATACTCAGCTCCATACTCAAATGCAATAACGCCAGAATCACCATTAATATTCTTATAACGCTCCATGTTATGAACCTCCCTTAAAAATAATAACATCAAATCAATTAATACATTATTCTACCTGAATTTTTCTATGCAAAGCAATTTTTTATGACAATCCCTGAACAGTGGTATTTCTGACTCAGGTATCAACCAACCGTTTCATTCACAATTTCATATTTTTTAACTTTAATCTTTCTTATGCAGTAATATCTTTATACAACTTTACAAGATGAAGCCCATGCATATCTAGTATTGGCTCATACATAAATGAATTAATATGTATATTCTCTGGAGTCATCATAACAACTTTTTCTAGATTCCTTTTGTGGCTAATAGGAAAACAATCTAAGTTTTTAACATATTCATCGAATAACGCACCTGTTTGATTTGTTTCCTGCATAATCCTTGAAATAATATCTGCCCCATTAGGTACATACTGAGTTATTTGATTAATCATCAATTCTTCTGCTTTTAACCTTATGCCCATTGATAATACTATTTTATTCTCAACATTTATTTGATTATAAAGAACTGGGTCAGCGATTATTCTGTTGGCTTCTGCCTCTATTAAATCAAAAACCTTATCTGTATTTCCAATTGCAAAAGTTGCTGCATTATTGAGCCAATACTTATTGAAAATTGTTTGTATGTCGGACAATAACAATGTTTTACTGACAGGTTTCATATGTAAAATATTTGTCAAATTAATATAATCCGAATATTCCGGATCTGTGTCTAAATAAGTATATTCAATCAGGTTTCTTACAAAAGGAATAGCTGTAAGTATAAACTGAATTTCTCCTGCCAAGCATTTCCCTTTGATGTAATTAAAATAATTCTTTATATACTGTCCAGCAGTAAGCTCAATACCGGTTTCAGTTTCTGCCGCAATATAGCAGTTTTTCCCTTTTGCAATTCTTGATCCAACAGTCCTATAAAAATCAAAATTATGGGTCAATACTATTATCTTAAACAATTTTTTTCCGTTTGAACCAACTCTATCTCTTATATCTTTCAGATACTCGATAATTGCGTATTTGTTTTTATAATCGAATGAGTCAGCAATATCATCCAAGATAAGTACTGTCTCAATATTCCCTTCGGCTTTTATTTCAACCTTGTATATTAGATCTAACAAATAGTATGCTCTTCTTTCGCCTGTGCTTAGTACATCCAGAAGCTGATCCTTCTCAATTCCATGTAAACCGTTTCCTGTCTGTTCAAATATGTATCTAAAGGCTGGCAACGCATTCTTTAAAATAACATCTTCCTGATTACTTGGTTCAATTTTAAATGGAACAAAAAACCTTTCTTTAAACACAGTGAGCACACCAGACCATTTTGTCTGTTGCTCCTCAGCTTCTTTTGATATTTTATTAAGAGCCTCCATCGATTCATCATATATTTTAATTAGTGTATCCAAATTATTGATGTTTTCTTTAAAGGCTTCATACCACACTTTTTTCTTAAAAGCATCAATATCCTCTAATTCGATTATAAGCTCTGAATTTTTAAGTAAATATTGGTCAAGATCCTTTGTCGCTTTGTTGGCAGTTATTTCTGCGCTTATCTTCTCAAAAATCTTTTTAATTTCAGTATCATTAAGAATTTTTTCTTTCTCTTCCTCTAGTAATTTATTAAGCTGTTCTTCATCATCAATAGGTGGGAGGATAATTCCCTCTTCCTTATAATTTATGACCACTTGATGTTTTGCAGCAAAATAACCATTTTCTTTTAGATTTTTAGCAACATTAACAAAGTTTCTATGATCAAAAACCCCTTTTTGCAAAAACTTTGATTTCTCCATCAATTCGTCATATTTTTCAGCATACCGCTTTATCAATTGCGCATTACTTTCCTTTTTATAAAAATCAAGAGCCTTAGAATCGAATAAAATGCTATGTTCAATATCACTCATTTTGAAATTATTGGATATCCCAGATGCAATAGTATCTCTGATAGTCGTTAATGTTTTGTATATATCTTTTATTGAACTTTTAAAATCATTGCTTAGTTCTTGCTCAGGCTCAAACTTTGTTCTTGGCCCATATTTGAGTAAAATTTTAATGTCGCTCATGAGCTTTTTTTTCGCATCTGCCAAAGATTTATGTATATCCATGTAACGTCTTTGTAATGATGCGTCCGCCATTAACTTACCCTGCTCAGCAGTGATTTGCTCGTCAAAAGGTGAAATGACTAGAATATTCTCAGGATTTATTTGTATATCATTTTCATTTAAAACTTCACATATCGTTGGAAGATTATACACCCTGTCACACGGCATTTTACCTTCTGAAAGATCACGAAAAACATTAGCGAATGATGTTTTCATAGTTCCATTAGATGCATAAATAACAGAAATGTTATTATCAGCAAATTTTAATTTTTGGTTCATTTTTTTGATTCCATAGCAGTTTTCAAAATTCAACCTTATTTCGCTCATAGTATATCACCCACTTGAAAGTAATTAAATGTTCATATACATTTTCTACTAAATTATATCATGAATAGACATAATAATATATACTTTGTAATACTTATCAAAACCTTCTGCAAGGTTAAGTTTTTGTATGTACTTATGCATATTTCAACCGCATGACAGATCTAATATCCATATATCTACACAAGTTACTATATCATCGGTGCTCCTAATGCCTTTAACATTCGTATGCTACCATATAGGAAGTTTAAACAACAGAACCTATAGCAAAAGCAAGCTTCTCAACATGTTTCTTCTTCGACGGGTCTTACCCCAATCAATCTTTGTTAGAGCTTTTAACTCCGTTATTATTGACATTTATAATGTATATCATATGTTTAATCCTTCTAAAATAAAATTTTATCACACATACCGTTTTTATAACAAAGCATAATAAATGTCTCGAAAATTTGAAGTCTATCAACTTGATCCTTAATTATACTTTCATCGTAAACGCCGTTCCCGCAAACCATTTTACTAAGGACATTTCTAACCCACTCTTCGTCTAAAGTAGGAGATTGCGGGCATGCTTCTTTCCCTTTTTCTATCCTTGTCGCACATCTCCAAACAACCTTGCTCCGCTCCATCCTTCTCCGATAAGACGCACCACAATCACCGCATACAAGCAAATTTCCCAGAAGATATTTACCGTTATATTTGCTCCCGCTGGTTTCTATCGTGCCATCTCCTTCGCTTATGAGCCTTGCACGCTTGGCCATTTCTTCCTGAACCTTGTCGAACACTTCGGCAGAAATAATCGCTGGATGGCTGTCTTTTACATAATAACGACTGCGTTGTCCGATATTCTTACTTTTCTTACCTGTCATAAAATCTTCTGTGAAAGTCTTTTGCAGCATCGTATCGCCTTTGTATTTTTCATTCTTAAGCATCTTCTGAATCGTTGTAGTATCCCAATGCTCCTTGCCTGTCACGGTCTTAACCCCCTGGGATTCTAGATAAGATTTGATCTGCCCGAATGTTAAGCCCTGTAAATACAAATCAAATATCTTTCTGACCACTTCCGCCTGCTCCGGAACAATAACAATCTCGCCGTCTACGCAGGTATATCCCATGAAATTCTTATACTTCGTAAAGATATCGCCCTTTTCGAACTTGCGCTGAAATCCCCACTGAATATTCTCGCTGGTATTCCGGCTCTCATCCTGCGCCAACATACCCCTAAGTGTAATCTCGAATTCTTTATCCACTTCGATTGAATCCAGTTTCTCATTTTCAAAATGCATATTGATCCCTCGCTCTCTTAAAAATCTTAAAATCTTCAAAACCTCCAGAGTATCTCTTGACACTCTACTGATTGATTTTGTGATGATGTAATCGATTTTGCCTTTTGCCGCTTTCTTTAGCATTTTGTCCAGACCGATTCTGCCGCTTAGACGCAATCCGCTTTCGATATCATGGAATACACCGGCAAAAAGCCAGTTGGGATTGTTCCGCATCATCTTCGTATAAGTCTTTATCTGAATCTCAAGGCTGCGTAGTTGTTCCGGTCCGGATGTGCTGACTCGGCAATAGGCAGCAACCTTGAGCTTTTTATTCTCTTTTGGTATAGCCGGTATAATCCTGATATTTTTCATTTGAATTCCTTTATGATCTATGTAAAATGGCAAGCCCATTCATATTCTACAAAAGAAAAGACGTGAAAGCATTCCCCTCACGTCAAAACATATTACTGTATTCAATCTCACAAGCCTTTGATGCGTCAGCCTTTCAGGTTCTGCAACAGGATTATGGCTTCTACATGCCTTGTTGCTGTGATTCTGATGACCATCGAGCCTGGTACCCCCTTGGCGTAAGGGTATATTTTCAATAATTCCGACGCTCATCATTTGTTTTTTACAAAATAGTTGTGCTAATTATAATATGGCAACTATTATTTTAGAATATCTAATTTATCAAAG
>Ga0265294_10008195_pt1 | contig 12255 bp, 7 predicted proteins | sample MunlanPumphouse3_FD_192504 | JGI IMG/M metagenome (GOLD analysis project Ga0265294, IMG submission 192504) | Groundwater microbial communities from a municipal landfill in Southern Ontario, Canada - Pumphouse #3 | ecosystem: Environmental > Aquatic > Deep subsurface > Groundwater | place... | reverse complement strand
TATTCAAATAAACATCTTGATTATAAACACTTTAAAATCAAATGCAACTAATGCAAATTTGACATAATATCAAAAAATCAAAAATTACACCTTTAAATCTATATTTTTCAACTCTTTATTGTATTTTCGCAATGCTACTTGAATCTACGCTTGAATCTACCCATAATATTTTTTTATAAAAACACATATCAAATAGAAAAATATATATACCTTTGCAGATTAAAATAACAAGCCGCACGAACACTGAGGTTTCGGCATCAGCCGGCATCAAGGTCACGCGGGAAACTATTAACCCAATCCAAAGGAGACACTGATGGAAAAGAGAGTAGGTTCAGTACTGATACTGATTTTGAATTACGAGAACGTTCAAATCATGAACGAAATTATCTCAAAACATGCTTCTATTATCATTGGCAGACAAGGTTTGTCTCGCTATAATGGTATGAGCATCATTTCACTAATCCTTGAAGGCACTACGGACGAAATCGGTTCCTTGTCGGGACAATTGGGCAGGCTCCCCGGAATCGAAGTAAAATCTGTGGTATTAAAATTCAAGGATAATGAAAAAAATTAAATTTTACATTGCAACAGTCGCTTTGTTAGTTGCATTTACCTGCACCACAAAAGCACAAAACGTTCAAACATCAGGCGACAATACTGTTGCTACCGACCTCTCTATTGAAGACACTACTAAAACCATATACTTGGACAAGGTAGAGGTAGTCAGTTTTAAAATCAACCGCAAACTTGCCGAAATGCCGGCATCTCTTTCTGTCGTAGACAACCTTAGCTATCTGAAACATTCTTCACTGTCCGCAGCAAATATCCTCGGCAACGAACCGGGCATTTACATGGGCGGAGATGGTGTATGGGCTACCAACATCAACGTAAGAGGACTTAGCGAAGACCGCCTCGTCACATTAATTGACGGCGCAAGAGTGGAAACTGCTACCGACCTTACGGCTTCTCTATCTATGATTGATATTAACGACATCGACCATGTTGAAGTCATAAAAGGAGCACAATCCTCGCTTTACGGAACCGGTGCTATCGGCGGAATTATCAATATCATAACCAAAGACGGATGGTTCGCCGACAAAAACTACTTCAGCGGCAAACTCTCTTCAGGATTTTCTTCCGTCAACACTTATTTTTCCAACAACCTGACATTAAACGCAGGAGGGAAACGGTGGTATGTAAAAGTTGGTGGAACTTATGGCAATGCTGATGATATAATGACACCGGAAGGCGTGTTGGATAACAGTCAGTTTACTACCAACAACATTTCAGCAAAAGCAGGAGTAAAGCCGTTTAAAAATCATCTTTTGAAATTACAGTTCCAACGTAACAACTCTACCGATGTCGGCATACCGGGCGGAAAGGCATTTCCGACAACAGCAACAGCTACTTATTCCGACATAAACAGAACTTTATTCGATGCAAGCTATGACATCACCGACATCACCGAACATTTTAAGAAGCTGAGCCTTAGCTACTTCCACCAAAACATAAACCGTGATGTCATCATGTTGCCTAATAGCAGAACAGAGACATTACTTCCAAACGGTAACATTCAGTATCAAATTCCGGATTCTATAACCCCGCTTGCTACTCACACTACAAACGGTATAAAATTACAAGGTGACATTGAATTTTCAAAAAACAACACTCTGATTGTCGGCGTAGATTTATGGAAACGCAACATCACCTCGGAACGCACAAAATATGTGACCGTAGAAGTTCAAGACAGCTTGGGTAACGTCATAAAGACTAACAAAATCGTCCGTGGAGAGACACCGCTGCCAACAGCATCTTCGGCAAATGCAGGCATCTTTCTGCAAGACGAAGCCCGCTTCTTAGACAACCGTCTTTCTCTTTTAACAGGTCTCCGCTTCGACTACAACCAGACAGAAAACGACACTGTTTTCAATGTAGATTACACTATCATCAATGGAACTTACAACGCAAATCCTGCCGGTAAAACAGTAACTTTTGATGCCGGAAGCAACAATACTATGTCGTGGAGTGCCAACATCGGACTGTTATATAAAGTAAAAGACGACATTCATCTTACCCTTAATCTCGCCCGCTCGTTCCGCTCCGCATCATTGGAAGAGATGTATAAATATATCGACCTCACCAGTGTTGTCAGACTTGGAAATCCGGAGTTAAAACCTGAAAACGGTTATTCCGCCGAACTTGGCTTACGTATCTGGAAATCGAAATTCAACTTACAGGCTTCTGCATATATAAACAATATTACAAATATGATTGCTGAAGTTCACGGCGATACTCTATCAAACGGTGCCGCTACCTTGGTAAATGCCAATATCGGCAAAGCTCTGCTTTATGGCTTTGAATTAGCTGCCGAATACAACGTTTACGACAATATAATTGCTTATTTATCAGGTTCATACGTCCGCGGATTAGACATACAAGACGATACTGACCTTCCTTCTATGCCACCTTTAAATGGTCGTATCGGCATTCGTTATACATATCCTAAAATCGGTTCCGCCGACTTTGTAGTAATTGCAGCAGCAAAACAAGATAAAATTGCTGCCGGAGAAACAGAAACCGAAGGCTATGTACGTTTGGATTTCACCCTTAACACCCGCCGCTTTGACTTTTGGAAAGTATGCAACCTTCAAGTATTTGCAGGTATAGAAAACATCACAAATAAAGCATATACCAACCATCTGTCAACAAATCGAGGCAGCATCAGCGTGGAGCCGGGCAGAAATTTCTTTGTAAAAGCTGTTTTCGGATTTTAGCAATAAAAAAAGTCTGCCGCGGCAGGCTTTTTTTATTCACTCATAAGCACATTTAAAAAAACTTAATGTATCTTTGCATGCTTAATCTATACAGTAATTCTAATATTAAAAAATTAAATAAATTATTTTCAATGAAAAAGAAATTACACCTCTCTCTATTATGCATGCTTCTTGCATTAGTCTCTATTGCACAACCTGTTAATGTCGAAAAAGCAAGTAACGTTGCCAAATTATGGTTCAACGATGTACTTGGACTCAGCGTTTCCGAAGCATTGCAATGCTCTTACACCGCAAACGCAAAAGATAACTCCACAAACTATTATTACATTTTCAATGATATGGAAAACGGAGCTTTCGTTATTGTATCTGCTGATGAACGTGTACTTCCTGTTCTCGGATACTCTGCTGAAAATTCTATCGATGTAAACAACATTCCTGTCAACATGAAAGACTGGTTAGACGGCTACGTTGAAGAAATAAAAGTTATCATTAATACATCATCGCTTTCCGTTCATCCCGAATGGGAACAAATATCCACACACTCCTTTGCCACAAAGGGCGAAAGGGCGGTCAATCCTCTGATTTCTCAATGTTGGGACCAAGGCACTTACTACAACGCACTTTGTCCGCAAAATTGTTACACCGGTTGTGTTGCAACGGCAATGGCAATGATAATGAAATATTGGGAACACCCTATTCATGGCTACAGTTCAACTTCATATTATCATTCTGTTTACGGTGTCATAAGTGCCGACTTTGGAAGCACCTACTATCAATGGAACCAAATGCCGAATTATGTTAATTCTCCTAATACGGCAGTAGCTACTTTGATGTTCCATTGCGGTGTCAGCGTACAGATGGATTATTCCTCATCAGGTAGCGGTGCGTACACAGAAAATGTGCCGGGCGCTTTAAGACAGTTCTTTGGATACAGTCCTGAATGTGCTTTTTACAGCAAAACAGACTATCAGACCACAGAATGGCAGAACATGGTAATGGCAGAATTAGACGCTGCACGCCCCATGCTCTACAGAGGTAACAGTGCCGCTTCCGGCGGTCATGCCTTTATCTGTGACGGCTATAATGCCAACAACTATTTCCATTTTAATTGGGGCTGGTCTTGCTCTTATAACAGCTACTTCTCTTTATCAAACCTTAACCCCGGCGGTTATTACAACTTTAATACAGACCAAGGTGCTGTTATGAACTTTGAACCTGATTATACCTTGTATTGCAATGAGCCTCAAAATGTTACAGCTTCTATATCCGGCACCACCGTCACAGTAAACTGGTCTGCACCGGAAACAAGCGACTTAGAACTTGTGCAATACCAAATTACAGCTGACGGCAACCTCATCGGCACTGTTGAGACTTCCGTCACTTCTTTTACTCACGAAAATGTAGGCTTCGGCACACACAGCTATTGCGTACATAGTGTCTATGACAACGGCTGCGTATCAGAAGCTCTCTCCTGCATCGAAGTCGAAGGCAGCGACTGCTTCGCTCCTTCAAACCTCGAAGCTACAGCCAATGGAACAACAGTAACACTGTCTTGGACAGCTCCGGAAAACGCTATAGTGGAAACTTACGAAATATATCGCAATAATGAACTTCTCACTTCTGTTACAGAACCGACTTATGTAGACGAAGAAGTCGTCAGCGGAGCTTATGAATATTGCGTTGTCGCTAAATATGATAATTCACACTCCTCCGACCCTGTATGCGCAGAAACTACTGTCGAAGAAAACTGTATTCCTCCATCAGATTTAAACGCTATATTTATGTTCGGAAAATACACCCTTACATGGACTGCTCCTGAAGGAAAATCTTTACATGGCTATAATGTCTATCGCAACAACGAAATTATCGCTACCGAAATTACCGAAACAAGTTATTCCGATACACCGCCAAGCACAGTGTTTACTTACGGTGTCAGCGCTTCATATACATCTTGCGAATCCGAAATCATAGAAAAAGTTATCAACGTAGGTATTGATGAAATTTATAACAACATCTCTATATATCCAAACCCTGTAGATAATATTTTAATCGTAGAAGGCGTTAATATCAGTAATATCATGATTTTTAATGCTGTTGGCAAAAAAATCGCTGATATTAATTTATCGGAAAAAGCAGAAATAGAAACTTCCGAATTTGAATCAGGCATCTATTTCTTATTTGCAAAAGATAATAATGGCATCGTTAAACAATATAAATTTATTGTAGCCCATTAAGCTCTTGTAAAACATCTAATAATCTATTAAATATGCTTCGTAAAGAATGCTGACAAAGATTGATTAATAATTGTAATATACGCACTTATAGTGACATCATCATAAGTGCTTTTTAATCTTACAAATACCATAATTAAATATGAAAGTCATAAAAATTTTTTTCTTCTGTCTCTTAATTGCATTGTCGGCTGATATGAGTGCCCAAAAATATGCAGTTTATTTTACCGACAAAAACGACTCTCCTTACAGCGTAAACAATCCTGAGGAATTTTTGTCTGCTCGTTCAATAGCCCGCCGTACAAAATTCGACATTGAAACGACAATTCAAGATTTACCGGTTAATCCGCAATATGTACAGCAAATTGGAGCTCTCGGCGCTCAAGTATCTTATACAAGCCGTTGGTTGAATTGTGCTCTCGTTTCATGCAACCAATCAATTATCAATCAAATTGAGCAATTGAGCATTGTTGATGACGTAGTTTACATCAGTCCGGGCAATTACAAAGGTACCGAATCCACAATAGATAAATTTTCTTTAGAGAAAGAAGGTGAAGCCTTGCCAAAAACTACAGATAAAGGAGCAAGTGAAAATTATAATTATGGAGACGGCTATGACCAGATTAATCAGCTGAATGGTATTCCTGTACACGAGCAAGGATATACCGGAGATGGTATTTTAGTAGCTATAATAGATGGAGGATTTGAAAATGCCAACTCTGTAGGAGCGTTCAGCAGGCTTTATCAAGAAGGACGCATTGTTTTGGAGTTTGACGTAGTCACTCCGGGAGGCAACATCTATGGAAGCAATACAGGCAACCACGGCACAAAAGTCCTCTCTTGCATGGCATCATACCTTGATGGACAATTTATCGGAACAGCACCTGAAGCATCTTTTGCTTTGATAAGGACAGAAGACGGTGCTACGGAATATCTTATAGAATGTTATAACTGGGTAATTGGCGCAGAAGCTGCCGACAGCATAGGCGCTGACATCATCAATACATCTCTCGGATATAATACTTTTGACGATGCTTCCATGAATTATACTTACTCGCAAATGGACGGTCAAACAGCTGTGTCTTCAATAGGTGCTAAGACAGCTATTGAAAAAGGTATCTTTGTCACCGTCAGTGCCGGCAACTCTAACGGCACAAGCTGGCCTTGGGTATCAACTCCTTCCGATGTTGTCAATGCTGCCACCATAGGTGCCGTAAATGTCAACGGCACTATAGCCTATTTCAGCTCAATAGGTCCAAACGGTGCCGGCGACCCTAAACCTAATGTGTTAGCACGCGGTGTCTCCGCAACTGTTGTCTCCCCAAGCGGCTATGTTACTACCGAAAGTGGGACATCTTTCTCCAGCCCTATCTCATGCGGTATGTACACCTGCCTTGTCCAAGCAAATCCTTCTATTCCGCCTGCTCAACTTAGAGATATTGTTGACGCAACAGGAGATAGATATCCTAACCATGATGATGTCTACGGATATGGCATCCCCGACTTCGCTGAAGCCCTTGATGTAGTCCTTAGCATGACAACGTTTGAAATTACACAAGTAACTATAAATGATGAACTTGGAAATAATGACGGCAAACTTAACCCGGGAGAAACAGTTACACTTGATTTATCTGTAAAAAACAAAACCAACCAAGCAATAAGTAACGTAAATGCTACGTTAACGACTGATAATGAGGATATTACCATGATAGATGCCGGCGAAGACTTCGGCTCTTTTACTGCTAACCAAACTAAAGATTTTACAGACGCTTTCTCATTTTCTCTTTCAGAAAATGCTGCCGTAAACAACGAAATCAGATTTTCTGTACTGCTTACATTCTCTGACGGTAACAGCTCCTCTCTATTTTCTATTACAATATACGGTGTCGACCTCAACTACCAATTTCTGACAATATCAGACGGTGCCGGCAATGCCAACGGCATGCTCGACCCGGGCGAAACAGCCAATATGATTATATCGATAATTAACAACGGTAACGAAACCGTCAGCAATGTAACAGGCAACCTATCTTCTTCTTCGGATTTGATAACAATAAATACCAACGACAAGGCTTTTGGCTCCATCGCTCCGGAACAATCACAAATTGCCGCATATAACGTAACTCTAAGCTCATCGGCAGTACCCGGCGAAATTGACATACCGTTTACCCTGATACTTACCGGCAACAACGGCTATTCAAAAGAATTGTCGTTCAATTATAGAGATTTATGCAACATAAACTTCTATCTCCATGATTCTTTCGGTGACGGATGGAACGGCGCAGCTATTATCGTTTCTTTTGATGATGGCAGTCCATCACAAACGCTGACTATCACATCAGGAAATTCAGCAAATTATGTTGTCGAAGCAGCCCTGTCAACTAATATAACTTTATCTTGGCAATCAGGCTCATGGAATTATGAATGTTCTTTTGAAGTCGAATATGATGACGGCACAGAAATATATGCAGCACCAACAGGTCCACAAAGCGGGGTGTTCTATACTTTTGAAAACACTTGCGGTGCAGGCAGCTCTTCTGACTGCGACCCTATCTCAGATTTAGCTGCAAGCGTTTCAGCTTATACTTACAACTTAACATGGACAGCACCTGCAACAGGCAGCCCGTCAAGTTACAACATATATATAAACTCCGAATTTGTGGCAACAACAACTACAACATTTTATCATGAATATTACATAGCTCCGGGTACATACAATTGCTGCGTAGAAGCTGTCTACAGCGACTGCATTTCCCAAACAGTATGCATAGATATCGAAATTGAAAACATTGAACCGCCGTTGTGGGCACCACAATATGCAGTACATTTTAAAGATAAAAACAACTCTCCTTACAGCACTGACAATCCTTCAGAATATCTGTCTGAACGTGCTATTGCAAGAAGAGAGGCTTTTAACATCACCATCACAGAAGAAGATTTACCTGTAAATCCAGATTATGTTAACTTCGTGAAAGCAACAGGTGCTTATGTAAAATGGACAAGCAAATGGTCTAATTCAGCTTTAGTTTATGCCGATGAAACTATGCTCAACGCAATATCTAATTTAGATTGCGTGGATTCTGTTGTTTATGTTAAACCTGCTGAAGGGAAACTTAATCCGAAATTACCTGTATGGGACAATGATTATAAGAGCAATACTTATACTATGGACTTCGACTATGGCGCTGCACAAACACAAATTGCACAATTAAACGGCATCACAGTACATGAACAAGGATACGCCGGCGAAAATGTCATTATTGCCGTCCTTGATGCCGGCTTCAACAATGTAAACAATGTGACGGCTTTTGACCATCTAAGAGACGACAACAGGATATTACTTGAATTAGACATAGCCGAAAAAGGAGGAGACATTTACTCTACCGACATAAGCAGCCACGGTACCGCTGTACTTTCGTGCATGGGGTCATTTTTAAATTCACAACATGTTGGTACTGCTCCGGAAGCCTCTTATGCTCTCATCAGAACAGAAGATGCTGCTACAGAATATCTTATTGAAGAATACAATTGGATGATAGGTGCAGAAGCCGCCGACAGCCTCGGTGCTGACATCATAAATTCATCATTAAGTTATTCCACCTTCGATGATAGTTCCATGGACCATCAATATTCAGATATGGACGGTGAAACGGCAATTTCGTCTATTGCGGCAAAGATGGCTGTTGCAAGAGGTGTGTTTATTTCAGTAAGTGCCGGAAATTCTAACGGCTCGTCATGGCCTTGGGTCGGCACACCTGCTGATGCTGTTGACGCTATGACTGTAGGCGCAGTAAGCTCTAACGGCGCAATAGCTTCTTTCAGCTCTATCGGACCTAACGGTGCCGGCAATCCGAAACCTAATATTGTCGCTATGGGTGTCGACTGTGCTGTGGTTAGACCCGACAACCAAATTAACTACGGCAGCGGCACCTCTTTCGCCTCCCCTATCGCCTGCGGTATGACAGCCTGCATGATACAAGCTTCCTATCATCAAAAATCTCCGATACAAGTCAAAACTTTAATCGAAGAATCTTGTGACAGATACCCTGAACATTTTATAGACTACGGCTATGGTATCCCCAACTTCGGAAATGTCCTCAATGAAATTATACTAAGTAATAACGAATTTAATATAGCACAAAAACTGTTTGTATATCCAAATCCGACAACAACCGAAATATCAGTAGGTAACTTCAATCTGAAAATAAACAGAATTTATGTAACTGATATTCTCGGAAGAGTCTTGTATAGTACATCTACTGATGTTGATGTGACATCTATTAATTTAGCAAAATATAAATCAGGTGTTTTGTTTGTAGTTGCCGTCTATGAAAACGGAACTACCGAAACCGTGAAAGTAATAAAACAATAATTATAACCGATGAATGCTAATGCCTTTGGCGACAAATTTAAGATAAGTATTTCCGGAGCATCGCACGATGATTACATGAGCGTTGCAATATCAGGAATGTCCAAAGGTATTAGCATTGATTATGATTTAATCGACTATGATTTAAGTCGCCGCCGTCCTAAATATGCTTTTGACACTCCACGCATAGAAAAAGATGAGTATATTATTGTCTCCGGCGAAGATAACGGCACCACCACAGGCGAAGAAATAAAAGTTGTCATTAAAAACAAATCTATTGACAATAAGCCTTATACCGACATCAGCAATATTTATCGTCCTTCGCATGCAGATTACACATGGGAAGTCAAGACCGGACAGCCTCTATCTGCCGGTGGCGGTATTTTATCGGCACGCGAAACTGTATTAAGAGTTATCGCCGGCGCATTTGCTAAAATGTTGTTGAAAGAGAAGTTAAACAATATGATAGAGTTTTACACATGGGTACATTCTGTAGGAGAGATTTTTGCTCCGGATTATGAGCCGGAGATTTCATCACAGATGCAGCAATATCTGACAAAGATTAAAACAGACGGCGACTCCATAGGCGGCAGTGTCAGATGTGTCATAAAACATATTCCTGCCGGCATAGGCGAGCCTGTTTTTAATAAAATTCATGCCGTTTTAGCTTATGCGCTTATGAGCATTCCCGCCGCAAAAGCCTTTGAAGTAGGGAGAGGCGTTGAGGCTTCTTTTATGAAAGGCTCCGAACATAACGACCCTTATAAATATGACGAAACAGAACATAAAATAATCCCCGCTAAAAATGATGCCGGCGGCGTACTCGGCGGTATTACTACCGGCGAAGATATAATTCTTACAGTATATTTTAAACCGATTTCTTCGATTCTTAAAGAGCAACACAGCGTAGATAAAGATGGAAAGCCTGTCTCCTTTTCTGTCGGCGGACGTCATGATGTGTGCGCCGCAATAAGAGCCGTAGCTGTTGTGGAAGCTATGACCGCTATAGTAATAGCAAACTTTATATGATTTACAGAAACAGATTTCTCGCCCCACGCAAAAAATCTTCAATGCTCATCCTCTTCTTCCCCGATAATTGAACATCTTTAAAATACAGAATGCCGTCAGCAGCATTGACACCAAAATACTTTTTGCCGTCAGTAGTAATTGCACCTACTTCATGAGGTAAGTTGTCAAGTACATACTCCGACTTATATATTTTGATATTGACAGTTGTACCGTTTTTCGTCTGAATATCAGTAAACGCACATGGGACAGGAGAAAGCCCGCGAACTTTATTATGTATTTTAATCACGCTGTCATTCCAATCTATTTTGCAATCTTCTTTAAATATTTTAGGAGCTTTATGCAAAATATTATCCTCGGCAAGTAATTGATTTTGATTTATTGTAGTATAATTGCCTGATAAGAGTAATTCAGTCGTTTTAACAGCTAAATCAGCACCGACAACCATCATTTTGTCGTGCAGTTCGAGGAAGGTATCGGCAGGCTCTATCGACACTTCGGATTGCAACAATATTTGTCCTGTATCTATTTTATCATCAAGGAGAAAAGTTGTAATACCTGTTTTTGTTTCGCCGTTAATGATAGCATGATTCATTGGGGCAGCACCTCTGTATTGAGGCAACAGCGAAGAATGGACGTTAAAAGTGCCGAGTTTAGGAATAGACCAAACACATTTCGGCAGTTTACGAAACGCCACGACAGCAATAATGTCGGGAGCTAAATTTTGGATAGCAGCAATAAAATCCGGTGAGTTGAGGTCTTCCGGTTGTAAAACGGGGATATTTTTTTCTTGAGCATAAACTTTCACCGGCGAAGGCAACATTTTAAGTCCCCTGCCCGCCGGCTTGTCCGGAACTGTGACAACAGCGGACACAAAAAATCCGGAATCAAGAATTTTGGCTAATGATGCCACCGCAAACTGCGGCGTACCCATAAAAACTATCTTCGCCATATTAACTATGATACCGGATTTGTATAAATCTTTGATAATAAAGAACTTTCAAATGCTATTTGAGGGCTTCCTCAAGTCTGCCAATATTTCTATTAACTTCTTGTTTAATGGCAGCATTAGGATAATCTGCTTTAATTTTTTTGTATGTATCGAGAGCTTTTTTATTATTACCGCTTAATTCGTATGCAAAAGCAAGCTTTTTCATAAACTCAGGAGTTGTGAGTTCGTTTTTATTGATAGAGGCTGCTTCCGAATAATATTTAACGGCATTATTATAATCTTCTAATTCTACATAAGCATCACCTATAGCAGCTTTGGATATTGCATATACGTAATAATCTTTTTCCCTTGGATTATATTTCTTTAAATACTCTATTGCTGATTCATACTCTCCTAATCTAAGATAAGATATACCGGCATAATAGTAAGCAGTTTTACCAACTGTTGTAGATTTATACTGGTCAATAACATCTAAAAACCCTAAATCGTTACCATCGCCGTTAAGAGCTTTGTCAAACTCGTCATTCCCAAAATATTTTTGAGCCGTATAAACAGAATTTTGAGCTGCAACTTCTCTAGGCTGAAAATAATATTTTTGCAAAGCAAAAATAGCTATCACAATCACAATTGCTGCTGCAACACAAATAGTTACGACCTTTTGATGTTTTTCTAAAAAACTTTCTGATTTATCTACAGTTACTTCAACTGCGCCTAAATTTTCTTCTTTTTGTTTCGTCTTTGCCATCTCTAAAAAAATTTTTGCAAATGTAGCATTTTTTTCTATTATATATCTATGTTTAAACAAAAAAAATATCATGAAATTCATAATTTTGATTTTACCATGAGTACACAACAAACATTTAAAGTGCATATTTAATGATGAATTTAAAAAAAGTGTATTTT